>JABAHP010011541.1_pt3 | contig 16716 bp, 9 predicted proteins | sample 7062081 | NCBI WGS metagenome assembly JABAHP01 (sample SAMN14534357, study PRJNA622989) | marine sediment metagenome | biome: marine biome [ENVO:00000428]; feature: marine pelagic biome [ENVO:01000023]; material: deep marine sediment [ENVO:00002113] | place: India: Gulf of Kutch | collected...
GGCTCGATGTTCGGTTCCGCATGGTGGCCGTGGACGTCACATCACTTGAGCTACGACGGCTACCTTCCCGCGACGAGCCTCACCGCCGACGAGGCGTACGCTGACGGCGATGTCTCGATGAAGCTCTGGACCGACAACCCCTGCATGTTCCAGGGTTGGACCGGTTCGATCATGGTGCTGCCAGAGCGCAGCTATCGGGTGCGGGCCAGGGTGAAGACGGCCGGCGTGACCGGTCCGGCCCAGGCGGGACAGTCGTATGGCTTCGTCGTCAAGCTGGGAGGGTGGCTGGATCAGGCTTGCTCCTCGGCGGGTGCGGGCACGCCGGTGACACCCTACGTGACGGATACCGGCGGTGGGTGGCAGGTTGTCACCGGCAGTTTCACCACTGACTCGGGACAGTACTTCCTCGACAACCTGTACCTCACCCTGAGCAATGCCACCGGGGGTGCGGCCTATGTGGACGAGGTGTGGCTGGAGGAGGATCTGGGCGGCGGACAATATGGCCCCAACCTCGTCCGCAAGCCAAGGATGAATGCGCATACTTACTTCGATTCCTACCGCCCCTGGCAATGGGATGCTATTCTGGACGAGGCGGCGGCGCAGGATGTGGCCCTCAAGTTGGTTGTGCTGGAGAAGAATGAGTGGATCTTCAATCGGATCACGCCCGAAGGTACGATGACGGTCACCGCCAGCAACGACAATTTCTACGCCGCTCCCGATACCAAAGTGCGCTGGCTGCACCAGGCCTGGTGGCGCTATCTCACCGCTCGGTGGGGTTACTCCACGGCAGTGCACTCGTGGGAATTGCTCAACGAGGGTGACCCGTTCAACGGTAACCACTACGATCAGGCCCAGGCCTTTGCCCAGCACATCCACGAGCACGACCCCAACCGTCATATGGCGACCACTTCCAACTGGCACAGCTTCCCGGTGGCGGAGTTCTGGGGCAACCCGGCCTACTCTGACCTCGACTACGCCGATCTGCACGCCTACATCAGCACCGGTTGGGGTGAATACCCGGTCTGGGGCAACGGGCCTCCGTCGCCGCTGGCGTTCGAGGACGACTCGGCCCACGTGCGGGGCGGGACGGGCCACAGCCTGCGCGTGCGTGGCTCGGAGCGGGTGCACAACGCGACGGTGCCCCCTGGACGGCTGGCGATCCATGGCCACGGTGAATGGATCATCCGCTACTGGATGAAAGCGAAGAACTTCACCGGCTCCTGTCCTTACGGCGATCCCGATACGATGGCCGGCCCGCGGCTGATGTGGATCCTGGACGATGGTGAGCCTGGGAGGCATTCCGGCGTGGTGCCAAACTCCCCCAGTGGTGAAGGATATCGTTGCTCCGCGCCAGCAGGGACCTACGGTTGGACGCAAATGGACAGCGTTCACACCGCCGACGGCAGTGAGATGCCGATCTCCGCCCGGATCGTCATCGCTGACGATCTCACGCATCGCCTTTACGTCGGCGTGCAAAACAGCTTCGGGAGTGGCGGTACGGCCTGGATCGACGACATCGAGATCGTCGCCCCCGATGGCACGGTGTTGGCCACCAACGGATCGATAGAACTCGATTCTATGCACGAGGACGCAGCCCTGTACACCGCGGCCTACAGCCTCATCTGGGGTGGCAAGAGCCACGCGGGGGCGAGGATGCCGCTGGTACGGGGTGAGGGCGGCTTGGATAATCCGGGGGGGCCCCAGAACGAATTGGACGATCTGGCTCACGATACAGAGGGTGTGTGGCTGCATAACCTGGTGTGGGGTGGGATCAACCCGGGAGGCATGTACGACCTCTACTGGTGGACCGACAATATCCGCAACCACGACCTGTACTACCATTATGAGGCCTACCGGGATTTCATGGACGGCATTCCCTTGAACAACGGGCACTATCAAGACGCCGAGGCAACGGCCTCCCATCCGGACCTGCGGGCGTGGGGCCAGAAGGACTTGGTTCACAGAAAGGCTCACCTGTGGGTTCAGAACCGCGACCATACCTGGCGGAAAGTCGTGGATGGCGTCGCCATCTCTCCGCTATCGGGGCAGATCACCATCCCGGGCCTGCCCGCGGGGCCGTATCAGATCGAGTGGTGGAACACGTACACGGGTGCGATCGTGGAGACCGAGGCCGTGGATGCGGGTTCCGACGGCCTGGTACTGGATGTGCCATCTCCCCTCAGCGAGGACGTCGCGGTCAAGGTGGGCTGGGCCGGTCCGTCGCTGGACCTATCGACCAAGACGGTCAGCCGCCCGGTCGCCGAGCCAGGGGACATCCTCACGTATACCGTCGCGCTGATCAACAGTGGAGCGGTGAGCGTGACTGCTGTGATGACCGACGAGATACCAGCCGGCACCGCCTTTGCCTACATGGTTGCTCCCCCCACGGCGATCTATGACGCCGGAGAGGATCAGGTCGAGTGGGCTGGACCGGTGAACAGCGGAGAGAGCGTCGATATCGTCTTTGCGGTGCAGGTGGAGCCAGAGGAGGATCCTGTCGTCGTGTCGAACGTCGCGGTGATTGAAGCTGGATCGGAGGTCATGGAGAGGCGAGCGCTCACCATCGTCAACGCCCGGCATCTTTATCTGCCCGTTACCCTGAAAGGTCGGTAGATCGGTCTCAGCAGATCTGGACTTGAGGAGCCCGCACCCCCAGGTGCGAGCTCCGTTCGGCACGTGGGCGTGTCTCACTCCTCAAGAATCGGATCTATGCGCTCAGAAAGAACGCCCCGCTTCACCTGTAGGTTCAAGCGTTTTGTCTACCCGTCTCAGAACGTGCCCGCTCATAGACGCCCACCAACCGACGCGCCCCGGCCTCCCAGTTGTGGTAGGCCTCCACGTACCGCCGCCCGGCGGTCGACAGGCACCTGGCCAGAGCGAGGTCTGAGAGAACCTGCAGGACAGCGGTGGCCAGGGCCTCCTCGCCCTCCGCAATCAAGACCTCCCGGCGCTCGTCTGCTGCCAGGGCGGCACAGCCGGCAGGGGTGCTGACGACCGGCGTGCCCATGGCCATCGCCTCCAGCACCTTGTTCTGTATTCCCACGGCGTACAGGGCCGGGCATACGGCTACCCCTGCCTGAGACAGGTACGGCCGCATGTCATCCACGGTGCCAGTGACATGGATGCGCCCATCCGTCGCCAGTTGTTGCACCGTCTCCGGCGGGTCCTTCCCCACGATCTGAAACCGCACCTCGGGGTCCACCGCCCAGATGTGAGGCAGCACGTCCCGTGCGAAGTACAGGACGGCGGCCACGTTGGCGTGGTAGCTCATCTTGCCGGTGAAGACCACGGTCCGACCGTCTCGTTGCCCGGCGTCCTCCTGCGGCTGGAAGTACTCCAGGTCCACGCCGTTGGTCACCACCGTGACGGGCGCGGCTCGCGTCGTCGGGGGCAAGTAGCGGCGGGCCAGTCCCTCTAGCGCATCCTTGTCCCGCTGGGAGGTGACCACTACCCGGTCGTACCGGGTCAGGAGCTGGGCCTCGTAGCGCCGCGTGCGGGCCAGGTCCACGGCGGTCATCAGGCGGGAACGCAGCTGGGCGCCGCTCCGAGCTGCCTGTTCGAACAACAGGGAGATGCAGTCTACCGAGTCGTACACCGTCGGAACACCCATAACCGTTCGCACGAGTCGGGCCGCTCGCAGGTGCTCGGTGTGCATGACGTCGAAGGTCTCGTCCCGCAACAGCTCGCCCAGCCGCCGTTCTATGCCCGGATGGTAGGCGTAGACCGCCTGCAGCGGTTCGCGGGTGGGCAGTGCGCGCAGGCAGTTGGCCAGCGAGCGCACCAGGGGGACCGGGAAGACCTCGACCCGCACCCCCCAGCCCCTTAGTTCGTCGGCCTCCTCCCGTTCCTCGGGCGAGGTGCCCGCCGCCGTCAGCAGGGTGACCTGGTGACCCAGGAGGATCAGCGCCCGGATCAGGTTGTAGGGCCGGGTGCGGATGCGGGAGGGGACGTAAGGGGTGACGTAAAGGACGTTCATTGGTTTCTGTCCTCTGACGTGAGATGTGACATTGCTATTCTAGGGACGCGGGGTCAGTTTGGGGTGACGAGGATGCTAGAAAGGGGCTAGGATTGGTCAGAGGTTGTCTGCACATTGCTTCTTCTCTTCGTACTGGCGCGATGTCCATCGACTGGCATCTCAATCTTTCATCGCCAGTGGCAGGTAGCCCCGGTAGATCCCTGGATGGATTGGGCCTCCGAGGTTGTTCATCTCGTTCGACTCCGGCACCAGCCCCCACAGGTCCGTCCACCCAATGATCCGCCCCCCATGATCGTATACAGGTTCAGCGTAGTTGTCCACTTTGACGAAGAACGCCTGGATTTCATTTCTGATCTCCTGCTGGGTGAAGGTGTAGGGGATCGTCAGGATGTGCTGCGCGCCGGGGGGGAGTGGGGGCACCTCGGCAAAGATATTCTTCTCGCTGTAGCGCTCCCATGGGCACGAGGGAGCGGGAGCGATGAAGACGTCCACCCAGAAACCCGCGCCGGTGGGGGTCGGATTCTGGGCCACCGCGGTGCCCTGGTTTTCGAGCACGACGGTGAAGGTGACCGGCTCGCCCGGCTCCGGCGGCAGAGGATCGACGCTAAAGTCCAACACGGCCAGATCGGGTACGCCGGGCCAGACCGCAGCGATGTTGTCGTCGGGAAAGGCGTCCCTTCCCGCGCCCCTGCTTTCGGCGATGGCGAAGGTCGTGGTGAAAGCGTGCACGCCGAGACATGGCGTGTTGGTGTATACGACCGTGAACGAGATCGTATGACCTGAGGAGCCTGCGAGCAGATCGCCGACCGCGTAGGTGTACGTCTGACCATCGGACGACTGCCAGCCCAGGCCGTGGTCGACATGTTTGATGATGGTCGGCATGACAGTCGTGATGACCACGTCCTCGGTATGCATGTGCTGGCCTGCGTTGCCGTAGGTCAGGGTGTAGACCATCGTCTTGCCCGGGGAGTAGAGCACCGACGAGTGCTGTGCTTCTATGCGGAGGTCGGGCTTCGTGCGGATGGGGTCTACGTCCTGTACCACGATGGGCGCTGCCAGCGATGGGTGTGTCATCCTGGCGATGTTGGTCACAGAATCGGCCCCGGCGGGGAGTGGGTCCTGCACCTCCACGACAAGCCGGACTTGACCGCTGGTCTGGGTGATGGCTGGGACGTGGAAAACCACTGCCTCGTTTCCACCAGGTGAGGGCGGCACACGGTGGCAGTCTCCATAGCAGGCGACGTAGTCGACGTAGTTGGGCAGCGTATCGGTGATGGTGACGTCGTAGGCGTTCTCCCTGCCGCTGTTGGCGTAGGTGAGCGTGTAGGTGAGTTGGTCACCGGCGTACACGGTGTCGACTCCGTCACCCTTCTGGAGGGAGAGAACTGGCGCGCTGGAGACCGTGGTCTGGGCCGTGACGGATACTGGATCGCCCTCCGCGTACCCCAGTTGCGCTCCAAAGTCCAGCTTGAGACCGTTCGTGAGGGGCAGGGTCACGGTGGTTTCGACGATGATCTCCCCATGGCCGCCCTCACCGGCGATGTCATCCAGGTACCAATACCACACGCCGTCGCCTCCGCCGGTCCCGGCGGGCGTGGCGTCGGAGAGCGAGACGTTGCTGTCGAGGGTGGCAGTGACGACGACCCCGGTGGCATCGGCGTTGCCAGCGTTTGTGTAGCGCAACGTGTACGTCAAGGGGCTGCCGGGTTCCACAGGGTCGGGGTAGTCAGTGACGGTGAAAGCCAGATCGGCGGTCGCGGAGACAGTCGTGGTCTGGGTGTAGCTCTTGGGGAGTGTGCCGAGGCTGTCGATCGTCCCGCGGCTGGTCAGTACGGTGCTGTTCGGGAGGGGGGTGTCCACGCGCGTGGTTATCAGGATGTTGCCGCCCGCGTGTTTCGGCAGGGTGCCGATGTTCCAGACGTTGTCCCCACGGATGGGAGCCGGCTCTGCGGACACGAACTCCACCCGGCTGTCGTATGTCTCCGTGATGACCACGTTGTAGGCGGCGACTTCTCCGCTGTTCCAGTAGGTGATGAAGTACACCAGTTCCTCGCCAGCCTCGACCGGATCGGGGTTATCGATCTGGAAGATCGTGAGGTCCGAGACTGAAGTTACGGACGTGGCCTCAGTGGCGGCGATGGGGTCGGTCTGGTCGCTGTCCAGTGTGACCCGGTTTGTCAGGACTGTGCCCACGGGTAGCGGTGCGTGCACTTGGGCGTACACAGATATCCTCTTGAGGCTGCCCGCAGGCAGCGTGTCGAAGGTCCACACCCGATCCTGGCTGCCAGGGTCGGCGGGTGGATCGGTGGAACTGATTGAGATGTTCGGATCGTAGTCCTCGACGACGGTGACTCCGGTACCGTTTTCGTTGCCGCCGTTCGTGATGATGATGGTGTAGGCCAGGCCGTGACCTTCGGTGATCGGATCCGTGCTGTCCACTTTGGTGATCGTCAGCAACGGGCGGGAGGTGACGCTCGTTTCCAAGGTGGCGGAAAGCGGCGCGGTCTGATCCGCATCCAGCCAGGCGATGTTGGTCAGTCTCGTGCCGTTCGTCAGGGGGCTGGTGACGGCGACGGTCAGCACGATCTCTCCCGGCACCGACTCCGATAAGTTGTCGATCGTCCAGAAGGGGGCGTCCGGCAATCCTCCGTCCGGCTCCAGGGTGGCGGTGACGTAGGAGACGTGGGGCGGGAGGACGTCGGTGAGGACGACGCCGGTGGCTGCCTGGTTGCCTGTGTTGGAGTAGGTCAGGGTGTAGGTGAGGAAGGCGCCGGCCTCCACGGACTCAGGATCGCCGCGCTTATCGAGGTGCAGGACTGGCGCGAGGATGGTGAGCGAGGCAGTGTCGGTCGTCACGCGCGTGCCGGTATGGATGGCCTGCACGGTCCAATCGCCGTGGTTGGCGGAGGTGTAGACGTTGCCCGACCAGTTGCCGCCGTGGCCGCTCTCCACGATACTGAACTCGGTCTGGGCGGTGACGTCTCCTCGACTGTTGCCGTACTCATCAAAGGCCTCCACCGTATAGGCCTGGGCCTGCCCGGCCAGGATGGTGGACGTGGGTGGGGACAGGACGATGGCAGACAGTTCGGCCGGACTGATGGAGACCCCAGCCGTGTCGGTGGCTGCGGCCTGCTGGGCATCGACTACCTGGACCGTCGCCGTGTGTGGACCGGCCACAGTCCAGGTGTAGCCCACGACCTCTCCATTGCCGTCGTCGTATTGCCCGTCGTCGTCCAGGTCCCAGGTGTAGGTCAGCGGCCCGCCGCCAGGGTCCGATCCGGTGGCCGTGAGGATAACTGACGCGCCCGCTGTTCCGGTGTATGGCCCCCCGGCGTCGGCAGTGGGTTCCAGGTTCTGCACGGTCACTGCTAGAACGTCTGAGCCGACACCACCGTCGTCGTCGGTGATGGTCAGCGTCACTGCGGGATTCCCGGGTTCGGCGTAGGTGTGCGTGGGGGCCAGGGTGCCGCTAATCGAATCCCCGTCCCCGAAGCTCCACAGGATGGCGTGGGTGTCGGCAGTCGTGTCGGTGAACGTGCCGGTGAAGCTTGCCGCCGTCCCCTCGTCCACGTTCTGATCCGGCCCCGCATCCACAACAGGGTCGACGTTGGCGATGGTGATGGTGGTGGTATCAACGTCGCTGGCTCCGTCGTCGTCAGTCACGCGAAGCGCCAGCGCGTAAGTCCCATTGTCGGCATACGCGTGGGTGGCGGTGATGCCGCTGGCATCCGGCGAGAAGGTAGCGCCGTAGGCCCAATCCCACTCGTATGAGGCGATGTCGGTGCCGGGGTCATAGGAGGACCTGGCGTCAAATATCAAGTCCTCGCCCTCGTCGCCGGTGCTGGACGCACTGATGACGGCGGTCGGCGTTACATTGGTCACGGTGAGGACGCCCGTGTCCGCCAGGGCCGCGTAAGTCGTCGTGACCGTCCAGGTGCCATCTTTCTCACCAGTGTAGACATTGCCTGTCCACACTCCCTCTGCGCCGGGCGCGACGGTGTAGCTCGCAGAGGAGGTGGCATCCCAGTCATTGCCGAGAGCGTCGGTGGCGGTGAGGGTATAGGAGATCGACTGACCGGCGGCGATGGTGGCAGCGGCGGGGGCCAGGGCAACGGAGACCGGCTCACTGTGGGAGATCGTGGTCGTCTGACGGACTGAGAGGGGGGCAGTCTCGTGGCTGTCAATCGTGGCGGTGTTCGTAACGATTGTGCCTTCACTGAGACCGCCATGCACGGTCACGCTGATCGTGATCTCCCCGCCAGTGGACGCGGTCAACACGTCCTTGCTCCAGTATAGGACGGGGGGTGTCCCGCCGGTTGGCGCGGGTGAGGCGCCAGCGTAGCTGACGTCGGGGTCCAAAGTGTCGGTGATGACAACGCCGGTCGCTGGGGCGTCACCGGCGTTGGAGTATGTCAGCGTGTAGGTCAGTGGCCCACCGGCCGGTGCCGGGTCTGGATCGTCGCTCTTGGTCAACTCCAGCGCGGGGGCTGCAACGGTCGTGGTGACCGTGGTCGTAGCGGGGGCGGCCTCGTCGCTGTCGATGGTGGCGGTGTTGGTGAGGAGGGTGCCGTTGGGCAGGGGGCTGGCGACGGTGGTCGTCAACACGATCGTCCCTGACACCGAATCTGACAGGGGGCCGATGGACCAGAAGGGGGCATCCGGCAACCCTCCGCTCGGCGTCAACGAGGCAGTGACGTAGGAGACGTTGGGGTCTAGGGTGTCGGTGATGAATATCCCGGTAACGGTCTCGGTGCTCGTGTTATGGTAGGTCAGGGTGTAGACTAGTTGCTCACCGACCTCGACAATGTCGGCGTTCTGGCTCTTTGCAATCGAGAGGCTGGCCCCGTTGAACATGGGGCTGGCGCTGGCTGCCCGAGACAATGAAACCAGTGCGCCTGCAACGCCAGCGAGTCCAATCAAAAGGGCGGTCAGGAGTTGACCGAGAGCCTTTCTGTCGCCTATCACGATTCACCTCGTTCCCGCCCTTCACCTTAATTCCCGTGTGTGCCCGACTTGTGGCAGGCATCCGTGCCATTCTCCTGGTGGGCCGCTCTGTCTGATCGTCGCACCATCGCTCGCGCTATCTGAGCCTGTGGTGGCTGTCACCGGGCAATCAAAGCACCTCAGAATCGTCAGAGATCACCATTAGCAGCCAGCGGTGTTCGGAAGGACAGCCGCGGCGGGGATGCAGACCGCTCGGGCCATTCGGCGTCGGCCTATGACGATGACGCCGGGGCCGCCGTAGGTCGTGGCTGGGTCGACGGCGGCGCCGTCGGTCGCGGTTCTGTCGGAGGCGGCTGTGTTGGCGGCGGGTTCGTCGGTGGCGGCTGCGTCGGCGGCGGTTTGGTCGCTTTCGGCTTGCTGGTGGGTGGCACTGGCGTATTGGTCGGTGGCAGCGGGGTGGGCGTTGGTGGCGACACCGTATCCGTGGGCGTGAGCTCGGGAGTGGGCGTTGCAGAGGCGGATGGCGTCGCGGTCGGCTCAAACCCCGATGGGGTAGGGGTTGGGGTGGAGGGAGGGACCATCGTGCTGGGGGTACAGAAATCAGTGACGTCTGGCTCCTTCCCTAGCTCAATGGACATCTCCCGACACGTGGGAAGCATGAGCGTCTCTGTCTCTCCCTGGTAGGTCGCGGCTCCCTCTTCGACCGACAGGCGCGTTGTCCCGCCGTGGACCTCGATCCTTATGAGCGAAGGGACGCTCAGAAGCGTCACAGGGTGAGCGGATACGATGAACTCGAATGAGGGCTTCTGAGCGAAGAACAGGAGGCCTCCCTCCTGCACGATCACCTGCAGGCGGGGAAGGGTGCGTGGATTGCGTAGCTCAAGAATGGTTCCGGGATCCAGTTCGAGCGTGCTGCCGTCGCCCAGGAAGAGCTGAGCCCCCTCTACGGCATCTGCGATAATTTGGCCCCGCTCTTCGAGGGTAAAGCCTGCTTTGCCCTCCAGCGTCGTCCACTCGGAGCCCTCCGCCCCTTGCACCTGCACTTTTCCTGCAAACAGGTGCATTTCCAGGTAGGGCGGCGCCCACTGCTCCGTCACCTCGGGGGCGCGCTGGCAGGCAGCAACACCGATGACCACCAGCGTGATCAACAACAGGCAAATCGACCCTCGGTGAGAGCCGGATCTCCGGTCAGGCATACTGAACCCTGGCCCTGTCGGTGCTTCCGCGGTAAACATAGTCTCGATCCCTCTGCCCTAACCTCGCACAGTACGGGAGCCTGTGCCTCCCGTGGTGTCTTGGAGCGACCGTTCCGTGCCTTCACGCAGCAGCCTCTACCTGTATCGGGCACTCTTCTCCAGCCGCGCGTGTATACGGCCCCCCTTGCCCTCCTATTCTACTGGCCGGGGGTCTGTTTGTAGTGACAAGAATCCTAGAAATACGCTAGAGCCATCAGGAGATGCTGAAGTCTCACGTGGTTCTCTAGTCGATTTTCACGGTCTTTTTCAACGTACTCTGACGATCGTCTCCTACAATGTCGTCAGTGTCTGAAAGCACTGACTCCAAGCGATAGGAGTGTCGAGGATGGCAGTGAGAATCGGTCAGGATGAAGTCTGGTCGACAGTGATGGGGACGAGGTGTCTGCCGGCTTTGCGGATGGAGGCGGAGATCAAGCGGTGCCTCTCCAGTCTCTGGGTAGTGCCGCCGCTGTTCATGGGGGATGTGGTGTGTCCGGCGTTGGCGTCGGTCGCGGTTCTGTTGGCGGCGGCTGCGTCGGTCGCGGTTCTGTTGGCGGTGGCTTCGTGGGTGGCTGCGTCGGTGGAAGTTTGGTCGGTTTCCGCCTGGCAGGTGGTATCGGCGTATTGGTCGATGACGGGGGAGAGGGCGTTGGTGGGGGTGTCGTTTCCTCGGGCGTGGGCGTTGCGGAAGGCGTTGCAGAAGGTGTTGCAGAAGGCGTTGCAGAAGGCGTTGTGGGAAGCGTTGTGGGAAGCGTTGTAGTCGGCTCAACCCCCGGTGGGGTAAGAGTCGGTGTGGAGGGAGCGACCGTCGTGCTAGAGGAACAGAACTCGGTGACGGCTGGCCTCTTCCCTGGCTCGATGTACATCTCCCAGCACCGGGGAAGCACGAGTGTATCCGCCTCTCTCTGGCACATCGCGGCCCCCTCTTCGACCGCCAGGCGGGTTGTTTCGCCGTGGACCTCGATCCTTATGAGTGAGGGGATGCTCAAGAGCGTCACCAGGCCAGCGGATGTGACGAATTCGTACGAAGGCTTCTGGGCGAAGAACAGGAGATTCCCATCCCGCACGATCAACTGCAGGCGGGGAAGGGTGCGTGGATTTCGCAGCTCGAGTACGGTTCCGGGGTCCAGTTCGAGCGTGCTGCTGTCGCCGAGGAAGAGCTGGGCGCCCTCTACCGCGTCTGCGACGATTCGGCTCCTCTCTTCGAGAGTGAAGCGTGCCTTGCCCCCCATCCTCGCCCACTCGGCCCCCTCCGCCCCTTGCACCAGCGCTTTTCCTGCAGCCAAGTGAATTCTCAGATAGGACGGCGCCCACTGCTCGGATGCCGCGGAAGCGCGCTGGCAAGCAGCAACGCTAGTGACCGTCAGCATGGTCAGCAGCAGGTACGCTAGCCTTCGGTGAGGACCGGATTTCCGACTGGACATAGTGAACCCCGGACCTGTTGGCGCTTTTACGGTGGGTGCAATCAATCTCAGACCTCTACCTTATCCACACAGTCTGAGAACTGGCGTTCCTCCTTGTCGTCTTTGGGCAACCGGCCCATGCAATCGGGCTGTGGCCTGTACCTGTATGGGCACCCTCCGTCTTGTCTTCAGCTGTGCGTGTATGTAGACCTCCTGTGCCCTATATTACACGCGAGGGGTCTGTTTGCGGTGATGAGAGTCCTAGGAAAACGCTAGAACGGCAAGAAGGTGTTGAAGTTTCGCTCATATCTTTAGCCAATTTTCAAGGTCTTCGTTACCATACTCTGACGATCGTCTCCTACAATGTCGTCAGTGTGTGAAAGCACTGACTCTAAGCGATAGGAGTGTCGAGGATGGCAGTGAGAATCGGTCAGGATGAAGTCTGGTCGACAGTGATGGGGACGAGGCGCCTGCCGGCTTTGCAGGTGGAGGCGGAAGTCAAGCGGCGCCGCTCCAACTTCTGGGTGGTGCTGCCGCTGTTCTTGCTAGACGCGGTGTGCATTGCCCTCAGCCTGGCAGCGGCCTATCAACTGCGCTTCCGGCTGATGCGATACTATGGCCCCTTGTCGGAGGCCTTCTACAACCGTCTGGCCTGGATTGCCATTCCGATGTGGTTGGGCATCTTTGCCCTCTATCGGCTGTATCACCCAGATCGGCTTTTTGGCGGCATGCGGGAGTACACTACGGTGGTCAATGCCTGTACCACTGGCTTGGTCGGTCTGATCTTGTACAGCTTTCTGGATCGCAACGTTGAGCTCGATATCTCCCGAGGATGGCTGGCGATCGTCTGGCTCTTATCTGTCATCACTGTTTCCTTGACCCGGTTCGGCTACCGCCGGTTGGTATACTATCTTCGGAGGCGGGGCCTGTTCATTCGGCGGGCGCTGGTCGTGGGAGTCAATGAGGAAGGGCAGGCGGTGGTGTCCCAGTTGCGCGGCTCGCCGGAAGCGGGGGTGGAGGTAGTGGGGTTCGTGGACCCAGCGCTGCCTCTCGGGATGACCGTGGAGGGGCTGCGGGTGCTGGGCAAACCCAGCAGGCTGCGTAGTCTCGTTCGGCGCTTGAGGGTAGAGGAACTCATAATCATCCCCACCGCTATGCGACGGGAGGAACTGCTGAACATCTATAGAGACTGGGGGACGGACAAGAGGGTACGCGTTTGCCTCTCCTCTGGGCTGTACGAACTCTGCACCACCGGCGCCCAGGTGAGGGAGGTTGGTTTCATACCCTTGCTGAGTCTCAACCGGACTCGTATCACGGGGGTCGATGCGCTGATGAAGGCGGCGATGGACTTCGTGGGTGCGGTGGTAGCCGTTGTCCTGTTGGCCCCGGTGTTTCTGATCATTTCCATCCTGGTCCGGCGGGATTCGCCGGGATCAGTCATCTACCGCCGACGGGTGGTGGGGTTATACGGGCGGAGATTTGATGCCTACAAGTTCCGCACTATGATCCCCGACGCCGAGGCCTATCTGGAGACGCACGCGGAGTTGAAGGAGCAATGGGACAGCACCGGGAAGATCCAGGAGGATCCCCGCATTACCCGGGTAGGACGGCTGCTGCGCCGATTTAGCCTGGATGAATTGCCGCAGTTGCTCAACGTGCTGAAGGGGCAGATGAGCCTGGTCGGGCCGCGGATGATCACGCCAGAGGAACTGAGACACTTCGGCCGGTGGCGGCACAACCTACTGACGGTCAAGCCTGGGCTGACCGGCCTTTGGCAGGTCAGTGGGCGCTCGGACCTTTCCTACGAGGATCGGGTCCGGCTGGATATGCACTATATTCGCAATTACACCGTCTGGACGGATCTGAAGCTGGTTTTCAACACCATCTGGACGGTGCTCAGAGGGCGGGGCGCCTACTAGTTGCATGGGTGCCAGGAGGTTGAGGGGATGGTTCTGATCGCAAGGGCGCCAGTGCGCATCAGTTTCGGGGGAGGCGGGACTGATCTGTCGGCCTACTACAGGAAGCGTGGTGGCCTGGTGGTCAGCACGACGATCGGTACCTACGTTTACACTATCCTCACCCCCGGCGGGCCGCATGGTGTGCAAATCATATCGGCCGACTACCGGGCGCTCTGCCAGCGGCCCACCTGCGAGGACCTGATCTGGAACGGCGACTTGCGTCTGCCCAAGGCCATCACCTACTACTTCAACCTCTGCGATGGGGTGACCATTTTCTTGGCCTCTCAAGTTCCTCCCGGCACGGGATTGGGCTCCTCCGGCAGCGTGGCGGTCTCGATGATCAAAGCGCTCGCCTTCTGGTGTGGCCTGGACCTGGGCCCGGAGCAGGTCGCAGAACTGGCCTGCTACATTGAGATTGAGAAGATGGCCATGCCTGTCGGCAAGCAGGATCAGTACGCGACGGCCTTTGGCGGTCTCAACTGCATCAAGTTCTCCCGCGACGGCGTAGTCGTCGAACCGCTGCGGGTGAGTCCTGAGACACGTGAGGCTCTGGAGAGGGGGTTGATGCTCTTCTTCACCGGTACCTCTCGCCACTCGTCCACCATCTTGCGGCGTCAGCAAAAGGCCAGCCACGAGGGGGACCGGGATACGCTCCGCAGGCTGGATGCGATCAAGGAGCTGGGATTGGAGATACGCGGTGCGCTGGAGGGAGGGGAACTGGAAGCGTTCGGCGCCTTGCTCCACCAGTCTTGGATGGAGAAACGTCAGTTGACCGAGGGGATCACCAACTCGTTCCTGGATCAGTGCTATCGGGCAGCGCGCGAGCACGGAGCATTGGGAGGGAAAGTGACTGGGGCTGGCGGCGGCGGCTTCCTGATGCTCTACTGCCCCGAGGAAGAGCAGGAGGCCTTGACGGAGGCGCTGGTCGCACTGGGGTTGCAGCGTTGGCCCCTCACGCTGGACGATCAGGGGGTGCAGGTGATGGAGGCGCTGCCCGGGGCCAGACAGCACGTACCCAACCGTGTTCCCCTGGTCATGGAGGGAACTCGGATAGTGGCTAGGTGATGCCCGGCTGTCTTTCACGGGCAGCCGGCGGTTGCCTAGATGTGAACGGGGATTCGGCAGAGTCGGACCGCCGCTGTTTCGCTGGCGATGACCTCGACGACGCTGAATGCCCCCGTCGTGTGTAGGAGGGATAATCTTGGACAGCATTCGGCGATATCTGGCAGAGGTGCGGTGCACGTTGGACGCACTCCCCCTGGAGCACATCCAGGATGTGGTGGACGTGCTTCTGAGTGCCAATTACGTGGGCAGCACGGTTTTCACGCTGGGCAACGGCGGAAGTGCATCAACTGCATCCCACTTCGCGTGTGACCTGGCGAAGGGCACGGTCATCCCGGGCCGTCCGCGCTTCCGGGTGGTGGCTCTAACGGACAACCTGCCGTTGATGACGGCCTGGAGCAACGATGGCGCCTACGAGGACATGTTTGCCGAGCAGTTGACCGGGTTGATAGGACGCGGGGATGTGGTGGTCGCCTTTAGCGGCAGCGGTAATTCTGCCAACGTCCTGCAGGCTGTGGAACTGGCCCGTCGCATGGGGGCGATTACCATTGGCTTCTCCGGCTTCGCTGGCGGACGGCTGAGCACGCTGGTGGATGTGCCGGTCGTGGTGCCTTGTGATTGTATGGAGCAGATTGAGGATGTGCATCTGACCCTGTGTCACTTGACCTGCACGGTGCTGCGGGAGCAGATGCGGCAGATCGAGCCGCCGGTTTGGCAGGTGTTGGAAACCACCGGGCGGCAGAGCGGGTGGCAACCGGTTGTGGCAACCCCGCCGTCCGTGACGCTGTAACCGGACGGGCGTAGAACGGTGGCTTTCGAATCACCGGCACAGTTCACGCCTGTGGGGTCGTGTATGCATCGGGCCGTCTTCGTGGACCGCGATGGGGTGATCTGTCGCAATCGAAACGATCATGTGAAACGTTGGGAGGAGTTCGTCTTCCTCCCTGGGGCGCTGGAGGCCCTGGCCCGCCTGGCTCGCCTGGACCTGTACATCATCGTCATCACCAACCAGGCGATCATCAACCGGCGCATGGCTCCAGTGGAGGTGGTGGAGGACATCCATGCGCGCATGGTGCGCGGCATCGAGGCTGCCGGGGGGCGGGTAGACCGGGTGATGTACTGCCCCCATCGTCCCGACGAGCGTTGTGCCTGCCGCAAGCCACAGCCGGGCCTGTTGTTGAAAGCGAAAGTGGAGATGGGGTTGGATCTTTCTCGGTCCTACCTCATTGGAGATGCGAAGACGGACATACAGGCTGCTCGGGCAGTAGGGTGCCGCCGCTATCTCGTACTCACTGGCCGCGGTCGCCGGCAGTTGATCCGCTGCTGGCTTCACGGGGAGCATGGCTTCAAGGTGGTGCCGGATCTGGGGGCAGCAGTGAGTGGTATCGTGCGGCAAGAGGACGGGGCGGGCTGGCGCGTTCCCCAGTTGGTCCGTAGGCGAGGCGGGGGGAGGGCGCGTTGGCGACTCCGCCCTCCTCGCGCCACGGGTCCAGATGCTGGCAGTGAACCATCCGTTCAATGACCCCTCCCGGCCGGTCATACAGCAGGGGATCATTGCTCGGGGGATTGTCGTGGAGGATGGAGCCTGGATCGGCGCGGGGGCGATTCTGCTGGATGGGGTTCGGGTAGGGGCCGGGCCGGCGGTCACGGGAGATGTACCTCCTCGCACCTTGGCGGTTGGCGTGCCAGCGCACGTGGTGTGGCGACTGGACACGGGGAATGAGATGCAGACTCAGATTTTCGAGGCGGTGCGCGGCGAGACAAGCTTGTCTCGCGCCGCGGTCGCTGATTGCGGGAGGGAGATATGAACGTCCTTTCAGTGGTGATTCCGGCCTACAACGAAGAGGGCGGCATCGCCCAGATCATCGAGCGGGTGCTTTCGGTCCGCCCCCGGCTGGCGGATGCAGGGGTGGACGACCTGGAGCTGATCGTGGTGGATGATGGTTCGCGCGACGAGACCGCGGCCATCACCACTCGCTACCCCAAGGTCCGCCTCATCCGCCACCCGATCAACCGGGGATACGGAGCAGCGCTGAAGACTGGGTTCAGCCAGGCGCGGGGGAACCTGCTGGGCTTCCTGGACGCCGACGGGACCTACCCGCCGGAGCACTTCCCGGACCTGTGTCGGGTGGCCCTGA
>JABAHP010002081.1_pt2 | contig 16701 bp, 23 predicted proteins | sample 7062081 | NCBI WGS metagenome assembly JABAHP01 (sample SAMN14534357, study PRJNA622989) | marine sediment metagenome | biome: marine biome [ENVO:00000428]; feature: marine pelagic biome [ENVO:01000023]; material: deep marine sediment [ENVO:00002113] | place: India: Gulf of Kutch | collected...
ACGGCTACGGCTACGGCGACGGCGACGGCTACGGCTACGGCTACGGCTACGGCGACGGCGACGGTTAACGGAGGAAAGGAATGATCTGGGTCACACTAAAAGTCGTGCTAATCATCTACCTGGTTAGCTTTCTGATCTCGTGTCTAACCGGATCGTGGCTCCACGCCATGAGCGGTGGCCACGACTAACGTGCCGCGGTGTTGCGGCGCCGATCGCCCCGCTCTGGCAATCGTGTGGATGAGACGGCCAGGGCGGGGTTTTGAGGTGTGAAGAAGATGGCGAAAACTTGCAGCATCTGTGGCGAGGACAATGGCCCGCGAAAGCGGTGTGTGGAATGCCGCAGTCTCGCATGTGTCAAGTGTCGCGCTGGCCGCATGTGCACGATGTGCGATGCACTGCGGCCTGGGCCGGGTGTGCACAGGAATATTCCCTCGACCGACTACCACCGGTGGCCGTACATCAACAATTCAAGCCTGCGTGCCGCGGTGAAATCAGGCCAGCATTACAAGATCGCACAAGGGACGCAAAACGGCGCTACGCGAGAGATGGACTTAGGGTCGGTCGTGCATTGTCTGGCGTTCGACCGAGGGGCCTTTCACACCGAGTTCGCGATTGAGCCAGACTATACCGAGGAGGTTTTGTGGAACTATCGCGATCCGACGCGGAGCAGTGAATACAAGGGGCTGCAAGCGAAGTGGCGAGCGGAGCACAAGCACCAGACGATTGTTGACCAGGCAACGTACGACCAGGCCGTTGCGTGCCTGTCCTCTGTATCGAGCGCGATAGGATCGTGGATCGACGCCGGAGAAACTGAAGTCAGTCTCGTAGCGGATTGCCCAGAAACAGGCTTGCGTCTGAAGTCGCGGCTCGATTTGCTCATGCCGGACCGGATTGTCGATCTCAAGACGACGCGAGCTGGCGATGACTTCGAGAGGGAGATCGTCAACTTTCACTACGCCCGTCAGGCGGCCTTCTATCAGGACATGGTGTATGCCTGCCTCGGGGTGCGTCTGCCGGTGTGGTTTGTGGCTGTCGAAAAGTCAGAGCCGTATCTCGTCCGGGCGGCACCAATGGCGGAGGAGGATATCGACGAGGGGCGCCGCGAAATGATGATTGCGCTGCGACGGATCGCGGCTGGGCAGGAAACGGGTAAGTGGGCCGGATACGATGCACCGCTCCGCTGGCGGACGACCGGGCGATCAGTCGTTGATTTGATGGTTCAAGGGAAACACGTAGTCATAGGGGGATAGCATGGACATCCGAAAACACGTGGGTTCGAAGTGGCTCAAGGGAAAGGATCTGGATTCGGACGACGACACCGTCTTGACGATCACGGAGGTCCTGCTGGACGAGGTTGAGGACGAAGAGACCGGAGACGTCGAGGAATTGGTGGGCGTCCGGTTTAAAGAACTCCCGAAAAAAATGCTGGGGCTCAACGTCGTCAATGCCGAGACGCTGGAAGGCATGTTTGGTTGGGAGACTAACGACTGGGTCGGCCAACGGATCGCTCTACACTTTGATCCCGAGGTCCGCATGAAGGGCCAGCGAGTGGGCGGAATCCGTATCCGTGCGCGCAAGCCGCCCGCCAGTAGGAGCAAGAAAGCAACGAAAGGAAGTACACGTGCGCGAAAGCGGCGATCGGCCGGTGGTGATGGGGATTGACCCCGGGTTGACGGCACTGGCTGTCTGTTGCGGCGTGCCAGGTCCTGACGAGGGTGCGCTCGTCGAGTTTCCCGTCCACTTATTCGAGAGCAAGCCGCGGGGGCGAGGCGTCCGGTCACGGATCGCCAGGTATGCCGAGCTGACCGACTACGTTATGCAAGTCGCCGACCGCTACGCCCCTCGTCTCGTCCTTGTCGAGGGCTACAGTCACGCTTCGCAGGGGTCGGCCATGCTGGACCTCGCCGAGTTTGGGGGCTTCTTACGGGCCGATCTGTGTGAGCTGCAGGCGGATATCTGGGAGGTGGCCCCGAACACGCTCAAGAAGTTTGCCACCGGTAAGGGCGCCGGAAACAAGATCCAGATGGTCGCCGCGATGACGAATCGGTGGGGTGTCGGGTTTGGCACGGATCACGAGTATGACGCCTACGCATTGGCGCGGATGGCGAGCTGCATTGCGGAGCTGATGTATCCCGAGACTATCGCGCAGCGAGAAGCAATCAATACGGTCTTGAACGGCACGAAGCCGCGGAGGAAGTCACGCAAGGATCGCATTTCACACTGAGTCTAAGGGAGGAATCGCAGATGTCGACAGGAGAAGTGATCGAGGCGCCGAAGCGGCGCCGGAAGCGGGCGAAGAAACCAGACGAAGCACCCAAACCACCCAAGCGGAAACGAGCGGGAAAGCCGAAGGATGCCTTGGACACACTGGACTTATTGGTTGATTTCAGTGGCGTGACGATCCAAGCCAACACTGCGCGTGTCGGCCTGAAAACGTCGCGCAATCAACTGACCCTAGCAAAGGCGGACCGGACGTTGTGTGGTCGCCGTTTGACCGGCCGAATTGTCTTGACGCCGAACGGGGAGGACCCTGACCAGCAAGTATTATTTGAAGAGGCGAAACTGGAAGTGTCGGGAACGTTTGACGTCAAGCAGTTTTCGGCTACTCCAGATTGGCTGAAGTGCAGTTTGACCTTTCCATTGCGTGAAATAGATTGTGCAGACTTAGCCACTTTTTCACACAAACAAGGACGCTTGCAGGTTGACGAGATCGGGGACATTCCCTCTAAGAGGGATGAAAAAGACGAGGAGTGACCATGTGTCCGCACGTTGGGGCGGAAATCTGAGTAGCCTCTCACATCGCCCCAACGTGTTTTTTAGGATCGCGGCGCAAACACGGGGGCTAGCGATGGATGTGAACGAACAGCAATTTGAGATCGCTTTGCAGAAGTGGCAGGAATTGCTCCGGCCATTAGTGATCGCCATTGATGAAGCTGAGGATATATGCGGTGAAGACTTAGCGATATACATCGGTCCTATTCCTGAGTCCGAGTAAGGTGGGTAGCGATGAGCAAGTGCGTTTGTTGCAACGAGCCGTTGGTTGGGAATCACTTCGGCACGTACTGCTGGAAATGCTCCAGTGGCGTTGGGTGGCTGCAGTGTTACCCGTGGGATTTGGATGTTGAGTCGGAAACCGATACCGGGCCGGTCGATGGTACGGAGCACGAGCAGGGGGGGGTAGCTTAAATGCGGCTGAAGCACATCCCGCGATCGCGCGACGAGTTGCACCCCAATTTACGTCGAATGTTGGGCGACCTACTCACAAATAAGCGGCCTTGGCCCCTTTATCTGCATGGTCCCGCGGGCCGCGGTAAGACGTGCGCTGCGCTGACCGTGTACGATGCTGTTCCCAATGCGCTGTATTGGACTTTGGACGAACTTATGGATTCGGCATATCTTCGCCGCTCATGGGTTTGGTACTATTCAGCACGTGCGCCGTTGGTGGTCGTCGATGAGATCGGGATGCGTTCGAACGACACAGACCGTGAGTATGTAGCCCTGAAAGCGATGGCCGATCTCCGCGAGCACAAGCCTGCGATCTGGATTAGCAATCTCTCCCCCGACCAATTGCACACCACCTACGACGACCGGATCCAGTCGCGCTTGACATGCGGCACCGTCGTTGAATTGACAGGACCTGACCGCAGGAGGCAACCGGGTAATGCCAAACCGAGATGAATACCCCCAACGGCCCCCCTCATTTGCACACAAGTTTACACGTCTATTGTTTCGAGTCTGTGCGGCGCAAGAGATCGGCACAGAAGCGACTTTGCTGCTTGTGACCATTGTCCACACCGAGGACGCGAAGCGTTACAAGGCGCCGGTGACGTATTGGAACGATCAATTACAGTCGATTCTCGGGATGTCGTGGGGCCGCCTGTCCCGGGCTCGACAGAAGGCTGTCAACGCCGGCTGGCTGCACTACGAAAGCGGCGGAAAGGGTCAGGTCGGCCGGTACTGGGTTACCATTCCAAAGCAGTTTGAACTGGTCGGCGACGGGGCCACTGACGAGGATTTCGTTCTCCAAAATGGTGATCAAAGTGGTGAAAGAACCGGGGGAGAACCGGGGGAGAACCGGGGGACAAGTGATTTGTCCCTCCAAAATGGTGAAGCAAACGGCGATTTGTCCCTCCAAAATGGTGAACAAACCCAGTTGTCCCTCCAAAATGGTGAACAAACCGGTGAAAGAACCGGGGGAGAACCGGGGGAGAACCGGGGGACAAGTGCGGATCTTTCTACCCTAGATCTAAATACTACTACTAAGAAGAAGAGTGCGCGCGCACGCTTCACCCCACCGACGGTGGACGAGGTCAGCGCGTATTGTGAGGAGAAGGGATACGGAATCTCACCCGAGAAGTTCCTGGACTACTACGCCTCCAATGGCTGGAAAGTAGGCCGGAACCCCATGAAGGACTGGAGGGCCGCGGTCCGCAACTGGAGCCGCAACGACCGTTCTGGCGGGACAAAGCCCACCCGCGGCCGGGTCCGTTCCAATGATTGCCCCGCCGTCGAGTCGATCCGGATATGATCCACATGGCAAAGAGACGCCGAAAAGGTGGTACACCGAGGACGCAGGATCCCACACCAGATGAGATACAGGCGAAACTGGAGGCCATTCGTAGCGGTTGGGACAAAGTAACCCGCCGTCGGCGTCGGTGCCCACAGTGCGGCCGTGAGCGATGGGAGGTGCCTATCTGCCATCTTGAGGGGTTTTGGACTGACAACCCAAACGATATCCAGGACGAGGACGTGTGATTGTTAGGTTGGGCAATATGCCGGATAATGTACAAGACCCGAATGTCCCATTGAAACTGCGGATTACGACTAGACTATAGGGTGGACGATGGCTGTACCCATTGAGATTGCCATCCAGATCATCACAACCATTGTTCTGGTCGTAGTCGTGCCGATTCAAGTGTGGATGTTGAGAACGATTTTGGACCTCGTCAAGTGGCGTAGTGCCCAGCAAGTATCTTGTGAGCTGCATCGAAAACGTGATGACCAGCTTGAAAAACAGGTCCCCGTACTTTCGCAGGCTCTTGTGGACCAGGGTGGCGAGATCCTCGAAATCGGCAAGAAGTTGGACGACATCACGGCTAGGCTGACCGCGATCGACAAACGGTTAGATTCAATCGAAAAACACAATGGGAGGAATGGGCAGTGAATCGACGTGAAGTGTTTCGGCGTGTGGTCAAGCTGGTCAAAGAGGCCAAGTCGAAGGGCATCGAAGATCCGGTCGAGGTGACTGACTATGTCCTAGCCGGCCTCGGAGACGAGATTGACTGGGAAGTGCTTATTGAGCTGATCATCAAGATCATCATGATGTTGTTGAGCCGATAACAGGAGTATTGGGGTCGCGCGGTTGCGCGGCAGATATCTGAAGCTGGCTGAAGCTGGGTCGCTCCCAGTGAGAGGCTAACACACTCGTCGACCAGTGTTAGGGGTCGCGCGTACAGCGTGGCCCCTTTTTTGTTGCCAGGGAAATGCCGTGAAAACGTGGGAACTTATCGGTTGGTCTGTACTGGTGTTCTGTGCATCGGCGGTCATTTGGTACGGGGTGTACGCAGTAATAGCGGGCGAGTGTTGTGGTGAATAAGTGGACATTTTGCGGATCAATTGTTGCTTTGGTCGTTGTTGTGTCGGCTCTTTCGGCGATTGTCACGACCAAGATTGTGTGGGATGCGCGGTTTCAGCACAGCGTTGTCGAGCCGCGGCGGGATGCGATCGCTGCGATGGAGGAACGGCGCCGGCAGCGCGCTGAGTTACACGAGAAGCGAAAACTGCTGATTGACAAACTGTTACAGGAGGGTCTCTCTAATGAAAAAACGACAGAAACGGCGGAATGACGGACGAGCGATTTTGAGCCTTTTAATTGCGATTGCATTCGTACCCGGTGTGTTTGTCAGTCTGGCGTGGGCCGGTGAGCCGTGCGACAGTTGCTGGGAGGATTGCGTTGACGATGGCGGTGTGTCATGGTCGTCTAGGAAGACGTCCGAGGACACCAACGGCTGGTACGATTATGACATGGCGGACGGATACACGGAGAATTCTTCCAACTGGTGGTTCTACGTCGACTCGGGTGCGTATCACTTTCACCTAGAGGGTGAATACAATTATTACGACGTGTATGCAGAGGAGGACGATTGTTCTGGGTCAGGCTGCGAGAACTGTTGCACGAGTGCTTCCAGCGACGCCAGCGATGACTACGACAATTTCTGCGATATCTCTGATGGGTATTGGGATGACTGGACGGACGATTACGCCATTTCGAACTGGGCCGGCGTGAAAAGCCATCAGAAGGACGCCGAGTATTGGGACGGCATGGCAGACTCGGCATCAACTTATTCGAGCTGTGCCGGTACTTGCGATTGATACGTTGCGATGGCCAGCACCGTGATCGCCGCGGTGCTGGCTTTCCATGACTGACGAGGAAGCGGTGATGCACAGAATAGCCTGTTGGGTCGTCCTGCTTGCCCTATCGGCCGCGGCACCAGCGGCTGAATTGGTCGTGTGGCCAAGCGCCGAGGGCAAAGCGGCGGCAATTGCGACGACGGACGAGCCGATCGCTGGCAGGTGGTTGGTGTTTCGGGCGTCGCCATTCGCACTGGTTGCGGCTTTTCAGCAGGGCTCACTGGACGACGGCAGGTCGCTGGTGTGGTTTGAGGCGACGGCCGGCGCGTTTGTCGTCGTGCTCGTCCCCAACGATACGTCGATCCCGTTCCTGGCGCAGACGGTTGTTCTTGGTCCCGCCCCGGATCCCGATCCCGACCCGGATCCCGACCCGGATCCCGACCCGGATCCCGACCCTGACCCGCCGCCGGGGAAAATCAGCGAGGTGGCGATCGTCGCCGAAGCGTCGAATCAGACAGCGTGGCGCGAAGCCATGTACGGGGTGATTCGGTCGTACGTACTCGGCAAGGAATATGCGTACAACAACCTGGACCCTGACCAACCGGACGCCGGGCCGTACAAAGAAGCGCTCACGGCCGACAAAGTACCGATCCCCGGGTATCTGCTCATCGGCAAGGACGCGGGGGGCAAAGAGTGGGTGCGGACGTTTCCGCTGCCGGACGCCGGTCAGTCGGTGAAAGAAGGCAAGGCCGCTGGGGATGCGGTGGTCAAGCAAATACAGGAGTCCGGCGGATGAACTTGATCCCGTTACGAAGCCCCGCTGGCAATCCGATTCTCGACCGCTATGGGATGCCCCTGTACGAGGAGACGCCGATCGATTTGCCAGATGGTCGGGCGACTGGCGCGGTCCCGCCAGCTACCACCGAGGGACCAACGGCGCTCGGCGATCTGTTCTACAACGTTTTCGCCAAGGAAATCTATGATTTCGACAAGTGGCCGGAGTTAATTGACAATGGCCTCGGGGACCACTTGAAGTATCGGGCGAAAAGAACGCTGGACCAGGACGGGGTAGGCTCGTGCGCTAGTGAAGGTGCGTTTAACTGCATCATGACGCAGCAAAACCGCCGCACTGGCAAGTACACGCTCTATAATCCATGGCCGATCTATTACTACGCCTCGAACGGGTCAGATCGGGGCTCGTCACTTCCCGCCAACATCAGGGAAATCCGGCAGCGCGGTGGCGTGCCCATGGCCAAGTGGCCGCGATACGACTCCGCGGGCCGAATTCTGCATCGCTGGAATGATCTGCCGCCTGACGATGCGTGGGAACCAATCTACCTGGAAGTCTACACGCTGGGAAACACCAGGGAGCTGGGCTCCGCCATGTTTTTGGGCCACACGGTGTATGCCGCGTACCCAGGCCACGCGTGGGAATACATTAAAGTGTTGAACTCAGAGCAGGGGCTCTGGTTGAACAGTTGGGGAGCTGATTGGGGTGACAACGGTGTTGGAGTCATCGCGCATTCGAGGATTCAGTACGCCTACCAACTCTACGCATTTCAAACCGCCGATTAGGGAGAATGACGTGACCAGATTGTCCATGGTGCTGATTATCGTGCTGTGTGTCGGCTCAACCGCCTTTGCCGGCAAGTGGCGGCGGTTCCACCGACACCGCACGCAGTGGCGACCATTCCACCGCCCAGTTGTGACTCACCCGGTAAAAGTCGAGAAGGCAGTGCCGCAAGTGCGCCGTGTCCAGGTCATTCGACCGCTGCGACAGTGGCTGCCCGGGCGAGGCGGTGTCTGCGGCACGTGACGATAGCAAAGTAATCCGCAGTTGCGGTATGATCACGTGATATGAAAAGCGCACACAATGACGTGTTGGACGCGGCATTGTCCGAAATCAAGGACAATGGGACCATCATGACGCTGTGCAGCCAAGCGCCAACGACACGAACAGAGGCAGTGTCAACTTATGCGTTGGCCGATGTGGCGATGGCACCGACCGATTTTACGATCGGTGACGGCGATGTGTCCGGTAGGAAACTAGCCGTGGCCGCCAAATCGTCTGTCTTGATCGATACCACTGGGACCGGCACGCACATCGCAGTGTGTGACGGTACGCGATTGTTGTGGGTGACGTCGTGCGCCAGCTACAACGCGATTCAGGGACAGACGATGAACTTTCCGACGTGGGATGTGGAGCTGCGAGACCCGCAGTAGTTACATGGGTGATCAAGTGCGAGTTCGCAGAGCAGTAGCACCCCTGCAAATTGACTCGGCAGATGTCGCTATCTGGTCGGACCACGTACCGCTTGGAGACTTCGACGAACCGTTTACGATCACGCAATCGACGGTACTCGCTCGAGATTACAACTTTCGCGACGCTGGAATTACCATTGACGCCGATGACGTTGTTCTTGATCTAAACGGCTACACACTGTGGTACAACAACGTGTCTGGCAACGTGCTGAATTATTCGTTTGAGGATGCTGGAGGAGAACCAACGGACATCGTGTCGTGGGATACCACTGGCGCACCAAACGCAATACGCAAGTCCACTGACAGTCGGCCAATGCACGCCAACTGGTGTATTTACTTTCCGCTGGAGGTGACAGACCAGTGGATTATTTCCAGTTGGGTTGACTTGCCAGCCAATGTGCAGGCCATCGCCACTGTGATGCGGGACAAGGACGCCCGCGTGGCGCGGCATATGGTGCACATGAAGGTTGAGCACGACGCGTTGGGTATTGTCGCGGAAATGCGGGACATTGCCGAATACTGGGTGTGGTTCAACACTCCTGCCACGCTGGGACAATGGCGGGTACACTTCGGGTTTATCTACACTCCGACCCCGACGTGGCAACCAGACACAGCGTACAACGTCGGTGATATCGTCGTTCCGAGCACGCCGAACGGTAAGTTCTACATCTGCAAGCAAGCTGGCGCAGTGACAAACGGCACGACTGGCGCGACGGAGCCCACGTGGAACAAAACCATCGGCGCGACGACAGCGGACAACAACATCACCTGGACATGTACCGTGCGGGGCTTCAAGATTGGTGAAAGTGGCGCCAGTTCGTGGGAACCGAACACGCAATACGACCTCGATCAAGACAGAATGCCAACGGTCGACGACGGAACGGCATTTCGCCTGACAAACATCGCAAACCCAGGTGGCGCGACTTCAGGAAGTAGTGAGCCGACGTGGGCGGTCGGCAACTTGGATACACCGGATGGGGATCTTGTCTGGTCTGGCGTATATGAATTCAAGGATGCGTTGTTCGACTACATCAACTTGACGACGGTCGATGTGAACGGGGTTGAGATTGCCAGTTACCGCGACAACGCGACAATCACGGGGGGGACGATCAAAGAAATCGGGGCCGGTTACCAGTGCATGGGCATCAACCACACGGGGGGCGATACGCACACGGTGTCGAACATGACGATCGAAACAAACGGTGTCAGGTCGTCATGTGTGTTCATAGCGTATAGCACGGGGTCGACGGTAACGCAGTGCACGATGACGAATCACAGTGAGGTCACGTTCAACCGAGTCTACATCGGCGCGGCGGTAAACATGCCCAATTCAGTTGGCATGGAGGTGAGCTACAACACCATCACCTGCACCGGTGAGGGGTGGGGGTGTATTCTGGTCGGTGGACCACAGACCGGTTGTGCCAATGGTCTGGTTGAGTGGAACAATGTCAGCACAAAGTCCATGTGCACGAATCACTACGCCATTATGGGCTATAAGGCAGGAAACACTCAAATCCGTCACAATACAATTGTGTGCGACCCGGGCCAAGCGATTAAATGCGAAAACAACGCGGAGGCGTATTGTAGCGCGGGTGCCGGGGCTGGCCCGGTTATCGAATACAACGACATCACGATTAACTCGACCGGGCCGTATTACGAGGAAGGGTGGTACACTGTCGACGCCATCCGGGTCAACGACTATTTCGGTGAGTACGCCCACAGCACAACGATCCGATACAACACCATCGAGCTGCACGGCACACAAGCGGCGCGGCATCGCGGCTACGATGATATCGTTGTGGCTGGCATCATGTTCATTGGTACTGGGTCGAACAACATCGTCCACAACAACACCATCACATGTTATCACAAGGAGGATGATATCGTTGTTGTCGGGATTTGCGCCGCTGCGATTGCCGCTAATCAACTGATCATTCGTGACAATACGATTGAGTCGGACGATTACAATATCGCTGTCGGCGATTACGCGGGGTATTGCCACAATTGCCTGTTGGATGGCAACGAGTTGATCAAGCCAGCAACGGCGTCGGCCTTTTATTCGACGTATGCGTGGATTCGGCCTAGTGGGACGTTGTCACAGAACATGCTATTTCGCGACACCGTGTTGACTGGCGGTGCGGATTTGGACACGCGGGTAGCTCGGGTGTGGTGGAACAAACACTTCAATCAGACGTGGCCGACGCTTGTCGCGGAGTACGATGTCGAATGGACCATTACAATTGACGGTCCCCCAAATGTGTCCGTGGTAGCGTATGACATCGATGACACGGAAGTGTGGAACACGACCACCGACGGCAGCGGGTACGCCGCAACGCCACTGAAAGAATATCTATACCGGGACCATGCGCAAGATGTTCGCACCCCACATCGAGTAATCGTAAACGGTGTCGAGAAGGCCGTAACGGTAGACGCAGCAAAAACGGTTGAGTACCCCTAATACAGGGCGCACGACATGGCACATATTCAAAGCAACGGAACAGGTGGCGGCAACTGGTCGTCAACTGGTACGTGGAGTGGTGGGGTTGTCCCGGGGGACGGGGATACAGCCGAAATCGTCGCTGGCGATACGGTCACGGTTGACAGCAACACAACGGTCGGCGCCACCACTGGGACGCAGCACGGTGTGACGATCAAGGGCACGTCGTCCAGTGTCTATGGACAGCTAAACGTGAATGCTAGTGTGACTCTCACGCTAAAGGGAGTCAGCACGACGTACCACGCGATGTACATCGAGCGGTACGGCCTATTTCAGCCGTCGGCAGGCGCAACAATTCATGTCGACAACGCGAGTGATTATGTCACTGGCATTAAAGCCAAGGGTATAGTCAATGCAATTGGCACGAGTGGCAGCCGAATTGCATTTGCCGTACCATCCGGCAACGTAAATTGGGGTGCAAGCGTCACGGGGGAGTCTGTTTCTGGTACTGGTTATCACGACCCGATCCTAAAAGTGCAAGCTCTTGCACTTGCCAATCCGTGGATCAGCAACGCGGCTGGTACGGGTCTTGGTTCCTATGGTGACACTTCTGTGTCGATCAGCAATCCATCGCCAGCAGGTCTGTGCACCACAGAGGTCGCCAACAAAGCCGATGTGAATGCCTCCGGAGAGTATTGGGTAGATTACGACATGGGAGTAATTTACTTTTACAACTCGGCATATTCGTCGGCGTCATTCGATGCCGATTATGAGTACCTCTCGACAGCGTCCTGGAAAGGCTGGTACATCGACGCCACTGACAACCAGACGTACAACGAAGCCAAGTTTGAATACTGTGATTTCAGCTACATGGGCGGCAGCGGTGCATATAACGAGCCAGTGCTCGACATCCGCTACAAACAGAGCGCCGCGGTAGCATCTAATCGGTTGTTCAAGCTCGACAACTGCTCGATGCAGTACAACTACAACGGCATCTACTTGCGCGATTGTACCGGCACAGCGGGCGATCCGGTGCTCATCACGAACAACGCCTTCAATACACACAAAGGCAATGACGCCTACAAGTCCTACTACATCTATTGTTACACCTCAACGTCGACGTATATCAAGGTTGATTCGAACACGTTGAATTGCGTGGGGCAGTTCATATCCGCCACGGCGCCGTATGGCTCGGTTCAAACCATGACCGGGTGGACCATTTCAAACAACACGGGGCGCGTTGGCGGCTGGTTTATTGAAATCGCGACAAATTGCCCGAACACGGTGTGGCCGAGCACTACAATCAGTGGCAACACGTTAACAGGGTGCGGCGATGCAGTTGCTGACCCGGAGATGCTCGGGCAAGTCACTGGCACAGCGGCTAATCCTGCGACGATTACTGGCAATACCTTTGACAAAGCGCGCATCGTTGGAAATATCGGGTCGCATACCAGATGGACAAAGAATTGCATTCGCCACTTCAACCACAACGGGATAATTGCCCGTGGATATGGCAAACTCGAAGACGTTGAAATTGTCAACAATCTGTTCGTGGGCTTTGGGTCTGGGATTCCCGGCGTTTGTCTGGGGCACAATTTCTACACGTGGGTTGACGATATCCAGGTAGTAAACAATACCTTTTGGTATTCCGGAGCTGCTGCGCTGGCACTGGGTGATCCTCAAGTGGGGATCGTGTCGCTTATCACTCGCGCCGTGTTTGCGAACAATATCATCCAGGACTGGAACTATGGTATCGGCTATGAGCCAGAAACCGCGAGTCGACGAACGGCGGCAGGTCTCATCGAAAACGACTATAACTTGACGTATTCGTTGGACACTGCTATCGGCGACAATGTCAATGGCTTTGCAACGTTCATGATGGGTGGCTCGAAATACAATACCCACGGGACTCGGAATATTGACGGCGTGTCACTGTGGGATCCGTCGTATGCCACGCCACCAGCGGCAAAGAATCTTGTCTTGACGGTGACGGCCGCGGGGTCGAACGAGACGATAGCGTGGGGTGGTGGTACAGCGCAGCAACTGGTGATGGACACTGGGACGGCGACGTCTGCGGCCAACGCAGGATCGGGCTCGGCTCACTATTACGGAACACTGACAGACAGCGGCAAGTCGTGGTCCACATCGCTAAACAACTCTAATTGTCCGTCCGCCAAGTGGGTCAAAATCACTGGCGGCACTGGCTCAGGTCAGATTCGGGGCATTATTCGTAACACTGCAACGCAGCTGTACACTACACCAGAATGGGATACGGTGCCGGATGGGACGAGCACCTATTCGGTATACGAGGCGGAGGTCACGTGTTACGACTCTGGCGCCAGCGATTATGTCAAGGTTGGTATCTATTTACCCGATCTCCCGACATCCAGCCAAACAGACTCGTCGATCACGTACGTAGAAAACAGTAGAACGGGCGATCCCAGCTTAACGGACGCAACTGACGTTGATGCGGCCGATGCGGTTGTGACCAGTGGCGGCGACGGGGTAGACCAGGGCACGGCCGACAACGCGCCAGCAGACGACTACATTGGCACATCACGGACGGGCTCAATCGATATCGGCGCATACGAGCTGCTAAGTGGCGGCAGCATTACCAACGTGCCGGAACTTATGTTAATAGGGATGTGACTATGTTTTTCAAAAATGTCGCGAGTCAAGGCGTCTATGTGTTCGCCAAAGACACTTCTGCTCAGACACCAAAGACAGGTGATGCGGCAAACATCTCTGTCTACGTGTCGAAGGACGGAGCGGCGGCCGTGGAGTCGAATACAACCTCGACCGGAACCGTGACGGAAATTGGCGGCGGCTTGTATTGGTGTGCGCTGACGCAAGCAGAGACCAACGCGGACATCATTGGGATCTATAGCTCCAGCACGACGAGCAATGTGGTCCTCGACGCGATCGAGATTGCAACCACGGCCGGATCCATTCCCAAAGCTGCATATGGTGGGTCTGGTGGCCTCGGGACTGTGGACGCGAGTAACCGCGTCGCGGGGATCGCTGGCACGGCGAACACGCTGGATGACCTGAACGATCCTACGGCCGCTGCGGTTGCGGACGCGGTGTTCGATGAGGCTCTATCAGGGCATACGTCCGCGGGGACGGCTGGGGAACGGCTGGGACGCATTCCCAATGCTGCGGCAGGTGGAAACGGTGGCCTTCCAACAGTCGACGCAAGCAATCATATCGCGGGGATCGCAGGGACGGTCAATACGCTGGACGGGCTAAACGACCCGACGGCGGCATCGATCGCGGATGCGGTGTTTGACGAGGCGCTATCCGGCCACACGTCCGCGGGCACAGCTGGGGAACGTATGGGGCGGATCCCGAACGCCGCGGCGGGTGGCAATGGCGGTTTGCCGACTGTAGACGCAAACAACCGAATCGCTGGGATTGCAGGTACGGTCGTCAACACACTGGATGAGATCGCCGGGGCGGCTTATGTCGAGGGGACGCATGCCCTTGATCAAGTCGCATCAACGGCTGACATCAATGCTGAGGTGGACACGGCGCTGGCCGACATTGGGCTCGACCACTTGTTAGCCGCGGCTGTTACCGGCCCGGATGTGGCGAACAATTCTATCGTGGCGAAACTGGTAAGTGCGTCAGCCACAGCGGACTGGGATGACTTTAACAACACAACCGATTCTCTTCAGGCCAACCGCGACAACCAACAACCGGCAGCCAATGCGGCAATGGTGGCACTCAACCTAGATCACCTATTCACGGTGGCGATCACGACAGGTGATGTCACTGACAACTCGTTTGCGGCCAAGGTCACGTCGGCGTCGGCAACGGCAAACTACGCCAGTTTCAACAATACGACCGATTCACTTGAGGCGATCGCAGGGGTGGCTGGCGGCGGCTCGTCGACCTATCCACGGACCATGATTGACACGACGTTGGCAACCGTGGGTTCACAGGTGTCAATGACACTAACCGCGGGTAGCGACGACGACAACGCGTATACGGACTGTCTGGCTCTCTTCACGGATTCGGTGGATGCGAATCAGAAATCCGCAAGACGGGTGACGGCATACACGGGGAGTTCAAAGACGATCACACTAGAATCGGCGCCAGCGTTTGTGGTGGCAAGCGGTGATGCTGTCATTATCGTTGCCGAGGACAACGTGCCGCTATCGTCTGGCGTGGTGTCGACGATTGTTGATGGTGTCATGGAGGATGACGTTTCGAGTCGCACAACTGCGGACTCAGCGGGCAAGGCGATCGATACCCTAACGGCTGTCGGAGCACGGACGAACAACGCTGATCTAAACGCAATGATTGGCGTTCCGGATACTGCTGGTGTCACAGCGTATCGAAATATGTACTTCGTGCGCGACTACAAGTGTCTGAAGGACGACGCGGCGTCTCGTGATGAGTACGGCGCAACGTGGGCGAAGGACGACGGGACATTGGCAACTGGGGTGACGACGCCGACAATCCAGGTTGTCAATGCTGATACACAAGTGGACTTGATTGCTGAAACAAGTATGACCGACGCAGGGTCAAATCGATTTATCTACAACGCCACGGGTGACGAGCGCATGACGGCAGGACAACGGTATCTTGTGATTTTCCGGGCGACCATCGATAGTTCACAGCGTGAGGATGTCTTCTGGGAAGGCCGAGACACAACGAGCAGTTAGGGCGGCATTGTGAACACCGAAGCAATACTTTTGATCCTGCGGCGCCGTCGGCAGGGGCTTGCGTATGCCGATGTCGGTGGTGAACTCGTGCCGTCGTGGTATTGGGTGTTGTCTGATGTGGCTCACCTGGAAGGGGCCACAGGCCATTACTCGGTGCTGCCACTGTATAAGACGCCATCGGAACAGATCACGGCAGCGCTGGATTTATCGGCATTGACTACGGTCAGGACCATTGAGGATGCACAAATACGACGGCAGCCGAAGGGTGCACTGACGGTCGAGTCGGTTCGGGTGATCGGTAGTGCGGAGCAAACTATTGGCATGCGTGTGTCGGGGGGTAGGCGGATGACGGCCAACGGGTTCTCGTTGATGGCCACGTTGTCTGACGGGAATGTGTTGGTAATCGAGTGTCCTGTGTACGTTGTGAGGTGATGATGTGATTACATCACCGTGGCTGGTGCTGTGGTGGAAACGTCGGCCGGTGCGGTCGGAGAGTGTGCTGATTCCCTACCATGTACTGCGGGTACGTGGCAGGTCGGTCGGTGGAAGTGATCAACCGTTGAACACGGCGCCAGTACGGATGCGGCAGGGTGAGTCGTTGCTATGCAAGATTCCGTTGGATCATGTGTTGCTGTCGACGCTGACCGTGTCGCTCGTTTCATCTGTTGTCAAGATCGGTCAGGGGATCGTGGTGCCGGTTGGATCACTGCAAGACGCTGGGCGTGCCGTGGGGGTGGTGTTGCGGGTCACTAACGACGCTGGACGTACGCACTTGATCGGCGTGGTGCTGACGCTAAGCAACGGTGATACGTGGGTCGTCAATGTGCCGGTCGAGGTCGCTCAAGAGGCGACGTAAGTCCTTATTTCACGTCGATTTGGCGAAAAACGCGGCGGCGTAAAGTGTTGTTGTGCAAGCACTTACAGGCACCCCCCTAGTGGGGTCCTGTGGCCATCCAGGGGCCGCGTGGGGTGCTTTGGGGG
>JABAHP010001224.1_pt1 | contig 16693 bp, 11 predicted proteins | sample 7062081 | NCBI WGS metagenome assembly JABAHP01 (sample SAMN14534357, study PRJNA622989) | marine sediment metagenome | biome: marine biome [ENVO:00000428]; feature: marine pelagic biome [ENVO:01000023]; material: deep marine sediment [ENVO:00002113] | place: India: Gulf of Kutch | collected...
TGAGGACGAGGCGGGGGCAGCCGAGGCCCGGCTGCCCCTGCCTCTCGCCAAGAAGTGAAATCCTACCTACCGCCCCAGCGGTAGCCCGAGCCGCATCCACCGGAGACGGATAGTCTTACCGTGTATCTTACAGCAAAAATCCCCCAGATGCATCGGTCATCTGGAGGATTCTACGATTGGACAGGTGTCCAATCTTTTCATTGGACAGGCGGCCAATCTCTCTGTTGGACAGATGTCCAGCCTTTCTAGCGAGGTAGGAGACCTATCTGACGCCGTGCCCGCGCCTGATTGAGCAATTGAACGCGGACATCCATCGCAAGCTGACCCTGGTCTCTGCCCCAGCCGGCTTTGGCAAAACGGCGCTGTTGAGCAAATGAGTAGCCGGCCGCTTACGGCCTGTCGTCCGATATTCCCTGGACAAGAGCGACAACGACCCGACCAATCCCCGGCACCACGCCATCGTTGCCCGGCATTCTTGGCCCTTGGGTGACTGTCGTCACGCATCAACTTGCGCGGGTAAGCGAGGCGCGGTAGAATTGAGCACCAGGCGGGCCGTAAGGACGAACGGCTCTTGTGGATTGGCGTTCACCACTTCGAAAAGTGGTGGCGGCACGACGAGGCCTGGGAGCGGTACGACTACACCTACGGCGACGAGGAACTGCAGGAATGGATTCCCAAGATCCACCAATTGGACGAGGAAGCGCCCCTCACCCTGGTCTACATGAACAACCACTGGCAGGGCCAGGCGGTCGGCACAGCGCGACAGTTGAGGATGCTGATGGAGGGATCTTGAATCTGAACGTCCGAATCAGGAAGCGGCGATAGAGCATGGGGATGCACGGAACTGGATGGCGGGCCTACATTCGTTACGATGAGGAGCGCGATCGACCATCGATCAGTCGCACGCTGTTGCGTCGCGTCGCGGCCTACGCTCGCCCCTATTGGGGGCAGGTGGCCCTGACGATCGCGTTGATCGTCTTGACCTCGCTGCTCAGATTGATACCTCCGCTGCTCTATCGGGATCTGCTGGACAATGCACTGCCCAACCGTGACGCAGCGCGGCTGAACTGGCTGGCGTTGGGCGTCATCGGCGTTCCCGTTCTGGTCGGGTTGATCGGAGTGGCCCAACGCTACTTCGGCGCCAGCATCGGCGAGGGGATCATCTACGATCTGCGACGGGTGCTCTACGCCCACATGCAGGGGATGAGCCTGCACTTCTTCACGAACACGCGCACGGGAGAGATGATGTCGCGGCTGAACAACGACGTCATCGGTGCACAGCGGGCTGTGACGAGCACGCTGGTCAACATCGTCACCAACATCATCTCGCTGATCTCCACCCTCGCCATCATGATCTCGCTGGAGTGGCGGCTGACGCTGCTGGGGGTGACGATTCTGCCCCTGTTCGTCCTGCCCTCGCGGCGGGTCGGACGGCTTCTGCGGCGCATCGTTCGGGAGCGCATGGAATACAACGCCGAGATGAACGTCTTGATGAACGAAACGCTCAACGTCAGCGGCGCGCTGCTGGTCAAGATCTTTGGGCGCGAGGCCGACGAGATGGCCCGGTTCACCGAGCGAGCGGTCCGGGTGCGCGACTCTGGCATACGCCAGGCGCTGATGGGGCGCTGGTTCTACTTTGGGCTGAGCCTGGCCGGGGCCGTGGGTACGGCCCTCGTCTTTTGGATCGGCGGACACCTGGTGCTGCGCGGCGCGTTCACCGTCGGCACGATCATCGCCTTCGGCACCTACCTGGGCCAGATGTACGGACCGTTGTCCGCCCTCACCAACGCCCGCGTCGAGTTCGCCACCAGCATGGTCAGCTTCGAGCGCGTCTTCGAGGTGCTCGACCTGCCGAGGGAGATCGAGGACCGACCCGGCGCGCTGCCGCTGGACCGGCCGAGAGGACATGTACGCTTTGAAAACGTGTCTTTCAGCTACGACTCTGACGGCAGGGAGCCGAATGGCGCAGCCGTGATGGGATTGGAGGACGTGCCTCGCTTCGGCTGGAGGCACCAGGCAACCCCACCGCCCCTCAGCCGGAGCGCACCGGGAGGGGATGGGGGGGAAAAGACGTCGCACGTCTCTCTGCCTCCCGTCCCGGAAGGCGGGAAAGCGCCCCGCTGGGCGCTGCGGGACGTGAGCTTTGAGATGCACCCCGGCCAACTGGTGGCCCTGGTCGGCCCCAGCGGCGCGGGCAAGACCACCATCACCTACCTGCTTCCCCGGCTGTACGACCCTACCGAGGGGCGCATCACGATGGACGGCCTCGATCTGCGCGATGTGAAGCTGTCTTCGCTGGCGGAGGTCGTCGGCATGGTCACCCAGGAGACCTACCTCTTTCACGACACGCTTCTCGCCAACCTGCTGTACGCCAATCCTGACGCCACCCAGGCCGAGCTGGAGTCGGCCTGCCGCGCGGCCAACATCCACGATTTCATCGTCGGCCTGCCCGAGGGGTATGAGACGGTCGTCGGCGAGCGAGGGTACCGCCTCTCGGGCGGCGAGAAGCAGCGAGTGGCCATCGCCCGCGTCATCCTCAAGGACCCCCGTGTGCTCATCCTCGACGAGGCCACCAGCCACCTGGACTCGCAGAGCGAAGCACTGATCCAGGAGGCCTTGGAGCGCGTGATGGAGGGACGCACCAGCCTGGTCATTGCTCACCGGCTGAGCACGATTCTATCGGCCGACCTGATCCTGGTNNCGAGATGGGCTGTATGCTGGGCTTTACCGTACGCAGTTCCAGGGCGAGGCGGGGTAGAATTGAGCCCCAGGCCCTGAGTACGGCGCGACACCTGATAATGCTGATGGAGGGAACGGATCAATGGCCAAGATGGCGCGGGTCAAGTGGGTCGAGAAGCGACAGTTCGTCGGCACCGATAGCAGCAAGCACTCGGTCGTGATGTCCTCGCAGGACGAGGAGAACGCCACCGGGATGAAGCCGTCCGAGTTGCTGCTGGTGGCGCTGGCGGGCTGCACGTCCTACGACGTGGTCGACATCCTGGAGAAGAAGCGGCAGAAGCTGACCGGATTGGAGGTCACCGTCACCGGCGAGCAGGAGCCCGACCCACCGTGGACCTACCGAAAGATTCACGTCCACTACGTGGTGCGGGGCAAGGGGTTGCGCGAGAAGGCGGTGCGCGACGCGATTGAGCTTTCAGATGAGAAGTACTGCTCCGTCAGCGCGACAGTGCGCGGCGCGGCTGAGGTCACCTCCGACTACACCATCGTCGAGGATGAGTGAGGACCTTGCGAAGGTTGCGGCTGGCCCTGACGGTGCGGGGATCCCCGGCCAGCGAGGTCCTGTGCAGCCTGGTGCGACGGTCGAACCTTCGCAAGGATGTCCTCATACAATCAGCATCGCGTCGCCGAAGCTGTAGAATCGGTACCGCTCTCGGATCGCCTCGGCGTAGGCCCGGTCCAGGAGTTCCTTCCCGGCGAAGGCCGCCACCAGCATCAGGAGCGTCGAGCGAGGGAGGTGGAAGTTGGTGATCAGCGCGTCCACCACCCGGAAGCGGAAGCCGGGGTAGATAAACAGGTCGGTATTCCCCTCAAAGGCGGCGACCGACCGCCATGGGCAACTCTCGGCGGTGGGCTCTCCGCCGACGGCTGCCACGGCTGCCGCCTCCAGCACGCGTACGCTCGTCGTCCCCACCGCCACCACGCGCTGACCCGCCAGTTTCGCCTGGTTCAGCTGCTGCGCCACCTCTGGCGTCAGTGCGCAGTGCTCGGTGTGCATGCGGTGCTCTTCCACGTGCTCTTCGCTCACCGGGCGGAAGGTGTCCAGGCCGATGTGGAGAGTCACGAAGGCCGACCGGGCCCCCATCTCCCGCAGCCTGAGCATCAGTTCGGGCGTGAAGTGGAGGCCGGCGGTGGATGACGCCGCCGAGCCGGGCACGCGGGCGTAGATCGTCTGGTAGCGCTCGGCGTCCTCCAGCGGGGTGTGGATGTAGGGCGGCAATGGCGTGACGCCCACCTCGTCGGCCAGTTCCAGCGCCGAGCGGTCGAAGGCGAGGATCCGCATCCCGCGCTCCCCCTCCTCGACCACCTGGGCCGCCGCGTCGACCGGCGGACCGTCGGGGCCATCCAGCAGCGTCAGGCGCAGTCCGGTCTGCACGCGACGCCCGCGCACCAGCGCCTCCCACGTATCGGCAGCGCGCTGCCGCAGCAGCAGGATCTCCACCCGCCCGCCGGTCGGCTTGCGAGCGAAGAGCCGGGCTGGAATGACCCGGCTCTCGTTATGGACCAGCAGGTCGCCCGCCCGCAGGAAGTCCGGCAGCTCGTAGAAATGTCGATGCGCGATCTCGCCGCTGCGCCGGTCCACCACCATCAGGCGCGAACCGTCCCGCGGCTCCAGCGGTGTCTGGGCGATCAGTTCGGGCGGCAGTTCGTAGTCGAACTCAGCGGTCTTCACCGCGCCCGGTTTCGAGCCCGCGCCGCCAATCCCGTGGCCAGCAGGGCCATCCCCGCCAACAGCAGGCCCGCTACCGCGACCTGTATGGCGATCGCGTCGCTCTGCGGGGTGATCTCTCCGCTCTCTGGAAGACACGGCACGATCAGCGTCACCCGGTTGGATATCAGGTCGCCGATCGTGGACACGTTCTCGAACTGCGTGCACAGGTCGACGTCGTCGCGCACCCGGGCCACGATGGTGAGTTCGGCGCACACACCAGGGAGCAGATCGCCGAACTCAGCCCGCACGTCGTCGCCCACGACCACCGCCCGGCCCTGTGAGGCTGAGGCGCTCACCACCTCCAGTTCGTCCGGCAGGTCGTCGCTGACGACGACGTCCTCGCAGGTATCGTCACCCACGTTGCACACCTGAATGACGAACGTGACCAGGTCACCAGGGAGCAGCTCGGTCGGATCGGCCGTCTTGGTGATCTCCAGCCTGCACTGCGGCCGCGGCGTCTTTGTTATGGGGGCCGGGGTGAAGGTAGGGGTTGGGGTCAAGCCCATCACCGAACCGACCACGGTGCTCGGCTGGCCGAGCAGGAACGGCAGCGAAAGCAGCGCGGCCACCGTGATATGGATCAGGCCCGCCGTTGTTAGTACCCGTGCTTTCGTCATCGCAGTCTCCTCTTGCTTGTATCGCTCTGTCGTTGGTCCCGCTAATTGCCGCGCAGCGCGAACGGCAGGAACGCCCCGTGCGACCAGGGCACGACGTCCAGGTTCAGGTCCATCGCTGGGTCGCCCAGGAGGATGAAGGTGTCGCGCAAGTCTCCCTGCCAGTCTGGCAATTCCAGTTTGGCGGCCTCGATGGCCGGCCCCAGCTCCGTGGTGCCGTCTTGGAAGACGGCGTCGAAGAAGGACCGGTGCAGGACTTCGTGTCCGCTGATGTGGCCCTGCGTGCTAGGACCCCAGGTCGCGACCGCCCCGCCGCCCGCCCGGCGCAACAGGCTCTCGTCCAGTGCGTCGGCCGTCCGATGAGCGAAGCGGCTGGTGTAGCAGGTCATCTCCACGAAGACCGGCAGCGCGCCGCCGTTGCGCAGGTCCGCCACGTCGTTCAGATGGAACATCGGGGCGTACGTCTCTGGATCCAGGGCCCACTGGTGCCAGGACGCGTGGCCCACGTAGCTGGCCAGCAGCCCGCCAGCGTTAAGTTCGCGCATCGTCGCGTCGTGGGCGGCGGTGATGTCGTCGTACTCGTGGGGCTCGTCGCAGCCGGAGGTGCAGAAATAGACGCGCCGCCCGCTGAAACCGCTGGGCAGGTGGTCGTGGTACACGGCGTCGGAGTATTCGTGGTAATAATTGTCCGACTCGTCGCCGGCGAAGAACAGCACCCGCTCGTTCCACGGCCACTGCGGTGGGCTCAGTTCATAGGACAGGATCTTGCCCACGACGGTCGTGGCCTCGGCGACGCTGTTGACCGGCAACCGGCCGATGAACAGGTCGGCCAGGTTGTCGTCGCCGTCCACCGTGACGTATCGGTTGTCGCTGGCTACCCATTCCTCCTCCGGGTACGGCTCTACCGTGATCAGGTAAGGTGGGACGTAGTTCGGGTGGGCATCGGACTCCTGGGAGCGGGTCCGTTCATCCTCGGGCTCGATGCCGTCGCCGACCAGGAGCACGTAGGTGGGCCTGGGCGTCCAATTGTCGTAGGCGTGGGCGACGTAGTCCTTGACGGCGGTGTGGGTGACAACACCACCGCTGTAGACGTCGTAGATCGCCTCGACGGTGGTGCTGAACACACGCAGCCCGTCGACGGTGGCCCGGTGTGTTGCCAGTGGGGCCACGGCGTCGATGAGCTCGGAGTGGGCGATGATGAGGTAATCGGCCCCATCGGGCGGATCGGGCAGCGTGAAGGCCGGCCCGATCCCGTCCGCCGCAGCCCCTGGGCCAGCCGACGCCGACCGCTGCGGGCGGGCGAAGCGCGTCACCTGCGCCGGGTTGACGACGCTGTGCCGCAGCATGGAGGTGAAGGGATCGTTTGCGGCCTCGTCCGCGGCCCCATCGGGGGGCAGGTTCGCGAAGCGCAGTTCGACGCGCACCCAGCGCGCCACCTGGAGCGTACCCGCGCCAGGATCGAAGCGCAGGGGGTAGTAGGTCAGACGCACCAGCCGGCGGCCGCGCATCCAGCCGACCTCCTCCAGCGCGACGACGTCGGCCGGGCGCGGCCCTGCCGCGGTGTACGCTCCCTCGTCCCGCGCCCAAACCGACTCAAGGTGGGTGGGTGGATCGCCGACGGGCACCGACGCGCGGGCCGGAACGACCGGATGTGTCAGGGGGCGATGGGCGCGCTCCAGCGTCTCCACGTGGAGGGTCACGTCGCCGGTGGGGGGCACGACCGCCAGCACTGAACTCGTCGGGAGCTGCGGCTGCCCTGGCTCCGCGGTCTGCGCCCAGTCCGACGTCTCCACGGCGGTATATGGGTGCCCGTCGTCGCCGGTCACCTGGCGCAGCGAGAAATCGGGCGCCTGCCACTCCAGGGTGACGCCCGCCGCGTCAGCGCGCAGCACGGTGGGCTCCGGCGGTACAGGAGCCTGGCCCGTGGCCGGGACGGCACGCACGCCCAATAGGCCGGCGACCAGCATCGATATCAAGAACCACAGACTACCTCTTCTTTCGCGTCCGTTTTCGTGTCTGTACCAGTGTCGTCTTCGTTGTCGCATGTTGCTCCCGCCCTAGGTTTGGGTGGATACGCCAGTGCTATCTGCGGCAATGCCGCGCAGGTGTTCCTCGATCTCCCCTCAATCTCTCCTCAGTCTCTTCGAACGAGCGGCAGGTAGAGGCGCGCTGGCAGCGCGTTCGGCCCTACGCCGCCCCACACCGGCCCGTGGAGCGTATCTTCGTCGTCGGTGTTGACCTCGGCCAGCCAGTACCAGTACACCTGGTTCATCGTCACGTTCCGGTCCACATGCTGGTACGTGCTGCCGCGTCCGGTGGCGTCGATGTCGGCGATGAGCTGCGCGTGTTCGAAGTTGCTGTCGTAGGCGCGGTAGAGGTGGAACGCGTCGATGCCCGCCTCTGACGCCGTGGCCCACTCCAGCCGCACGGCCGATTCCTCCGCCACCGCCCGGAAGTAGAGCACCTTCAGCGCAGTGTCTCCCTGTGGAACGGTCACGTCGTCCTCGACCGGGTCGGCCGGATTGCCGTAGACGTCGGTCGCCCCGCTGACGGTTGCTGTGTTCGTGGTCACCTCGAAATCGCTGACGATGCGGAACACGGTGGTGACGACGAAGGAAGCCTCCGGCGGCAGGTTGCGGTCGAAGCCGTGAGGCGCTGCCGCGGTCAGGTCGTACCAGGTCAGCAGCCCGTCGTCGGCGTCCTCCTCGGGGTACGGCGTGGCGTTCTCGAAACTCAGGTGTGCGGGCTCATACTGGTCCTGCAGCGGCAGCACGTCGATCGTGCTAGGGCCGACGTTGGCGATGGCGATGGTGAAGGTGATGTAGTTGGGCGCGACCGGATCCCGGTCCATCCAGAACACCTGTTTGTCCACGGCCACCGCCGGGTCCACGACGGTGATGGGCGCGTCGTCGGTGTCGGTGAGCGTGCCGCCGGGATATACCCCTTCCACGGTGGCCGTGTTGGTGTAGGTGCCGTCAGTCAACGGGGTCGTCACCTGGAAGGAGACGTCGAGGCTTTCGCCCGGTGCCAGCGGACCGACGACCGGCACCAGGTCGGACCACACCAGCAGCGGCTCGGCGATGACGTCTGGGTCCACCGGGCGGCCGGATCCGTCGACGTACCAGAAGTCGGCCGGCAGGTTGTCGGTCAGCCGCAGCGCGGTGAAGGTGTAGGACCCGGTGTTGACGATGTGCAGCGTGTATGTGAAGGGCATATCGGGCACCGTGCGGTCCGGCTCCACCGTCTTGATCAACTCCAGGCCGGGCTCGATGACCGCTGGCGTGCAGATCTCGTCAGTGTCGGTCATGCCGCTCGTGTCGGTGATGACGACGCTGTTGCAGATGGTCGTGTCGCTGACGAGCGAGCTATCCACCCGCACGACCATCCTGAGCGAGCCGGAGGCCTGGGTGATGCCACTCCCCGGCGGCCACAGGCCGTCCACCCGCCAGATGACCGGCCCCCTGTTCCCCACACCGGGATCGCTGATGGGCGCGGGCGTGGCCGCGTAGAAGGTGGTGTTCGCCGGCGTCGTGTCGCTCACCAGCGCGCTCTCCACCGCCTCATCGCCGGTGATGGTGTAGTTGAGGGTGTAGGTCAGGAGGTTTCCCGCGGCCACCGGAGAGGGCGCAGCGGCCTTGGTGATGCTCAAGGTGTGGTCGGCCTGCACCTCGAACTCCGCCTCATCACAGCGGGCGTCGTCCTCGGGGATGTTTATCCAGTTCGACGCCGTGGTGCAGGCGGTGTTGCGCAGCGTCAGGCCGTCGGTCAGCGGTTTGGCCACCTGGGCCTGGTAGGTGGCGGTGATGAACCCGCCGGCCGGCAGGCGCATGCCTTCGGTGATGACCATGTAGCCCGTGACCTGGTCGTAAGAAGCGGGGTCGCCCCCGGTGCGCGTGAGGTAGGACAGCACCGTCGATTCCTCGGTGACCGTGCGGGTCACGATGCGGAATGGGTCGCTCTCCGAGATCGAGATGTGGTCGAACCGGTAGGCGTCGCCTGCGTCCATGGTGTTGGTCGCGGTGAAGTGCAGCGTCGCCGCCGCCGTTCCCGCCACGGGGGACAGGTCAATCTCGCGCAGCGTGTAGCCACCGGCGTACTGTTCTGACAGGGAGACCGTACCCATCTCCACGGTGTACTCGTCGTCCGGTGCATCTGTCTCCCCGGACACGTAGTACCGCAGCAGGGGCACCCGGAACTGCGAAAGGTCCGCCGTCCGCTGCACGCCCACGTAACCGTTCCTCATCGTCAGGTAGGCCGGGGCGCTGAGCGCGTCGGCCGAATCCGTCCCCACCTGTACGTCGCCGCCCCTCGGGTCGCCGTCGTCGTAGACCTCGGTCCAGTCCGTGGACCAGGTCAGGGAGCCGTCGTTGCCGGCGTAGTCGGTGGCCTGGGTGGCGCTCAGGTCGAAGTCGTCGGCGTAGTAGCCGTGGAAGGAGGACGTGTAGGTCACGATCTGAGTCGTGATCACCTCCTCGGCGATGGGCCAGGTGAGATCCAGCGTGCGGGAGACATATGTCGTCCACGAAGGAATCACGTCGGTGATGGCTGTGAGCAGGGCCACGCCGTTGCCGTAGTTGGATACGACCAGCGTGTAGGTGACGCGCTCACCCGGTCGAACCGTGGAGGGGGAGACGCGTTTGTCCATGGACAGCAGCGGCCGCCCGACCGGCGTGTCGGTATCCGGGTCGTCCGGGTCGTCGGGGTCCTGGGAAGGACGGGGGTCGGTGTCGTCCGAATCGACCACCGCCTGGTTGGAGATCTCGAGAACGTCCGGCGGGATGTCGGTGCGGATCTGGACGCGAAAGGTGATGGTCACCGTCCGACCTGGCCCGATGCTCGGCCATTTGACGCGCAGCGCCTGGATGTCGGGGTTCTCGAACTCTTCCGCGAAGTTGACGCCATCGTTGGAGTACTCTTTGGCGCCGACGACGGGCGGCGTGGTCACCTCAAGGCTGCCCACCACGTAGTCGACGTACGTGTAGGGCAGGGGATCGGTCAGCACCACGTTGTGCATCACGCCGGTGCCGTTGTTGTTTAGGACGAGGGTGTAGGTGATGGTGTCGCCCGGTGAGACGCCCCCACTTTGGTCGGCGTCAATCGCCAGTTCGTCCGCCTTGGAGAGGCGGGGGATGGAGACGGGGAGCATCGTGTAGCCCAGGTCCAGGTACGGCCTGCCAAGTTGCGACCGGCATGGATCCTGTCCCCAGGCCGCGGCGATCTTCTGCTCCAGGTCTGGCGTGTAGATCAGCGCCCCCATCAGGTTCTCGTCGTCCGGATCCCCCACACGCAGGACCTGGTAGGCCGCCAGGGGGATGCCCAGCGCGGAGAGAGGCTCGTCCCATTCGGATACCCCCCAGACGTCCGTGTCGTCCCGATCGCCGTCGCCGTTCATGTCGAAGGGGTCGGGCAGGCCGTCCTGGTTGAGATCCACGTAGACTGTTGTGTCGGTGATCGCGGTGACGAAGGCCACGTTGCCGTTGTCCGTTGGGGGATCGGCACCGTTGCCGGGCGCATAGCCGATGATGACGTGGGAACTGAGCCTGGACTCCGGGACCAGCGAGTAGCCCCAGTCGAAGTTCCGGCCGTCGGAGTCTCCGCTCGTAGCGGAATCGACGACGGCCACCCCCCAGAAGGGTTGCGACGAGTAGAGCTGCGTGCCGCCGGTTCCCGTGGAGATGTCATGCAGCCCCGTCACGTTCAGCACGCTGACGGTGGTCCCGGCAGGGATCGGGATGTCGTAGGCACCCACACTGCCGGACATGGTGACGACGATGCCGTCGGCGTGCGGGTTGTGGAGGTAGACGTCCGTATCCGCGTCGCCGGAGGGAGCACCGCAACCTGGATCATCCGGGTCGAAGCCGGGCACAGGGGCCCAATACACGGTATCCCACACATCCACCGGCTGCAGGGTGTAGCCGTGGGCGGAGTACCGTACGCCGCAGCTGCCCGTCATCATCTGTATCTGGATGGGGCCGTTGGCGGTGATGGTGTCGCCGCTGTCCACGCCTCCGCCCCCGGCTCCGTCGTTCGCGCCGTCTACGAAGAAGGTCTCGCCAGCGCCCAGCGTGGCCACCAGGGCGCCGTTGTAATAGACCTCCGTGTCGGGCAGCGCGGCCATGACCTCAAGGCCGGTGAAGTCGTGGTCCTGCACGCCGCCCGGATTGGTGACCAGATCCTCTCCAACCGTGGCGACGTAGGCGGTGCCCCAGTCGCCTACATCTGGTATCTCCCACGCGGCAGCCAGGACCGTGCCTGGGGTCGCCGGGTACACCTGCCGCACGACCGCGGCCTGTTCGCCCACGATGGTGATCTCGTCGCGGCCGTCGTGGAAGAATGTCGTTCCCACCTGACCGGGGTTGATTGCATCCTGGAAGACCACGAATGCACCCGCATCCAGCAAACCCACCTCGGTAGTGCTGCTGCGCTGCGCGGGGTCCAGCGGATCGGCGTCGTAGCCGTCCTCCCAGTGGTCGTAGTAATACTCGGTCCTGTCCGATGAGGCGATCACAAACACCGAGGAGAGCAGCGTATTGCCGACATCTACTCCGGCCGCGTGACACGGCGTGGACAGACCGGTGTCCTTGTCATCGAAGAGCGTCCACAGGTTTTCGTCGTTGAAGGGCACAAAATACCGGTGCCTGGTACCGCCGCCCCGGCCGTTGGCAGGGGTCAGACGGACGCCTGCGGACAGGGAGAGGGTGGCTGGATCCGGCGTAGCGTCGTCGGTACTCGTCTCCAAAGCAGTGGCCGGATTCTGACCATCGGTCGTGGCTGCGAACCAGGCCGGGAGCGCCCCAAGCGCAGCCGGATTAGGGTCCGGTGCCGTTGCGGCGGCTGGTAGCGGCGCCAGGCCCGCGCCGACGCCATTGATGCACAGGGCGATCACAGTCACTAACGCCAGGCTGTCTTTCCTCATCGTCATACCTCCTCGTATCCTTGGCCGATACGAACATGCCTCTGATGCCAATTACATGGCTCCGAGGTGGCGTGGGTAGAGACCGTCAAACTGCGTTGCGTTTGATAGTATACAACAGTAGGCGAGCGATGTCAATTCTTATTCCCTTGCCTATCTGCCCGGTTTCGGAGTATAATACGGCCTGGCCATGACTGGAGCTCGAACTGGGTCGTCGAATCCAGGCCATACCCGACACGGCACCCGGGAGCGACGGGTCGATGCGCGTGGCCCAGGCGCGATAGTCAAGGTGGTGGAGACATATGAGCAGAGGCAAGCTACGTCAACTACCCAGCGTGGATCGGTTGCTCGGCGACGAGGGGGCCCAGGCCTTGGTCGCCGCCTACGGCCACCGCCAGACCGTGGACGCGCTGCGCGGCGCGCTTGACGCCGCGCGCGACGAGGTGCGGGCCGGGGCGGACGTCCCCAGCATCGATTCGCTGGTGGCGCGGGCGTCCACCCGTGTGCGCCAGCGGTTGGCGCCAACGCTGCGCCCCGTCATCAACGCCACCGGCGTCATCATTCACACCAACCTGGGACGCGCCCCCCTATCGGCCGCGGCCCGGGCAGCGATGGAGGGGGTGGGGCGGGGCTACTCCACGCTGGAGTATGACCTGGAGGCGGGGCAGCGCGGCCACCGCACAGTCCACGCCGAGCGGCTGCTGTGCGACTTGACCGGGGCGGAGGCCGCGCTGGTGGTCAACAACAACGCCGGGGCCGTCCTTCTGGCGTTGACCGGGCTGGCCCAGGGTGGGGGGGTGATCATCTCGCGGGGGCAACTGGTCGAGATCGGCGGCGGCTTCCGCGTGCCCGACGTGATGGCGCAGAGCGGCGCGCGGCTGATCGAGGTCGGCACGACCAATCGCACCCACCGGCGAGACTACGCGACGGCGCTGGAGGCGCACGACGACGTGGCGCTGATCCTGCGGGCGCACTATTCCAACTTCCGCATCGTGGGCTTCACCGCCGAGCCATCGCTGCCCGAACTGGTCGCGCTGGCCGCCGAGCACGGCCTGCCGGTGATGGACGACCTGGGGAGCGGCGCGCTGCTCGACACGGCCCCGTATGGGCTGGCGCACGAGCCGACCGCGCAGGAGAGCGTCGCGGCGGGCGCTGCGGCCGTCTGCTTCAGTGGCGACAAGCTGCTGGGCGGCCCCCAGGCCGGGATCATCGCCGGGCAGGCGCGATACGTGGAGCCGCTCAAGCGCCACCCGCTGGCCCGCGCGCTGCGGGCCGACAAGCTCTGCCTGGCTGGGTTACAGGCCACGCTCCTGCATTACCTCAAGGACGAGGCCACCGAGCAGGTCCCTGTGTGGCGCATGGTCGCCGCGCCCCTGGCGGAGATCGAGCAGCGGGCGCGCCGCTGGCGGCGGGCGCTGCGACGGGCTGGGGTCGAGGCCGAGATCGCGGACGGCGAATCCACCGTCGGCGGGGGCAGCCTGCCTGGCGAAACGCTGCCGACGAGGCTGGTCGCGCTGCCGGTGGCACACCCCGACCGGATCGCGGCCGCGCTGCGGGCCGCCGACCCGCCGGTCGTAGCCCGCATCGAGGAGGAACGGCTGGTGCTGGATCCGCGCACGGTGCTGCCGGAGGAGGAGCGGGAACTGCTGAGGGTGGTCAACGAGACAGCAGGGTGATCGTCGAGTACATCATACCACGAGGGAGAACAGAATAGATGAAACAAGACCTGGACCGGCTAATGGAGGAGCGCGGGCTGGACGCCATCCTCGTCGCGGGGAAAGCGCACGGCAACCCGGCTATGTACTATATGACCAACGGCACCGTGGGCGGGTACGTGGTCAAGAAACGGGACGAGGAAGCCGTGCTCCTGTGCTCTCCGATCGAGCGGGAGGAGGCCGCCGCCAGCGGCCTGGCCACCGTGAACCTCGCCAAGTATGACTTCATGACCATCCTCCGCGAGGCGGACAACCGGCTTGACGCCGTCGTCGAGTTGTACCGCCGGATGTTTGCCGACCTGGGCGTCAGCGGCCGGGTGGGCTTCTATGGACAGATGGACCGGGGGAGCGCTTGGGTGTCGCTCAACGCGCTGAATGCGCAGCTGGAGACCATCGAGGTCTACGGTGACGCTGACGTGACGCTGATTGACGCCGCCCGCGCCACCAAGGACGCGGCCGAGGCCGAGCGCATGCGCGAGATTGGCCAGCGCACGTGTGACATCATCGGCCAGACCGTCGATTTCCTCCGGTCGCACGATGTGAAGGATGGCGCGCTGGCGCAGGCCGACGGCACGCCGCTGACGGTCGGGCGGGTACACGAGCAAATCAACCGCTTCATCGCCGAGCAGCGGCTGGAGGACCCCGAGGGTTTCATCTTTTCCATCGGGCGTGACGCTGGCGTTCCCCACAACAGGGGGAACCCCGAGGACGTGCTCGCATTGGGCAAGACCATCGTCTTCGACATCTTCCCGTGCGAGGCTGGCGGCGGCTACTTTGCCGACGTGACCCGTACCTTCTGCCTGGGCCACGCATCGCCCGAGGTCGAGAGGGCGTATCAGGACCTATACGAATGCCAGGCCAAGATGCTTGAAGCCTACGAGGTGGGGACGGAGGCGCGGCGCTACCAGCAGATGACGTGCGAGTTCTTCGAGAGCCGGGGCCACGCCACCGTCGCCAGCGACACCCAGACCGAGTCCGGCTACGTGCACAGCCTGGGCCACGGGTTGGGCCTGGCGGTTCACGAGGAGCCGCGCTTCAGCGACACACCGCACAACACCGACGTGCTGCGGCCCGGTCACGTCTTCACCTGCGAGCCTGGGCTGTATTACCCCGACCGAGGCTTTGGCATGCGCATCGAGGACGACGTGTGGATCGACCCCGAGGGTGTCGTGCACAACCTGACCGACTTCCCGAAAGAGTTGGTGATCGGACTGTGATCCGTATCCTGGCTGTCGAGACCTCCTGCGACGAGACCGCCGCCGCTGTGGTCGAGGACGGACGGCGTATCCTCTCCAACGTCGTCGCCTCGCAGGTCGAGCTGCACGCCCGCTACGGCGGCGTCTTCCCCGAGATCGCCTCCCGCGCTCACGTCGAGGCCATCGTGCCCGTGATCGAGCAGGCGATGCGCGCGGCCCACCTGGGTTTCGACGACCTGGACGCGGTGGCCGTGACCTACGGGCCGGGGCTGGCGGGCTCGCTCCTGGTGGGGGTCAACGCTGCCAAGGGGCTCGCGCTGGGGCGCAATCTGCCCCTGGTGGGGGTCAATCATCTCGAGGCGCACATCTACGCGCACTGGCTGGAGGTGGAAAGCGAGGGGGCGGCGACCTCGTCCGAGGCGGGGGGCGAGGAGGGCCTGGAGTTTCCGCTGCTGGCGCTCATCGTATCCGGCGGCCACACCGAGCTGATCCACGTGCGCGGCCATGGCCAGTACGAGTACCTGGGCGGTACGCTCGACGACGCGGCGGGCGAGGCCTTCGACAAGGTGGGGCGACTCCTGGGGCTGCCCTACCCCGGTGGGCCCTCGATCGAGGAGGCGGCCCAGGACGGCAACCCGCGGGCCTTCCAGTTTCCTCGCGCCTGGCTGGATGACAGCTACGACTTCAGTTTCAGCGGGCTCAAGACCGCCGTGCTGCGGGCGGTCGAGCGGTACAGCGATCCCCCGCAGGGCCGCCTGCTGGCCGACCTGGCGGCCAGTTTCCAGGCCGCGGTCGTCGACGTGCTGTCGGCAAAGAGCGCGCGGGCGGCCGAGGAGCGCGGGGCGACGGCTGTTCTGCTATCCGGCGGTGTCTCGGCCAACCAGGCGCTGCGGGCTGCGACCGCCGAGCGGGCTGACGTGCCGGTCCACTATCCGCCGCCGATCCTGTGCACCGACAACGCAGCCATGGTGGGCGCCTGCGCCCATCGCCATTTCGTCGCTGGCGAGCGGGCCGGGTGGGACCTCGACGTCGTGCCGGGGCTGAGACTGGTGTGATGGATATCGTTGGGGGAGAGATGACGCGGTCAGCCCACATCCGGCCGCTGGCGCTGGGTGTCGTCTGGCGCGGTGACGCTCTTCTGGTGTGCGAATTCTACGACCACGTCAAGCACGAGATTTTCTATCGGCCGCCAGGCGGCGGCATTGAGTTTGGGGAGCGCGGCCAGGAGGCGCTCCGCCGCGAGTTTCGCGAAGAGCTGGGCGTCGAACTCTCCAAAGTGCGTTACCTGACTATCCTCGAGAACATCTTCACCTGCAACGGCCAGCCCGGTCACGAGATTGTCCTACTCTACGAGGTGACCCTGGCCGACCCGGATTTCTATGAACAGGAGAACTTCGAGGTGCACGAGGAGGGGGAGCTCTTGCCGGCGCGCTGGATGTTGTTGCACACGTTTCAGACAAGCGATCTGCCACTGTATCCTGATGGCTTGTTGGACTACCTGACGGGTAAGGACACGGTGCGATGAATGCTCGTGACCTACCGCGCAACACGGCGCTGGCGGCCCGCAACCTCCTGCGTTCGCTGCGCCGTCGGGGGCTCGACTGGGTCGTGTTGCCGGTCAGCGGTTCCTACCCGGAGCGGACGGTCCGGCGTGACCCGCTTCCTTTTCCCTTCAGCCGCCTGCCGCTCTTTCCCTCCGAGGTCAGCCTGCAGGGTATGCAGGCCATGGTGGACATGGTCGGCGGGGACCCCCGCGTCGAGGGCGTCGTGCTGCGCTTCGACACGCTAAGGGCCGGTCCATCCGC
>JABAHP010014477.1_pt1 | contig 16639 bp, 15 predicted proteins | sample 7062081 | NCBI WGS metagenome assembly JABAHP01 (sample SAMN14534357, study PRJNA622989) | marine sediment metagenome | biome: marine biome [ENVO:00000428]; feature: marine pelagic biome [ENVO:01000023]; material: deep marine sediment [ENVO:00002113] | place: India: Gulf of Kutch | collected...
ATCTGTTATAATATATTCCTTCAAGTTAAATAAAACATTTCTATTTATAAAGCATTAGTTTTAAATACAAAAGAGTTATTATTGAGAATATTCTTAAAATATAATAAATTAATTAAACATCATTAAATTAATTATTAAAGTGGTGGAATCTTGAGATGATAATGCAATTAACATTTGCTCAAATGATATCTCTAAATCATTTAATGTTATACCTTTCAACAATCTGATTTGGGATAGCTTTAGCTGATTGTTTTATCGGGTTATCACATATTAGAGATCTGAAAGAATTAACTTTAAAATATTGTTATAAAGCTCAATTTTCGGAGTTTTTAAATTCAAATTAAGTTACACATTTAATTTTTAGTTAGATTAAAAAAAATTCAAAAATTATTCCATAAAAATAACTTAAATAAAAATATTGTAGTGGTGAGATTTGCAAAAAGTTGCGATAATAGGTATTGGAATAACTCCCTTTAAAGCTCGTTATTTAGATAAGACTTATTTTGAATTAGCTTATGATGCAACAAAATTAGCTCTCGAAGATGCAAATAGAAATAACGCTGAAATAACACATAAGGATCTTCAATCAACAGTATATGGGATTTATAATGAGCTATTTGAACGTCAATTTATGCCAGATATTTTTACAAATTCTTATCTCGGGATGAATAACAAACCGGGAACTAGAGTTGCTACAGGAGGTGCAACAGGAGGATATACTGTTCGAATGGCTTATGCTGAAGTTGCCTCTGGATTAAGTGATTTATGTCTTTGTATAGGTCTCGAAAAATGTAATGACTGTTATGACGAACAAACGGGTGTAACAACTCCAGAAGTTTTAAATGCAATTGCTTATTCTGCGGATATGACTTATGAATATCCAATGGGAATGATGGCTGCTAGTTCATATGTTTCAATGGTTAATGCACATTATGAGGAATTTGGAAATCCGACTGAGGAACAAATGGCTTATGTAAGTGTTAAAAACCATGGAAACGCTATTAATAATCCAAAAGCACAATCCCCTATGAAAATAACTGTTGAGGATGTAATGAATTCGAGAATAATATGCTACCCATTTAAACTACTGGATTGTTGCTTATATTCGGAAGCATCTGCAGCCTTGATCCTAGCAAGTGAGGAAAAAGTAAAGGAATTAAAGGTAGAAAAACCAATTTGGATTACTGGCGTAGCAGCAGCAAATACAGATTGTTTTATAGGAAATAGAGAAGATATGGGCCGATTATATTCAAATATTTATGCCGCAAAAGCAGCTTATAAAATGGCAGGATTAGATTATGATAAAATAAAAAATCAAATAGATTTAGCAGAATTACATGATGCCTTTAGCGGACAAGAAGTTATCAGTTATGAAGAGCTTGGTTTTGTTCCCTTTGGAGAAGGAGGGCCTTGGATTGAGAACTCCTTTGAAAAACCAGGAGAAGGTCCCTGGATAGAAGGGGAATTACCATGCTGTCCTTCTGGAGGGTTAATAGGTTGTGGACATGCTGTTGGTGCTACTGGGATTATGAGTACAGGAGAAGCTGCACTTCAATTGAGAGGAGAAGCGGGAAAGCATCAAATAACAATTGAAAAAGGGAGAGCAATTTCACATTCTATCGGAGGTCCTGGAGCAGCATATGCTGCGGTTATAGTAATGGCAAATGAGGAAGGGATGATTTAATCGTGAATGAAGAATTTCAGGATCACCAAATAAGGGATATAATTCGGATAAATTATAAATATACAATGGGCGGTCAGTCTAAATTTTTCCTTGAATTAATGAAGCACAAAAAGTTATTAGGAACAAAATGTACTAAATGTGGAAAGACTTGGATGCCTCCAAGGATTAATTGCTCCGATTGCTATGCGCCAGCAAATTGGGTAGAACTTAAACAAACTGGAACTATAGAAGTTAGCACTATAGTGTGGTATACAACTTCCGCTTTTATTAAAGCAATACCTTATGGAGTAGGGTTTATAAAACTTGACGGTGCTGAAACAGCATTACTTCAGGGCATTTTTTCTGAGAATCTAGTTCCCTCAAAAATAAAGAAGGGGAAAAAAGTAAAAGCTGTTTTTAATAAGGAGAGAGAGGGAAAAATGACAGATTTTTTCTTCGTTCCCGAAGATGAATATGAAAATTGGATATCAAAACCAGAATATGAAGGAGGAAATTAATAATGGGACAAGCAAAAGAAAGTCTAACCAAAATTATTGAGAAATTAAACTCGATTCCAAAAGCCCAAGCAGTTTTTGTTACAAATATATCTGGAACGGATGTTGATTGGGAGATGTCATTTCAATTCAATCTTAATAATGAAAATTCATTTTTTATAGAAATCAAAAACAGAAAAGCTATGTTATCTGAAGGTTCTAAATCTGATGCCATTATTGTTATGTCAGGAGATCCTAATGCAATTGTGAGAATTTGTGAAGGGAAAGGAGATTTTACCCATGCAATTTCACGAGAACAAATAACTGTAGAAAAAGGAAAAGTAATGGATGTTATACGTTTTACAAGAGCAATTACAATTGTATTAAAAACATAATAAACAAATCCTTTCTTATTATTTATTATTTTCTAATTAATTTTAGATAATAAATCTAGATTACTTAATTATAAATTAGCATTTTATAAAGTCATTTGTGATTCAGGGCTTTTTCAGTAGGAACAATATTCTTAGCATGCCAATCTAGACTTTGGTGCTCAAAATACTGTTTATAGAGTCTTCCATATTTGCCACCCTTTGCAAGTAAAGACTCATGAGTACCTTCCTCAATTATTTTACCTTTTTCCATTACAATTATTCGATCAGCATTAAGGACAGTTGAGAGTCTATGGGCTATGATAATAGATGTACGATCAGATAAAAGAACTTCAAGAGCTTCTTGGATTATTGCTTCTGTATAAGCATCTACACTTGATGTTGCTTCATCAAGGATAAGAATATTAGGATTTAGTAAAAGTGCCCTAGCAAAGCTAATAAGTTGTTTTTGTCCAGCAGAAAGTCCTCTTCCTCTCTCCCCAATCTTAGTTTGCAATCCTCTTGGTAAATATGCGATTAACTCTTCAGCATGAACAACTTTAATAGCATTCAATAAATCTTCTTCTGAGGCATCTCTTCTTCCGTAGCGGATATTTTCTTCTATTGTCCCTGAAAATAGAAATACATCTTGATGAACCATACCAATATTTTTCCTATAGGAATCTAATTTGATATCTCGAATATCATACCCATCAATTTTGATAGAACCACCTTGAAACTCATAATAACGAGATAAAAGCTTTACTAAACTAGATTTTCCGGCTCCCGTATGCCCCACTATAGCAAGTTTTTCTCCCTTTTCTATCCTTAGGTTTAATCCTTTGAATACCCATTCACCTTCTTTATAGTAAAAATCTACATTTTTAAAAACGGTCTCACCTTCTAATTTTTCTACTTCAAAAGCTGTTGGATTTTGCTTTACTTCAGGTTCTGAATCTAGTATATCTAGAATTCGTTCATAGGCAGCCATACCAGCACTTAGTTGAGGAAAAAAAAGAGCAACTACCATAATCGGACGGAAAAATCTCAACAGATATAGTATAAACATATATATTGTTCCGGGGTTTGTTATTCCTTGAATTACAAATTGACCACCATAATAAACTATTATTATTAAAGTAATACCTGCTACTGTCTCAAGTAAAGGTCTCCACATATGAGTTGTTGCAGTTAATTTAAATCCTGTTTTAAAATAATCTTTATTTGTATCATTAAACTGCTCAGAAACTGTAGCTTCCTGACCATAACTTTTACAAACGTGTATCCCTTCAATTGATTCTACCATAGCAGCATTAATATTTCCAATAGATTTTCTATAACTCCTACTTACAATCCTAGCCAATTTTCTTAAAGAAAACATCAAAACAATTATAATAGGAACAGAAGCTAAAGTAATGAGAGCTAAAGTTTGATTTAACCATAATAGAATACAAAAGGTTAAAATGCTAATAAGAAAATTTCCCACTGTATCAGTTATTAAGATGGTTGTATTCCCAAAATCTAAAGCATCATTTGAAACTCTTGTATTTAATCTACCACTTTCATATTTATCAAAAAAACTCATATCTTGCTCTTGTAATTTATCAAAAATATCCATACGGAGTATATCAAGAAAAAAAGGAGCAAACTTACCAATTTCTCTTCTCTGAAAGAAAAACATGACCCATATGAGTATCAATAAAATGATATATATCAGTCCTGCACCTAAAGCTAAAAAAATATTTGGGTGCAGTTTGGATAACTCATCAATAGCAAATCCTACCAATAGAGGATTAATTATTACTGCTATTGCTGATATTAAAACAAATAAGGAAATAAGCAATATGTTTCTTTTGAATTGAGTTACACGTTTTATATAACGAATAAATAGCTCCATATCTGAATATTTCCTTTTAATCTGTTCGCTGAATATTCCTGAATAGATACCCATTTACTTTCCCACCTCATTGGTTTTTTTAATCTTTAATTGGTGCAACGGTAACTGTTTTCCAAAAATCCTTCTATAATCCTGTGAGCTTTGCATTAAATCCTTATGATTACCCTCTGCTACAATTTTACCATGCTTTAATACAATAATTTTGTCAGAGGTTCTAATTGTGTGAAGGCGATGTGTAATTATCAAAGTAGTTCTATTTTTCAATAAATTTTCCATAGCACGACCAATTTTTTCTTCTGTTTCACTGTCAACAGCAGAAACAGAATCATCAAGGATAATTATCTCGGGATTTGTTAAAAAAGCTCGAGCGATTGCAACTCGTTGTCTTTCTCCTCCAGATAGTCTAGTTCCTCTCTCACCTATTACGGTATTATATTTTTCTGGAAATTGCTGAACAAAATCATCGACATAAGCCATTTTTGCTACTTTCATTATCTCCTCTTTTTTTGCTTTTTGGTTGCCAAAAGCAATGTTTTTATTTATAGAACGTGAAAATAAATAAATATCCTGCTCGATATAACCTATATGTCTTCTTAATACTTGAAGTGGGTATTCTCGAATATCTACACCATCTATTAAAATTGTTCCTTTTTGTGATTCATAAAGACGCAAAATTAACTTTACTAGGGTCGTTTTTCCACAACCCGTAGGACCTACGAGAGCAACTCTCTGGGAGGGTTCAATTGAAAAAGTTATATTATTTAGAATAGGGGGATTTGAATTATTTAAATTTTTATAGGAAAATGAAACATTCCGAAATTCAATTTTCCCTTTAATATTTTTAGGCCATTCAAGCAATTTATCATTACTATGTTCACTTTCTTCCCTTGAGAGAGCAATATACAACCGCGAACAAGCAGCAAACCCACTCATCATATCATTTGTAGCCCAGAAAATGGTGCTTGTAGGATCTATAAGTGTTATCAAGAGTAGATTGATCGATGCTAAATTACCTATAGTTAATGTATTCTGAAAAACAAAAATACATCCAATTAAAAATGTAACGCCTATAGAAATATAAAGTACCAACAACGGATAATATTTAGATTGAACTCTTGTTTCTCCAACCCAATTGTCTCTAAATTCATATACTGCTCGACTGAACTTTTTTCGTTCCAACTTCTCTGCGGTGAAAGACCTAACAACTGCAGCTCCAGTAATACTGTCTTGTAAAACTACAGCTAAATTTGAGTGTTTTCTTAACCGTTCAGATGCATAAGGAGAAATTTTTTTACGATAATGTAAAATAAAATAAATATATAAAATTATAAAGGGGATAGTAATTAAAGCTAATCTAAAATCAAGGAATTCAAATAATAAAACAACCGATATTAAGACTTGAAAGAACGGATAAATATAAAAACTCCCATGTGATACCATTGTATTAACTATTCTTAAATCATTAGTTGCTAAAGCCTGTAAATCTCCTGTTCGAGTGTTATCATAATATCTCAGTGGTTTTAATTGAATTGTGTCAAAAAATTCTTGTCGCATTTTCTGCTCAGTCTTTAAACCCAGATAATGTCCTACCATCATGGTAACGTAGTCCATAACGTTACGAAAAAGGTAAAGTGAAAGTCCTATCAAAATCATGATTAGCAAGTTTGAAACATCTTGAATTGAAAGCAAATTATCAATAATATCTCCTAATACAACTGGAATCAGAGTCCTTGTCAATGTAAGGACAGTAATCCCAATTATTACACCAATTACTAAATATTTCTGTCTATAAAGATGGTCTAAAAACCAATTTTTATAACTCTTATATTTTTTGATATGAAAACTCATAATTATCTATTGGTGTTGTCTAGGTGTTTTAAGAGAAAAACTTGAAAAGCCTTAGGTTCTACATAACTTCTAATATTCTATAATTTCTAAATTTTTTTTTTAATCAAAAATTAAAATCCTAAATCACGAAAAACAACTATTTTCAACATATCAATAGAAATGTTTATATATCCACGTATGAAATATTATCTCATCCGAATTTATCCAAAAAATACTTTTAAGATTTTATTTAAAATTAAATTAAAATATGAGGTACTCAAATAATGAGTAGAGAATCATCTTTAATAAAAAGAGAAATTGCGATTATCGCAATAATTGTTGGTTTAGGTGGAGGACTTCTAGGTGGTTGGTTGATACCCTCTCCTCTTGTTGGAACACGCACACCATTACTCGATATAATTATTTCACGGAATCAATTTATAGTTGGTACAAGTGCAGATTACCCACCATTTGAAAATAAAACGTATCCTGGTGGTGTGATTGTGGGATTTGATATTGACTTAGCTGAACTAATCGCAGATGAGATTGGTGTTCCACTTAACATGGTGGATATACCCTTTGATTCGTTGATTGCAGCTTGTAGAGCAGGTACTATCGATATGATTGCGGCCGCAATGACGTATACTGAAGAACGTGCTGAAAGTCTCGATCCTTCTATAACATATTTTAACGCTGCTCGAGCAGTGATCGCATTGAACAATTCAGGATTTACTATTACACATATAGATAATGTTACGTCCTATACAGTTGGTGTACAAAAAGGTACTGTAATGTATGAAGAATTAGGACCTGATGGTTTAGGGATGACGGTTGGAGTAGACCTCTTTTTATATGATAATGCAAATGATCTTATGGTAGCTTTAGATAGTGCTGCTATCCAATTAGCATATGTTGATGAGCCCGTTTTTCATGCTTGGAAAGAAGTATATGATATTGAGAAATTATATGATTCTGGAGCTGATCCTCTAGCTATGTGGACTAGACATGGAGAACCAGAACTATTATATGTAATGAATAAAGTTATCTATGAGAGCTACATGGATGAATCAATTTATGATTTGATAAACTTATGGTTTGGTAACGTAACAGTCTGATCTATATGCCCGATATAATAGAAATTCTTGTTTATATCATTGGAAATGGTTTAGCGCTGACTTTAACTCTTACGGTTTTAGGTCTATTATTTGGATTTTTGCTTGGAATATTATTAGCATTAATGCGGGTTTATGGGAGTATAGAACTCAATTGGCTAGCAAGTGCGTATGAGAAAGTATTTCGAGGTATCCCCCTTCTGGTTTTAATCTACATTTTTGGTTACGGATTGTCAGGATTATTTTGGTATCTAAACCCGTTAGGCAGACTTTTTGCGGGTATGGTATTATCGCTTGCACTTCGAAGTGGCGCTTATCAATCTCAAATATTTCGCGGTGCTATTCTATCTGTTGAATCAGGACAGGAAGAGGCTGCCCGCGCGGTAGGTATGAGTAAATTTCAATCATTTCAACATATTGTATTACCACAGGCTTTACGACTAGCCGTACCAGGTTGGTCCAATGAATATGCAGTAATTATAAAAGATACATCTTTTGCTTATGCAATCGGAATAGTTGAATTGACAAAAGCCGCTTATGATTTTTCTCGCGCTTTTCCAGGAACCTGGACAATAACTATTGGGATAATAGCAATTCTGTACTTCCTATTAACTTATCCCGTGACAAAGTTATTTGGTGAAAGACAATCAAAGAAACTTAAAAAATTAGGAATGGGGGGTAATTAGATATGAAAGAACCAGTTGTAAGAGTTGTTGACTTATGGAAATCATATGAGGATTTACAAGTCCTTAAGGGAGTTTCATTTGAGTTAGCAGAACAAGAAGTTAAAGTAATCTTTGGCCCAAGTGGTTCCGGGAAGAGCACATTACTTCGTTGCATCAATATGTTGAATCCACCTGACAAAGGAGAGGTATATCTTCGTGGAATGAACATAACAAAATCAGGAGTAAATCTTAATATCACCCGAACAAAAATAGGTATGGTATTTCAGCACTTTAACTTATTTGCCCATTTAAAAGCAATTGATAATGTGAGTGTTGGTCTTCGACGAGTTAAAAAATTACAAAAGGAAGAAGCTCGAAGTAGGGCACTTCAAGCTTTGGAACGTGTTAAAATGGCCAAATGGGCAGATCACTATCCTGCTGAACTATCTGGAGGTCAGCAACAACGTGTAGGAATCGCACGTGCTTTAGCTATGGAACCTGAAGTAATTTTATTTGATGAACCCACATCTGCTTTAGATCCTGAATTAATAGGAGAAGTTCTTCAAGTAATGTTAGATCTTGCTAAATCAGGTACAACAATGATTGTTGTTACTCATGAACTGGGATTTGCTAAAGCTGTTGCTTCAGAAATGATCTTTCTGAGTGAAGGTACCGTTGTTGAACGAGGAACTCCTCAACATTTCTTCGTTTCACCTAAATCAAATAGAGTAAAGACATTTCTTAAACAACTTGAAGTGCTATATGGAACGCATGAAGAATTATTAAAAACATCAGATTATGAGGAGGACAAATGATTTTACAAACTAATCCTATAGAAGAAATATTTCGCGTATTGGGATATTGGGATCGTCTCTTGGCAGGATTTCTTACTACAATGTGGCTATATGGATGGGCACTAATGATAGGCTTTTTTCTTGGACTTTTTTTAGCTCTTCTCCGACAATATGGAGGTGTAATTCTTTCTAAAATTGCAACAGGTTATATTGAATTTATACGTGGAACACCCTTAATTGCTCAACTTTTTTTCTTATTCTATGGATTAAATATTCCTGTAGGAAGTTGGGCTATAATAGGAAGATTTACTCTTTTTGAGAGAGAAATTACCTTCGTTTTCCTAAGCCATCGTGTTTTATTTGGGATAATTTCATTAAGTCTTAATAGTGCAGCCTATCAAGCTGAATATCTCCGAGGATCTATACTGTCAGTAGGTTCAGGACAATTGATGGCTGCACAATCACTGGGTATGTCAAAATTGGCAGGTATTCGCCATGTAGTGTTACCACAAGCATTTCGTCGAGTTATTCCTTCATGGTCTAATGAAGCAGCTTATTTGCCTAAATATACTGTTGTAATTACATTAATTGGGGCAACGGAACTTTTTGGTCAAGCAGGAACGATCGTTTCAGCTACAGCAATATCACTTACTACGTATATTATTGTCGCTATTATTTTTTTAGTAACTATTGCAATTATCTCGAAAGGTTTAGATTACATTCATAAACGAACGGGGATTCCCGGTTTATAATCATTCAACTTTAAATAATAATTTCTTTTTTTTTAATATTTAAAATATATTTAATTATGACTTGTCTTTTTTTATTATAATTTTTTATTTTTATGAAACATTATAGAGACTTAACTAATTATAGTTAAAATCTTGAGTTTTTTGAGAATTGTTGACTTACGTTCTGATACCGTAACCAAACCATCTCCCGAAATGTGGGAAGTCCTAAGATCACTTGACGATTCCAAAATTGGAGATGATGTTGAAGGAGAGGATCCAACTGTCAATGAGTTGGAAGAAAAAGCAGCCAAAGTAATCGGAAAAGAAAAAGCGTTATTTGTGACCTCTGGAACACAAGGTAACTTAGTTTCCCTCCTCTCACAAACTAATCCTGGTGATGAGATACTTTTAGAAGAATTAAGCCATATTTACAAAAATGAAGTAGGGAGTGCAGCTCGAATTGGGGGATTAATGATAAGAACTTACCCCTCAAAAAAAGGTATCCCTTCATTTGAACACCTCCAAACCTTGATTCGTGATAAAGAAGATATACATGAACCACCAACAACACTTTTTTCTGTAGAAAACACTCACAATTATCATGGGGGTGTTATTTTACACCCTGAGATATTAAAAAACATGAGGGAATTTTCAGATAAAAATAATTTGAAATTACATTTAGATGGAGCGAGGATATTCAATGCAGCTGTTGGTTTGGGGGTTCATGTCACAGATTTTACTAGACATGTTGATAGTGTTATGTTTTGTCTATCAAAAGGATTAGCTTGTCCAGTTGGTTCAATCGTTGCAGGTTCAAAAGAGTTTATTTCAAGTGCTAGGAGATATCGGAAAATGATTGGCGGAGGTATGCGTCAAGCAGGAATCATAGCATCTTTTGGAATAGTCGCGCTTGAACCAAATTGGATTAACAGGTTAGAAAAAGATCATAAAAATGCAAAAAATCTAGCTCAGGGGATCGAATCTTTTGATTTACCTGTAAATGTTCACAAACCAGAAACAAATATTGTAATTGTTGAACTTTTAGAAAAAGCTCGTATCTTTAAAATTGTTAATCAACTTGGTAAAGAAGGAATACTTTCATTTAATATTAGTAAAGAAAAAATTAGATTTGTTACTCACTATGGAATTGATGAGGATGATATAAATTTCTCTATAGAAAAAATAGGTGATACTCTAAGCAAGTTTTTAAAATAAAAATAAAAAAAATATTAAGAGTTAATCTTTGCGTAATTCTAAATCTTTTGAGTTATCTTCAATTGGATCATAGTATTCAATATCCATTAATCCACCCTGTATTTCATCTGCCCAGTGAACTTTTATTGGCATTCCTATATAAGTATCTCTAAATTCAAATCCAGGAGATAATTGTGCTGGGTATGATGTATCTGCCCCATCTAATTGAGCACAAACGATAGGACGTTCTAAGACTTCACCTGTTTCAGGATCTTTTAGATAAACGATTGTATATGAAGATACCTTTCCAGTTTCTCGTAAATCAACCCAACGATCAGGTTTCACCATACATTTCCCACATACAAGTCTAGGAGGGAAAAAAACTCTATTACAACCGGAACATTGGAGTCCTATAAGCTTTTTCTGCTTTAGTTTTTCTAATAAGGGTTTCATATGGGTAATATTAAATTTGAAATTATAACTTGATAAATACCAATTTCCTGGCATAGTTCTTGTTCTAACATAATCCTTTTTAATATAATCCATTGATTTTCTTTGGGTTCTTTTTGACATTTTACATTACCTCAATATATTATTTAATTTTTCTAACGGGTTCATCAGCCATAACCATCTGGGTTACAAAATTAACATAACCACCCCAGCCGTGTCCCAAAGCTGTATGCACAGTTTTAGGAACCTGATTACTAGCCTTTCCCATAATCTGTAAAGCTGCAACAGCAGGTCTTTCCATTGCTGAAGCGCCTATAGCATTTGTGGAGTTAACACCTCCTGAACAATTAATAGGTAATTCACCATCTAAAGCTGTTATTCCAGTTTCATACATTTCTGTAGCAGTATTTACTTCGAATAATCCCAATTTTTCCACCCACATAAGTTCTTGGTTAGGGAATGGTGAATATACCTCGGCATAATCGATTTCTTTCCTTGGAAAAGAAATACCAGCTTGCTTAAATGCCAAATCAGCAGTCATTTGGGCTCCCAGTTGCTCAGAAAGATCTAATTGTGCGGAACCACTACCATCGTACCCGATGAGAGCGGTTTCATTAGCTATGCTACCTACTCCATTAACATATACTGGAATGTCACATAAATCTTTAGCTTTTTCCTCAGTTGTAAATAACATTGCACATGCTCCATCGGATGCAGGACATACCATTCCATACCTCAGGGGATATGAAATATATGGTGTATCCAAAACATCTTCAATTGTTAGATCTGGCATTTTAAGGTGTGCCCACCAAGTTTTAGCAGCATTGTGTCTATTCTGAACTACGACTCGAGCTAAATCTTCTTCAGTGATTTTACTTTTTCGCATATAGTTGACCGCTTGATAAGAAGCAATTCCTATTGCTGCACCGCCAGATAAAAGGAGTGTTAATTGTTCATAAGGAATACCTAAAGAGTTTAACACAGATATTTCTCCATAACCAACACTAGCAAGTCCTGTTGCAGTATCACCTTGGCTTTGTTGTTCAAAAGCTATCGCTAATACAGTATCTATCCCAGGTAAACCAGCAGTAACAGTATAATACCCTGCTATAGCTACAGATCCACCTGTTGTACCTCCTGTTGTTACTCTCATTAAAGGTTTATTTCTCGCACCCATCCAATCAGTCATCCATAATTCTGGAATATTTGAACCTTCAAAAGCAGGCATATTGCCGTTTACAAAAGCATCGATATCTTTAATTTCCATACTTGGAACCTTTTTTAAACAATCCTCAATTGCTTCGCTTACTAATTCTGGCATGTTAACATCAGAACGTTTTGAGGCATGTTCGCTAAAACCTGCACTAGCAATACATACTTGTCTTCCCATTTTTATTCATCCCCCTCCAATACATATAATATATTATTTTGAGCACACATCCCTATTTGACCTGAAGCTATAGCCTTTTTAGCATCTTTAACTTGATATCCTTTTGCTTCTCCTCTAATTTGTTTGACAGCTTCAATAATTCTAATTAATCCAGTTGCACATGGAGGATTTCCACCTAAAGCACCTCCAGAAGGGTTTATAGGAAAATCTCCATTAATCTCGGTATTTAATTCGACTCCTTTACCTTTCTCTGCTAAACCTAATGCTTCAGTAAAAAGTATTTCTTCATGAGCAAATCCTTCAAATAATTCAGCTACGTCGATTTCTTTTTTCACATCTTTTATTCCAGCAGTTTTAAAAGCCATTTTACTTGCTAATTCCATAGAATTGCTCTTATATAACTCTCGATCACCAAGATAATATGTTTCTTGATTAAATCCTACACCTGTAATCCAAACAGGATTATCTGTTATTTTTTTTGCTTGTTTTTCAGGAGCTAATAATAAAGCCGCCATACCATCACAAGGCTGTGCAACCATAAGATCAGTTACAGGATCAGAATACATATCAGATTCCAGAACTTCTTTCACAGTCAAATCTGGGTTTTGAGCTTCCTTCAATGCTAAGGGATTTTTTGCAGCATTTTTCCTGTTCTTTACAGCTATTTTCGATATATCTTCAACAGACACCCCATATTTTTCCATATACGCTCTCATTTGAAAACCCGAAGAGGTTACATCATTTACATAAGCAGTTGGGCGCTCCCATGTTGGATCTGTTTCATATAAACGAGCCGAATGATATGGAAAAGCAGATGCCATGCTCCCTCCCCATACAACTGCTAATTTATGATTTCCTGATAAAATACGCATCAACCCGTATAAAACTGCATGAGCTCCATCCATTTCCACTTTTGATTCATCTACTAGATAACCTCCTCCTGGTTCTACAGTTAATGAATTTGAGATAGTTCGACCATCATAGTAGTCATTTGTAGTAGACACTACAGTTGTTATGTCTTTCTTCTTTAATCCAACACTATCTAAAGCTCCTCTTACAGCTTCAAAAACCATTTCATATCTTCCATAATTTGCATTAGAATATAATTTAACTTGATTATATCCTACTATTGCTACTTTTTCCAACTTTGAATTCCCCCTCCTAAACTGTTATGAAACCCTTTATATCAGAAGGGTCTCCTTTTGGTTTTTCTTCCCATTGGATCTTTAGATTCATCCCGATCTTTACATCTTCAGGATTTATCTTTAACAGACGATTGATTATAGCAGTATTACTTCCATCTATTTGTACCATCCCAATGATTTGAGGTTTCTTTACTTTTCGGCTAGATCTGTCATTTATTTTATAGTATGTGTACGTATAATTTTTCAATGTTCCTGTATCTGGTAAATCTACCCAGTTTTGGTCTAAAGAGATCTTTTCATTACATTTTCCACATATTTTTCTTGGTGGAACAAAGACATCTCCGCATTTAGGGCATTTATTTCCAATAATTTTCTTATTTTCAAGAGCATCATAGAATTTGTCCATGTATTGACCAACCCAAAATGCAAATTCTGCTCTTACAAGCCCTTTATTAGCAACAACTAATTTCTCTTCACTCATAATAATTTTCTTTTATATTAATTTTAATATGATTATTAATATGATTTAACCATATAAATAATTTTGAAAACATGGAAATCTCTTTATTTCCGACATATTGGTTAATCGTCTTTTTTCATCAATTTCTAAAAAACATGTTTCTTAAATTGAAATTGTAAAATAATGAGAAGTTTTTTTCTAAGAATATTTAAAAAATTCTTCATTAACATTCTAAGTATAAATATTATACTTAAAGAGTTGGTTAAATTGGTTAATAAAAAAGGACAAGTGCAATGTATTAATGATGAGATACTTGAAAAGCTTTCTTTAAAAAATCGCTATAAATTTTTGAATTTTAATTTAATGTCTTATTTGCCAAAAGAACAACTAGATTTTCTCAAGAAAGCTCAAAGATTTTATGTAGGGTTTGAAAAGAAGAATAATATAACTCATAACGAAGATTTTTATGACTGGATTCCTGAAATTGGAAAAGAAGGTTTATTAACAAGGTTGCACAAATTTGAATTTCTTGATTTGAATTATGAGCCGCATGGATTAACCACTGAATTTATGAGAGCTTTAGCTTGTGATTTCTTTGATCCTCAACTTTGTATGGGGATGGGAGCAAGTATTTTAGCAATTAACCCTTTATTAATGCACCATGAGGATATTGAAATTCGCCTAAAAGTATTAAAAGAATTAGTAACTGGCCAAAAAAATGGATGTATTTGTATCACAGAACCTGAAAGAGGTTCTGATGCTGTCCACATGCTTACAACTTGTGATCAACAAGAAGATGGAAGTTTTATTCTGAATGGGGAAAAAATATATCAAACAAATGGACCTAAAGCAGATTGGGCGGTAGTTTATGCAGTTAGTGAAAAAAATAATGGAAACACTATGGGTCAATTTTTAGTTGATACCACTTGGGAAGGATGGAAGGTAGAGAGAGTTAATATTCCATGGACGCCTAGGATTTTCTTAGGTAAAGAAACATTGACAAATTTAAAAATTCCTCCAGAATATGTTTTAGGCAAACCAGGACAAGGTAGAGAACATCTATTCGAAGGACTAAATGTTGAAAGGTTAGGAATTGTATTGCTTAATGCAGCGGAGGCTTGGAATGCAGTTTCTCATGCAGTTATTTATGCTAACATGAGAAAACAATTTGATCAAGAAATTTTAAAATATCAAGGAGTTGGATTTCCTCTATCAGATTTATGGGCTGAAACTATGAATCTTACATTATCAACTTTACATGTATGTCAAATGGTTGATAAAAAAATGGAACAGTTTGGAACCCTTCCTAAAGAATTTAGTTTAGCTTTAGCAGCTACTGCATCCCAATTAAAATCCATAAGTGCTAAATTAAGCCAAAAGGCAGCCTACGAATGTGCTAATCTTATGGGTGGTGCGGGGGTTTGTGATAATACATTAATGCATGATTTATTAGGAATAACTAGAATACAGGAAATAGGTGGCGGTACAAGACAAATACAGCAATATATCATGAGTTTAACCTTAAGGCAATTATTTAAAGCGTTGTAAAATAATATATTCTATTTCCTTTTTTTTATTCTATTTTAAGAATTTTAATTAAAGATAGAAAACTATATTTTGCTTCATTAAGCCTTCTTGTAATGATGGATATAAATCATTAATTATCCAAAAAAAAATGTTAATTTTTATAAGCTTTCAAAATGAAAATAAATAATTGGTATTAAAATTTAAAAAAAAATTAAAAAGTGTAAAATCAAATGAGTGAACAAACGTTTGATGAAAAATTTTGGCTAAAATCCTATGATAAGCATGTCCCTGCGAATCTAACTTATCCCACAGAAGATCTAGGTACAATGTTAATCAATTCAATGACTAAATATTCTGATAACATAGGGATTTACTTCATGGACAGTGCTTTTACTTTTAAAGAGATATTAGACCATTCTCAGAGACTTGCTACCTTTTTACAAAAAAATGGTTTAAATAAAGGCGATGTATTAGCAGTTTGCCTCCCAAATTCTCCTCAGTATTTGTTTTCTGTTTATGCAACATATATGGCTGGTGGAGTTGTTACTGGATTATCCCCACTGTTAAGTGCTGAAGAAATGGTTTATCAAATGACAGATTCAGGAGCTAAATTTTTAGTTACTATGGATATTCTTCATGAAAAAGTGTTTTCTAAAATATATGATCGCTTAAATAACCTAAAAGTTGTAATTCCCACAAATATTTCAGAATTTATGGGCTTTGGGGGATTCAAAGTATTTATGGGGAAATTAATTAAAAAGATCCCTAAGGGTAAAATTATCCCATGGCCTGGAAAAACCGTTGTTCCATTTCTCGAGGCACTAACCACTGAGATTGATTTAAAAAAAGTAGATATTGATTCTAAGAAGGATCTTGCTTTAATACAATACACAGGTGGTACAACAGGACTTCCAAAGGG
>JABAHP010009966.1_pt1 | contig 16607 bp, 18 predicted proteins | sample 7062081 | NCBI WGS metagenome assembly JABAHP01 (sample SAMN14534357, study PRJNA622989) | marine sediment metagenome | biome: marine biome [ENVO:00000428]; feature: marine pelagic biome [ENVO:01000023]; material: deep marine sediment [ENVO:00002113] | place: India: Gulf of Kutch | collected...
GGATTGCAAGGCGGAACGGCGGGCGAGTATTATCACCTCACGTCGGCAGAGCATAGCGGCGTAGTTCTCTCGTACGGTCGCGCTGGCGGACAGATAATCAATGGCGGTACGGCTTCCGGTGAGGATCTTCAACTTCGCAGCACAACTCACGCTACCAAAGGTAAGGTTATCTTCGGTGCGGCTGGCAATAGCGCGTACGACGAAGTGAACGAACGGCTCGGCATTGGTACGAATGCGCCGGGCGGTCCGTTAGAAGTTGTCGGTACAGATATCGGATGGACGTGGCAGACGAACGGCTTAGTAAACCATCGGAGGTATAACGACACGGCGACAGCGTGCCCGCGTTATATCATGCGGCGTGCGCGAGGTAGCAGCGGCTCACCTACGGCAATTCNNGCAATTCAGTCCGGTGATATTATCGCAAGGTGGGAAGGCGACGGAACGTATGACACTAGCGGTTCATGGACGTTGGTTTCCCCGGCGGAAATGCGTTTCGTTGCTGCCGAAAACTGGACCGACACACCTTCCAATAAGTTTGGCGCGTATATCGCTTTCCATACCACAACTATCGGGGAAGGTACGCAAGCGGAGCGGCTTCGGATTACCGATACCGGCGAGTTGCTGAGTAGCGTAGCGAAACAAGATACAACTACGCATACCTTCCAGAACACGGATTCAACAACGCGGCAAACGCGTTTCCTACTAAAGAACAACGCTTCCGATTATTATATCGCCAATACAGGTAATGAGTTTCGGATATGGGAGAACGGCGAGATCGGCGGGCTTACCGCGCACATTCGCTGGAATAAGAATTCACAGCAACTCCGGTTGGAGAGCGAAGAAACCGGCGTTACGCATAGCTACTGTAACCTNNTTCGAATATTATCGGGCAGAACTTCCGCCTAAAGGATGATGCGGGAAACGAGCATGCCGCATGGCAAGAGCAGTACTCGTTTTCAGATATCGGAAACGGATCGGAAGATACTAAGGCGGTTTGGCAGGGATGGGTAAACGGAGCCTTTCTCGATCTTGCCGGTGTAGATGTTGGCCGGTACAAGTTTGAATACGGTATTCTGCTAAACGATCGCGGCTCGGCGTCGGGTGCTGGCGGCGACCCGGCTGCGGGATACATATTGGCGTGGGCAGATAACACGAAATCGCCGGTACGTTTGACCGTCACAACGCCGGATTCAGTTGATCATGAAGTCCAGTATCAGTACGACCAATATACAACGAGCGAAATAGATACCGGTCAAATCTGGAATGGCAAACGTGTTTATCGTAAAAGCATTGGGGGTGCGTCGCTTTCTGTCGGGGTGACTACCATTCTCGCCAGCGGTGCTACTGAGATCGTGCGCTGCTACGGGTTCGTGACTAATACTGGTAACAGTAGGGAGGTAGTCGTACAGTTCACCGATGGCACCAACAACGTCTACGCTTATCGGGATACTGGCACAAACGCCATAGCGGTATTCGTTCAGACGGGCAGCGCCTTTATCGGTAACAACTATAAGATTACGGCGGAGTACATCAAGTAAACGGCTAAAGGACAAAGGACAAAGGACAAATGAAATATCTTACCGTACCGGCTCCGATGGACATGGTTGTTGATCAGGGTAAATCCATCAAGTACCAGTTCAATGAGTTTCTGTCGGAACAAGTTTGGACGCATGCCGTATGGCGGCAATCAAAGGACAGTTACGATCGCTTCGTCGAATGCGTTACGGCGTNNCAAAGAAGGCGACGTTATCGAGTTGAGCGATAAGGCGTACGAGATGTTTTCGCCCGTCGCCAGTTTACGCGATCAGCAACTCGCGCCGCGTAATCTGCAAGAGATAATGCAGTTCGTTGGTGCGGTGCTGAAAGCGACGAGCGAGAAACCCGAATAACGAAAGGGAAAGTATCGAATGACTGCGCACGATCCATTAGGTAACGGAGCGGCGCACGAGTCGATGCCGCCGGGAAGCATGACCCCTCGAAACATAAATATCGATCAAACGGGAATCTCGATGAGCGCGAAAACCGCTTATCGATTGTTTTGGGGGGTTGTCATTGCGGTCATCTTTCTCATGGGAGGCTGGTATAGCTTTCTCGCGACAGCGGCGTCAAAAGCAGATATCGAAAATCATGACGTTGACGTGAACGCGAGCGAGCATCCGATCAAGCTCCACAAAGACGCGCACCCGATCGGCATGAAGCAAGTAGTAAAGCGGCATGACGAAGAGATAGCAAAAGTAAATGGCGGATTGAAAGATCTACAGAACGAAGTGAAGGAAACCAAAGACGCCATTATCACCGTGAAGAATGGCTTTCATGAAGATCGGGCGGAGCGATTAGCGGATCAGGCGGCGAAGAAGGTACGCGATGCGGACGCGAAGCTAGAACGCTGGCAGCATGTGAAGCGCAAGGCGTTGCAGAACTTGAAAGCGGAGCCGAAACCAAAACCTATCCGTGACGGTTTGGAGCAGTACCTATGACGACTTCGCCGAACATGCTCGTAATCGATCCGCTGGAAAATGCGAATCCAGCGATTGACGCGGAAGCCGTTGGCGCGGTTGTGAAGCTCGATGTTACTGACGAGAATATCGAAACCGTAGTGACGATGGGGTACGACCGGCTGATGGTGGAGCGTTCCACGGACGGCGGGCTTACCTACAGCGAAATATCAGTTCCGTCAGAGCGACCGCTGCTAGATCCTACAAATCCGACCATCGTGTTTTACGATCGCAGCGGTAACGAGAACTACTATTACCGTTATCGTTATCGGAACACGAAAGACGGAACGATGTCGAATCCTAGTGCCGGTGTTATCGGCGAAGGGCTGATGATTCGACAGTTCCTAACGGTAGAGCAGTTGAAGGCGCGGTACTTCTTCGGCGTGAACCTGACGGACGATCAAGGGAACGAATTGCCTGACGCAACGTTTGCACATTTTATCTTGCAAGCGATTCGTTGGTTGGAGCATCAGATCGATATTCCCATTCTGCCGACTTCGTTCATCGATGACCACGATTATCATCGTGAAGCGTACGGCATGTTCAACTTTCTTCAACTCGATAACTACCCCGTGCTTTCGGTTGAAGAGTTCCGCGTGCAATACCCTAGCGGGCAGACGGTGATAATCTATCCCGAAGAGTGGATTCGGTTGAACAAAGAGAAAGGACAACTACAAGCGGTGCCGACCGCCGGAACGCTATCGGAGTTCCTGATAGGCGCGGGCGGATCGTTCCTTCCGGCGATCTACAACGGTATGCAGTATTTACCGCATCTGTTCCGTGTGTATTACACGGCGGGCTTCGAAGAAGGAAAGGTTCCCGCGAACATCGTGGATGTTATCGGAATGTTTGCCTCGTTTGGTCCGCTGAATGTGTTTGGTGACTTGATAGCGGGCGCGGGCATAGCGAATATAAGTTTGTCGATGGATGGCCTTTCGCAAACGATTGGCACAACTTCATCGGCGACTAATTCAGGATACGGGGCACGCCTACTTCAATACCAAAAGCAAATTAAGGAACAGATACCTTTGCTGCGTAGATATTACAAAGGCGTTCGTATGGTCTGTGCTTAGTATACGTGTTATAGTAAGCGCATGGATAAGTGCGCGAAAGCTAGAGAAATTTGGAGTAAAGTAAGACGATCATGGTCAAACCGTTTCCGCTTCGAANNCGATAGGAAAACCGGATGACTGTTGGGAATGGGAAAAAAGTCGATATACCGATTCTGGCTATGGATGTTTCGGTTGGCGGGATAAACCAAATGAACCTATCACTAGAAGTATTGGAGCGCATGTAGCGGCTTATCTACTTTACAAAGGAAAAGTGCCGAAGGGCAAACAGGTTCGGCATACTTGTGATAATAAGCCGTGCGTGAATCCGAATCATTTAGTACTTGGGACACCAAAAGATAACATGCGTGATTGCGTAGAACGGCGCAGAATCGCGAACGGAGAACGGCAAGGGTTATCAATCATGACAGAAGCAAAAGTAAAAGAGCTTCGCTCCTGTTATGATAACGGAGAAACGCAAGTTAGTTTGGCGAAACGATTTGATATCAGTCAGCCGACAGTTTCGCAAATCATTCGCCGGGTTACTTGGAGGCATGTCGCATGAGCAACGGCGACGTGACTCCGCCCGCTCCCGGTACTACGGGAGCGACCACGGTAGCGGAGCGGGGATTTCAAGTTGATATTCCGCCGACCGCTGGCGACGAAGATCCGTTGGCGAGTGAGCATGCGGCTCTAAACGTCAAAAAGACACGCTCCGATTTTCGTCCCGAAGAGTTCACGCGAGTCATACAGCAACACGGCAAGCGGATATGCTGGCGCAAGGCATTGATCTGCCCGTGTTTGAATGTGACTACCGGGCAAGTTGCGCTTGATTGCTCTAACTGTGACGGGTCCGGTTTTATCTATGTAGATCCGTTGAACATTCGAGCGAGCATGCTCATGTTCGATAAGTCAACGCGGCATTTCGAGAAGTTTGGCATTTGGGTGAACGGCGAAGTGTCGGTTACGGTTGAGCACGATTATCGATTAGGTTATCGCGATTCGTTGGAGATGATAGACGATTTGATGAACTTCAACGAACTAATAAAGAAGGGCAACCGTCGCGGGCGCAGAAGCGCACTCGCAGCGAACATCGATACAGCGCGTTACCGAATACAGCATCTTACAAAAGCGGTAGTCTGCGACGCAGATAAAAACATCGTCCCGTTGGAAATCGGTTATCACCTAGACGTAAACGACAACGGGCAAATCGAATGGACGGCGCGAGGCAACTCGCTCGTTTCCACGGATCAGTTCGTTTCGATCCACTATGATTTCCATCCCGTCTTTATCGTGATCTCGCATCCGCACGTTATGCGATCGGACGTGCGCGGAACGAAGGTTCCCCAGGAAACGGTTACGCCATTGCCGCTGCAAGCGGGAGCGCAACTCGATTTCCTTTCGAACGATAATCCGAATATCGCACCACCTACTACCGGGAGTTGATATGCCGCGCCGAAAGTTAGTGCGAGTATCAACGAAGAAGGTGGCGGCGGCGTTGCTGAGTCGTATTCCTACGGCAAGCGATAAGGCGCGAATGATTCGCGGGCTGACGGCAGCGGGCATGCAGTTCTGGAAACGGCAAGCGCAATCGCAGCTTCGTTCTTCTTCGCGGGATTACGTTGCGGGCCTTCAAACTGATATCGGTCCGGAGAAGGGATCGATCACTCTGGTAGGTGTGCTGCCCAACCTGATAGAACAGGGCTTCAAGGGTGGCGATATGCGCGGCTGGATGTTTGGCGGCGGGCGTGCGAAGCGATCGAAAGCCGGGCATCGATATCTGACGGTTCCGTTTCGGCACGGTACGCCCGGCACCAGTGGCCGGAACGTCGGCGCTCCGATGCCAGCGTCGATTCACAAAGCAGCAAAGCAACTCACGCCCACGTTATCGCGCCCGAAGCTCACGGCGGCGCATCGTTGGGAACGTACGGTGCAATGGGGCGAGCGATTGCACCCCGGTTTGCCGTTCGTGAAGAAGGCGGCACAAAAGATCTTATCGGAGAAAGCGAAGCCGTGGCACGCGGGCAGCATCTACAGGGGGATGATTCGACAGGAAAAGGTTTTTGAGCAAGCGACGCAGACGACGGGCTATCATACGTTCCGTGTTATCAGCGAGAATGTGATCCGTGGTAAGCGTGATCCGGAAGGCGGAGCATTGGAGCATTGGTATCATCCTGGTATAAAGGCACGTCGGTTTGCGAGAGATACAACACGCCATGTTCGTCAGATTGCGAGCGGGATAATAGGAGTAGCGTTACGTGAGCACGGGGCGAAAAGATCCGCGTAACTTTGGAACGGCAACTTCCAAAGAGATAGAAGATCGTTATCCGAACGATGCGGAAACGGTAGGCGACGTTGCGATCGTAATGCCGGAACGTGTGATCCTTTCGCTGCTCCGGTTGGAAGTAGATAGGTTAGCTCTCCCGGCGAATCGCGATCAGTTGGTTCGTTTCTTCTCGCACTTCTTCGATCCGATGATGACGGTAGAAGAGCGCAATACATACGTTGATAACTTTCAAGCGCAACCGCCCGTCACGGTGCTAGGTTATCCGCGTACCGGTTCCGAATTCCCATGCTACTCGGTTGTGCTCGAAAACGAGCAAGAGGGAGAGCCGGGCGCACTGGATCACTTCATGGGGAGAACGGAAGCGACGGCAACGAAGCCGGTGAGCGAATATCTAGGCGCGTTGTTCGAACAGACGTATGGCGTTTTCGTTTACGCGGAGCATCCGGACGTTTGCCTTTACCTTTATCATCTTGCGAAGCTGATCCTGTTAGGATCGCATGCGGTATTGGAAGAAAGCGGGATAATGGACCCTGAGTTTTCCGGCGGTGAGTTATCACCCGATGAGACTTATATACCGGAAAATATGTTCGTGCGGCGCGTAGGCGTGAATATGAAAACCATTCAGACCGTGCCGGATGTGCTTCGTCCCGATCCGTCGCGACTTCGTACTGGTATTTGGGTGGACGATATTGTAGTCTCTGGAGTACGCGGAGGTGTAACAGGTGTCCGATAAAAAAGACGGCAAAGGTAGCGAGCGAAGCGGCGATAAAAAGTCGTCGAAAACGAAAGCGCGTCCGCTTACGTCGGGGCAGTTGAAAGCGGCGGCAGAGAAGCAAGCGAAATCCGATAAGCCGACCGTCGTACCCGTTGATAACGGGCGGGAGATGACGATCAAGGCTTGGGGGCGGGGGAAAACAGGCAATCCGTTAGTGGCGGCATTCGTGTCGCTTTATCTGAGTCAACGCACGGTGAAACATACCGAAGCGAAGTGGAACGATCTCTTCCGTAAGTGGAAGGAACAACCTAGAGGGTGATAAAGTGGCGACAGCGATATTTTTCAACGGCAGACGTTTGAATATCCCGCAAGCGGTCACGAAGATCGATGCGTCGGCATTGGCAGCGGTTGCACCGGCAGCGGTCGGCGTTATCGCGATGGTCGGCACAGCCGAAGGCGGCGAGCCGCTGACGGTTGAAGAGAGCGCGTCAGATGCGACTCGCGCCGGTACGATTCAGGAACGTTATCGATCCGGCGATCTCCGCACGGCGGGCATCTTCGCTTTCGAGCCAAGTCAAGATGATGCGGTGCCCGGCGGCGCGAGCAAGATCATCGGCGTGAAGGTCAATCCTTCCACGCAGGGCGGTACGTCGCTTCCCGATGACAACTCCGTCGATGCGCTCGATATCACTTCGAAGGATTGGGGGCTTTTCGTAAACCAGATAAATGTCGAGGTGGCGGCGGGAACGAACAAGGGAAAGAAGATCACGGTTGTATTCGAAGATAACGAAGAGGTGTTCGATGACGTGGGAGGCGATTCGCTCTTCGATGCGCTCTATACGCCGGGCGCTGATGGCTTCGATACGATGCTTGCGTCAATCAACGCGACGCAGTTCGCAGCGGCAGCAACGAAAGCCGAAGCAGGGCTTGTTACCGAAAGGGCTGCTGATATCCCGGCACCGGGCGTTGTCGATGTTGTCTCGTCAAACGCAGCCGACACAACGCAAACGATCACGATCTACGGACTCGACGGATCGGGCAACGCGATCTCCGAAACGATAACCCTTACCGGCACAACGAACAAACAAGGCAGTACCTCGTTCACGAAGGTTTGCGGATGCGTACTGAGCGCGGCATGCGCCGGTACAGTCACGGTGTCCGATTTTCCCGTCGTTACAACGCTATTTACGCTCGCTCCCGCCGTTCTGACGCGAGGCGTTGTCGTACTGACGAATACGCCAGCGGCGGGCGTAGCGACCGTTTCAATCGACGTAGACACGGCTGTGGACGCAATCCTGGTGGGTGCGACGGCAGCGGGCGCAGTCGCGTTGGAAGCGTTCGATTTGACCACGGGTGCGACTACGCCCGTAGTCGGAACGCAAGCGTTTGGTAGTCTCACCTACATGGTGCTCGGCGATATCGCGGCGGCGCGGACCGTTACCGTTTCGATAGATGCGGTCGTTACCACGCACGGAGAGTTCCCGACCGTCCAGAAGGTTGTGGACAGGCTCAACGCATTGGACGGTTTCACCGCAAACGCGAACGTTTCGAACTACACAACGTTTCTGATGACGGATGCGGATTATCATCAGGCAGCGGCGCGTCCGCCCGTCAGTTTGTTATCGTCGGCAAAGGACTTCTACGCGGATCTGTATTACTGCGCAGATAAACTCACCACGGAGAGCGCGTACGTAAACGGAGCGCGTGCAACCGGCGGGCAGTTACCGCCCGCGAACACGGCATCTCCGATATTCCTTACCGGTGGAGCGGAAGGCACGCCGACCGCAACGGAGTGGCAACAGGGATTCGATCTGCTTCGCGGACGGCGGTACAACATTCTGGTTCCGTTATCACGCGACCCGTCGATTCACTTCATGGCGCTTACGCATCTGCTCGCGAAGAATGGTGTGTTGAAGAGCGAGGCGAACGGTTACGTCGGCATCGGTACGACTGGCGGCGCGGGCGAAACACGTTCGAATATCCAGACGCAGATCCAGACGTTGAACACGCGTCATTTGTGCGCCATTTCGCAAGAGGTACAACGCCCCGATCCGGTCGAGGGAATCGCGACGTGGTATCCGCCGTACATTCTGGCGGCGATTGCGGCGGGCATGCAAGCGGGCAGTACCATCGCGGAACCGCTCACGCGTAAGCGCATGCTCGCGACCGATATCAGGAACGATTCATCGTGGTCCGTGCAAGATGACGCGAGCGACCTTATCGATCGCGGACTCATGATGGCGGAGAAGGTGGACGGCATCGGCATTCGGTGGGTGCGCTCGATTACGACGCATCTCGCAGACGATAACTTGGCGTTCACCGAAATGAGCGCGAACGAATCGCTTATCACGGCGGTTTACGAGTTCCGCGAGACAATGGAGATCATCATCGGGCGGCGCGGCATTTCCGGTTCGCTTGGATCGATGTACTCGTTGGCGGAAGGCGTGCTGAATCGCCTAAAGGACGAAGAGAAGATTATCGATTTCCGTGCGTTGCAGATCGAACAGGTCGGCGACGTATTTCCGATTTCGGTGGAGATCCAGGTGGTGCCGCCGATCAACTTCATCCCGATAACGGTTCACCTTACTCCTACGTTGGCGACGGCTGCGTAGTCGGGGAGATAACAAATGGCAAGAGAGTTGGGAAAGGTCATAACCGGCGCAAGAGTAAAGCTCTTGCTCGAAGGTACTCCGGTTCTGTACGCCACAAACGTCACCTTCGGGGAAGAATATCAGATGGACCCCGTAGAGGTGATCGGGTTGCTCGAAGTGGCGGAGCACGTGCCCGTCGCTTATCGCGTGACCTTCACGGCGCAGCATGTTCGCGTGGTCACGAAGCCGATCAAAAACCGCGACGGCGTTGCCATCTTCCCCAAGCTGGCGGACGTTATCGAATCCGGCGAGTTGACCGGCGCGATCGAAGATAGCGTCACCGGCACGGTGCTCGCGAACATCGAGCGTGTGAAGGCGTCGCGTTACACGAACAATATCGGCGCACGCGGCATCGTTCTCACGGATGTTGAGTTCGTCGCGATTCGCATCAAAGACGAATNNATATCGCTATCGGCTAATAGCGAGAAAGGACAATCGCAATGCAACCGGCTCCGCGTAAAAGTATGGCGGACGCTGCAACGGCGGGAAGTGATCCCAAAGAAGAAGAGCCGTTGGCGTCCACTACCACGATCAAAGTCGATACAAAATCACCGACTGGCAAACGTTACGTTGGCACGTTCACGTATAGTGTGCCGACATTGGGCGACCGGGTAGATATCTCTCGGTTGAAGGCAGAGTACCTTGCCGAAATGAGTGGCGTTGATGTGGACGGCGAACGTCTTGCGGAGATGTTTGCTTATCTACATACGACGATCGAAAGCAAAGACTCTGATCCGGAATGGTGGAAGGGAACGCGACGCGGAATCGATCTGTACGAGTACGCGCCTTTGCTCACGCTATACGCGGCAGCGCGAGCGTACGAGGTTTCTTATCTAGGGGCGGGAAAGGGGGATGAAGAAACCGATCCCAAAAAAAGTGCTGACGGATCAGACGGTATTCGTGAAGGCGCTATGGGCGGAAACGTTCAACCTCCCCCCCAACGACGCACGCTTATTGAAACTGACTCCAAGGGAGGCGTACGAACAGGTACGGATGGTGACCGCGATTAAGCGGTTGAAAGCGCAAGCGATAACAGAAGGAATGCAAAACGCAACGGCAGCGGCACAAGTTGATCCGTATGGAGGTCCAAGCAAACCAGTTGTCAAAACGGTAATGGGATTTGACGCGGAGAAGATAGCTGATAAACCACTTCTAACTGGTGATCCCGAATGGGATGCTGTGGAGCGGGAAGAAACGGCTGAGTTCCGCGAGCCTTTCGACATAGAGCGATTCAGAGATGCCAGATGAACGATACAAGACGACTATCGAAATCGGCGTTGATGATCGCGACGTAAAAAAGCTCGGCACCTCGATTCATCAAGCGTTGGAAGTTGAACCGATAAAACGGTTCCAACGTTCGATTGAGCAAGCGACATCTTCTATCGAGAAGATGGTGCAAGCTGCGCAAAAGGGCGGAGCTATCCCCGGCGGTCCAGGTGCGCCCGGCGGTCCAGGTGGCGGAGCCGGGGGCAGACCCCCGGTAACGCCTACGGAAGCGGATCGGGCGTGGGCACGGCGTCAACTGCGCATGGACAAGGCGCGGAGAGGCATGGGCTGGTTTGGCACCGCTACGGCGACAGGAGCCGGTTTCCTGGGCGCTCAGGCGCTCCAAAGGGGTATGGCGGCGGGTCCGGCAATGGCGCGGGGCACGGGGGCTGTAGGGACGATTATGGGGGGCATTCCGATTGCGGGTCCGTTCCTACAGGCGGCGATCCAGGCAGCGGAAGGCATGGTGGATCAGGCGCTCATGGAGAGGCGAGCGTTTGCGCAGACGCTTGGCGCGGCTGGCGTGGGAGNNTACGGAGGTGCGCAAGGTAGAGCGCAGCGGCTTGGGATAGCGCGTCCAGAGTTAGCGCAGCGCATGGCGCAGATTGCACAGGTGACCGGTGTACGTGGCGCGGCAGCGCAAGAGATAACCGGCGACTTATTGAAGATGGAACGCTTTACCGGAGTGCAAGCCGGGCAGATGGGTGCGCTTATCGGAGCGGGAGGTGTTGCCGGGAGAGCGGCAACGGGTGCAGAAGCGCAAGCGTTGATGACGGATGCGATTGCTTCCGGATTGGACGCGGGTTATCGAAAGAATAGATTAGGTGAATTTGCGCAGTCGGTTGCGAGCAACGTAGAGGGCTTGCGTCGGCAAGGCATCATGATCGAACCGCGATCGATGATGGCGTTTGCTGCCGGGCTTGGTCGATTGGGCGGAGCGTTCAAAGGGGAAGCTGGTACACAAGCGGCGCAGACGATGTTGGGGGTAATGCGTGGCGCGGGAGAGCGTAACGATTTTTTTGCTGCGATGGTAATGCAGACCGCGATGGAAGGCGGGCGTGATCCGTTTGCGGCGATGGAAGAGTTGGAACAACGCCCCGAAGAAATATTGCCTGATGTAGTAAATCGCATGGCGAAAATGGGTGGGTCCGTGCAAGCGCGTGCGCTCGCGCTGCGACAAGGTATGCAGGGACGGATCGGTTATCGTCAAGCGCGAGAACTGATAATGGCGGCGGAAGGTGGACAGCTTACGAAAGAAAGATTTCAGGAAATCGATCGATCGCGAGGCGCAAAGTATATCGAAGAAGAAGCGGAACGTGGCGAAGGTTCGTTGGGCACGCTGGCAAAAGAAGCCTCCATGCAGAATCGGCGGATCGGAAAAGGGTTAGAGCTTGCGGGGCAAGTTCAAGCGATGCGCGAAAAAGAGCTTGGTTTGGCGGAGCGTGGCGCAGAGTTTGGAGCGGCAGCGGCAACGAAAGCTATCGCAAAGTTCGAAGAGTACGCGGCAACGCTTAGTGAAGGGGGAGGCGGATTTCCGGCACTATTCGAAAAGATAGGCGAAGATTTGATGGAGCTATTCGGTGCGGTTGGGGAGAAGATGGTGGAGGCGGTAAAGAAGCTGCCGGAAAGTCCGAATTTGCCGACTCCCGAAAGAACCGAAGGCGTGCCCGGTCCTTACGAAGCTATGTTCACAATGGGGGAGGATATCCGAAAGTTTACAGAAGCGGTCGGAAAGTTCGTTGATAAGTTTGAAACTGTCGGCGATAAATTCGAACGTATTTTTTCTCGCGTGTGGCCTTTTGGCGGCGGAGGCGGAGATAAGCCCGCACGTTTACCGGCGGACGCTGAATCGAGCAATGAGTAATGGGGCTGATCGATACCGCGCTAAGTATCGTAACCGGTGGCGGGGCTGAAGAAGATCCCCTTAGCGGAGTTGTACGCCAGCACCAGACTCGCATTTACGCGAGCTTTCATAGTGATGAAGGCTTTGATGGTGTGGTTGATTACGATTGGGAACGTGGCAACAAATCCCCTTTTCGCGTTATAGGCTATACTTATCAAAAGCGTTTTGCTTCGCAGCCGGGCAAATGGAAGCTCACGGTCAAGTCGAACGGCGATGACCTATTGCGTCTTTGGCAAGATCCAGAAGATGTGTGGGTGCGTATCATAGTTGTAAAGGACGGCGTTTATCACGATCGGTTGTTGGGGCTTATTGATACGGTAACCGAATCGATGAGTCGGAATGACGACGGCTCTCGTAATCTTGTTTACCAGATCAACGGATCGGACCATCACAAGGTATTCGCGAAGTCGCAAATCTTTATCAACATTCACGAGCATGATGGAAAGTTGCCAGCGGTTCCGCTTTACGATGCCGTCAACAAAGGGATACTCGGAACGCCGACCGAAATCCTGAAAACGTTACTTGAAGCGTGGTTGGGTAACGAAGGTGTTGGCGATAAGCAATGGAAAATGCCTTCTTCGTTGGGCGGCGAATACTTCTTCGATGTGCTCGAATTGGATTTCGGGGAAACGCGAGGGAAAATTGTAGAACCTGCGTTGCTCAATCCAGAAACTTATCTGAATCAAAACTTGTGGCAACTCATTGAAGAGTTTAGCAACGGGTTGTTGAACGAGTTATACGTTGATATAGAACGGCAAGCGGAATTTCGCGAGTACGCACCTTATCCGAAACTGGTTTTGCGAGAGCGTCCGTTTCCGACCATGAATATCGGAACGCGCAACTATGAAAGCTTAGTCACCACTCGATTGTTCCCCGGCGACGTAAGAGGGCGCGACGTTTCGAAAGGCGCTCCCGAAAGTCGATTCAACTATTGGTTGCTTGACGGCAAAGGGTTAGTCGGGAACGGGCTTGGCGTTATACAGATGATTCAGGCAGCGGCGGAAAGAAGCGGCGGCTTTCCTGGCTCTGCTCCTATCTATGATACGGACTCTGTGCGAAGGCATGGTTTGCGCCGATGGTTTCAAGCAACGCGTTACATACCGTTTCGAGATAAAGAACTTGATTTCGATCCTTTGGTTGTATCGGCGCAATGGTTGAACCTACTCCATGATTGGTACGCGATAGGACCGTACGAACTGACAGGCACGTTCAATACCACTAGCCTTTTTCCTGACGTGTATATCGGGAACCGTATTATCGAGCAGCGTCGCGATGGCAGCGAAGTGACGTATTACGTAGAGGGCNNGGCGAGTACGCGGAAGAAAACTTACTTGATATAGTTTATGACAGATTGCTTGCGCAACAACGCGCTCTTGATAGCATGTTGGAAGCGGCGGTCGGCTTGGTACAGGATACGGCGGAGTTGGCGAGTTCCGTTCCTACAGGTAGCGGCCCTCAACTGGACAGAGTTGTCGGGCAGGTCGATAAGCCAGAGCGTATCTTTTTGAAGCAGCGGGGCAAAGACCATTCCGATAAGGCGCTCAAACGCGGTGAGCTTACTTATACAAACGATAAGAGAACCAGAGTGACGCCAAGCAAACTACCTAACCGGCAACTTCCGAACTACATGGAAGAAGGNNGAAGGGCTTGGTGCTGACGCATCGCCAACGGAGCGCACGGTAAACGGGCTTACGCAACGCGAGTTGGAAAACGGTACGCGCTTGCGTATATCAGACGATGCACGGTTGGAACCGGCGAAGCGTCCGGCGGATAAGATTTCGGAAGAGCAGACTGTGCGAAAAGACAAAACCAAAACGCGCAGAAGAAGGTAATGGGACAGTTCGAAACCAGAGTAGACCCGGTTACAGGGCGTACGATAAAAAGTGGCGTCAATCCGAAGTTGGTGGATCGCCCGCGCACGCCTTCGCACGCGTATCCTGTACGGGCGGTTGTGCTGAATACTTATGCGACGGATTCATCTGTGCGCACGCAGAATGCGCCTTCTACATCACGAACGTATGAAGTCGAGTGCGATATCATTTTGGTGAAGTCTGCTGTGTCTTATCTGCGCGTGCCGGTACAGCAAAAGAACCACGGCTTGAACGACGCCGACTTGTGGATTCCGCGACCGTCAACGCGAGATACCGAAGGCGGGGAGATGAACCTTACGCGGGTGTCCAGGCGCGGAGCGGTGCAAAGCATTCCGCCGAACCTCGAAACGTTGAACGGCGATCACGTACTGGTGCAATTCATCGAAGGCGACCCGGAGATGCCGATCATCACCGGCCCGTTATCTCATTCGAAAACGAAGCGGCTGGTAGTGGGCGGATCGGGTTGGGCCGAAGATGATCAGGGGGCGACGCGAGGCATACCGTATTTGAACGAACGGTACATGCGTTACCGGGGCACGGAAGTACGGATAAATGACGCGGGCGATGTGCTGATTGATACGGTAGGCGCGAACGAAGAAGAAGCAACCGGAACGCCGGGAGCAACTGGTGGACAGATACGCTTGCGTGTGAAGAGCACGGAGCGGTTCACGGTACAGATGGGATTGTTCGATGTGCTAGAGGTTTGGCAAGATCCTATCACGCAACAAGTTCATATTGATTTGGGGGAAGGTGCGGACGAGCAAATCGTGCGCGGGAACAAATTAACTTCGTGGTTGCTTGCGCACATTCATCCGAATGCAATGGGCGGGTCGGGTCCGCCGATTGACCCGGCGGGTACGCCTCCCGTGAGTCTGACAGCCGGGGAACATTTATCAGATGATCACAAAGTCAAATGAGCCTCACGAAAGCGACACTCGAAAGCGAGATCCGGAAAGTTATAGATCCGACTTACGCGGGCTTCGTTGGCTTCTCTGATAATCCTGATGAAACGCTACGAAGAGCGGACGCGGCTTCGAAGTGGGCAACGGCTTTCGATAACTATGGGCAGTCGGTTCAAAACGTAAACGGTGATGCTGCGTTATCGGGTCCGAATCGAGCGGGTTTCGAAAGTGCATTATCGTTTGCTACTTTGACAGAAGCGGAATCTGCGTCGGAATTCGGATCGGCGTGGTCGGCGTACTGGACCGGTTTATCATTTACGCCCGGCGTACCTAGCGCGATAAACGCTTCGGTGGAATGCCCTAATGTTGGTGGCAATCTGATCTTCGGTATTATCGCTTCGAGCCTCGTTACCGTTGTCAACTCGGTTCCGTTGATCGCAACGCTCACGGGGATCTTCGCGGAAAAGAGTATTGAGCCAGCGGCGAAAGCGACGGCGCTGGCGGATGCCTTGCATAACGCGTCGATAAGCAACGTGACGGTGTTGACTTCCGGCACAGATACATCGGGTCCGCCTGTCGCTATCACTAACACTTGTCGCCTTTTTTGAGGTAAGGTTAGCTCCATGCCCGGTGCATTCGGATCAGAGGGTTTCAGTAGCGGTGGTGGCGGTCCGCTGCGTTCAACGTTGAACGCGGCAGGGCTTGGCATCGTTGCCGATTTCCTATTGGGCGAGATAACGAAACCGTTTACTCACGGCTTCGTGTTCGAAATTATCGACTTGCGAAATCCGCGTGACGCGTTGATAACGCAATCGTTGGTGATAAATCCGAAACGCTACATCCTGACGGAGCCGTTCACGGCGAACCTGACACCGACCGAAGATGATACAATCGTTTCCGAAGAGAACGGCATTCTGATTCGAGAAATTATCCTTGAAGGAACTACCGGCTTGAAGAAGCGGAAAGAAGATCCGCTAGGTCGGGGAATGAGCCTTGGTACGGAAGCGAGTGGCGTTGACCATTTCAAAAAGCTCCGCAACACGTTTCGTACGTACTCCGATTTGAAGAAAGATCCGGAGCAGGGTCCGTTTATCCAGATGCACTTCCATGACGTGACGCATGACGATCATTTCGTGGTTGTGCCACGTTCGTTCGAAACACCTCGCGATGCGGCAACGAACCGCGTCCATTTTATTTATCGGATTACGTTGGCGGCGATCATGCCGTTGCCGCCGAAAAGGAAAGAACCAAAGGAATTCGAATTCTTTGGCTTTGNNATGACGCAAGCGGTAAACGATGCGCGAGCGTTTTGGGTAGAGGGGATAAACGAAATCGAAACGATCCGGCAGCGTGTCCGTGACCCGATTACGATGTTCGAAGGGGCGGCTGGTTCAATAAACGCGGCGACGGATTTTATCGATGGCGTGTCGGGGCTGATCGAAGTCGGTGACGAGTACTGGAAAGCGCA
>JABAHP010008084.1_pt1 | contig 16599 bp, 33 predicted proteins | sample 7062081 | NCBI WGS metagenome assembly JABAHP01 (sample SAMN14534357, study PRJNA622989) | marine sediment metagenome | biome: marine biome [ENVO:00000428]; feature: marine pelagic biome [ENVO:01000023]; material: deep marine sediment [ENVO:00002113] | place: India: Gulf of Kutch | collected...
CGGGTTGTCCTGCTGCCACCAGCGCGCCGCGTAGTTCAGGGGCAGCATCGCGCACTGATAGATGAGGTCGTGGGTTATGATGACATCAGCGTCCACCAGCGCCTCGTCCAGCGCCCGCTTCGTCTTCACGATGTCGTCGTCGAGGCCGTCGTAAAACTCGATGTGGTTCTTGCGCTCCTTGGGCGTGGGGATGTGGCGCAGTTCCACGTCGCACCACACGCGCTGAGGCTTGAACGATTCGTCTACCACAGCCACGGGCTGGTAGCCGTTTTCCAGCAGCATGGTGAGCTGGGCTTCGGCTATGATACACAAACTATAGGTGCTGTCTGCCTCATAGAAATCTGTGAGGAGACAAATCGTCTTAGGCATGTTATGGCCCTCCCTCTCTGTTCATTCCGTGCCGCCCGCCAGCGCCCGCAACAGCGCGTCGAAGCTCTCTCCCCGCGCCCTCGGTTCTACGTGGCACACGCTGGGACTGGTCCAGTGTAGCGGGTTGCCATGTTCGTCTACGATGACGCGCACCGTCAGTACACTCATTCGCCCCCGTGCCGCAGACGACAACCGCCGCACGAGCGGTGCCCAGCCAGGGCCTTGGTCTTCCTGGTATACGGGCGTTATGCCGCCGATGCTGGCCGTGCGCGTTTCGTCTGTCATGGCAGTTTAGGAAGCGGCCCTTTGCTCATAGGTTCGTCCGTCAACACAAGGTCACAGAGGCAGTTGTAGCCCTGGCATTCTAGCATCGGGTTCGGCGGGTTCTGCGGTCTTATGCCCTTATCATTCCAATAGCTGGCCCTCTTGACCTTGCCCGCCAGCCTCGGACAACTGGTACAATGTTCCTTCGTCGGTCCTAGTACCCACATCAGTTTTTTGTCAGCGCAGGCCATCACTTTCGCCATGTTCACTACGTCATGATAGCGATTCGTCCACAACGCAGCACGAGCCGTCACGACCGCACGCTTGACGTCATTCGCCTTGCTGTTTTCTTGAATAAACATTAAAACGGGCCAAATACGACTATCTTCATTGCGAATTGCGTTTTCCAGCGCATCCATTTCCGCTCGTGACCATTCAACAGGTTCTATGCCGCACAGCCGTGTACCTTCAGTAAAGGCCCATCTTAAGCCCATACGAATAGTAGTTCGCATTGCATCCAATGCCCACAAGTCATCTACTGTCCCTGCCCATAGCGCATGGAAAATGCCGCGTATAGATTCGCCGTAGCTAGAAGCACGCCGTGATTGCTCACTGAGTTCTGCCATCCGCTAATTCCCCGATAGCCCATTCTGCTACCTGCTCCCAATCCACTGTTCCACCTCGTGCATTCTCCATAATGTGCGCAGAAATGCGCGCCATTATGTCGTCATCCTCTGGCTCCACTTCCTCCTCTGGCGGCCTTAGCACATCCTCGGCATTGTCTAGGCCCAACTCGCCCAGCGCCATCGTCAGCGCCGCTTCGTTCGCCCGTTCTGCCACTTGCGGGTCAACCGCCATCGCCGTCACTGCGTTGCTCGTGGCCGCCATCAGGCGCGTGATTTCGTCAACCTCCCGCTCCTGCGGGGCCTGGAGCGTCACGTTGGCCTCGTATGTCTCGAACTGCTGGCCCGCTGCGCGCAGCACGATTTCGCACATATCGGAGAACACCGACGACCACATGGTCTGATAGCGGTTCATCACTTCCTCGAAGTAGCGCACCACGTACTCCGCCACGCTGCGGTTCTGCCACGCATCCGAGCGCCCCATCCAGCCCATCGGCACGCCCGTTCCCGCGCTGCCCTGGCCGACCAGCGTCATCCCGTCCGTCTGCGCGCCAGCCGCGCCCGTGTCGCGGCTCATCCACTCACGGTTGATGGCCTCGTTCTGGAGCCAGTCAGAAGCGGCCACGGGAGCGGGGTTCGTCTCATAGGTGCCGCCCGTCTGGTAGTTAGAACGCAAACGCCTCTCAATCGCATCCACCGCACGGCTACCGCCCTTGATTGTGAGCTTCTCCGTATACATCGCCGCCTTGCGCGCCACCGCCGCACGGTCACCCAGGAAGTCTTTGTATACGCGGAACCACTCATATGCTTGGTGGAACTGCGGCCAGCCGCGCCCCCCGATTTCGTTGATGCCCGCGTGCAGTATCAATACGCCCGTGTAGGGCCGCAACTCCGTCGCCAGCACCGCCCCGTGCGGAATCTCTACCTTAGCAAGCTCGGCCTGCGTCGCCTGCCAGTCGGGATAATATACCTGGCTATAGTTCGTCGTAGCGTCGGTTATGTTCTGGACGTAGTACAGCGGGATGTCCTCGTCCCCCTCCACGCTGATGACTTCGTTGATTTGCTCCGTGTCCAGTTTGCGCAGCGTCACGTTGCCGCCGTTGCCCGCGTTCAATTCACTAATCCAGAACAGGAAGAATATCTCGCCATCCTTGACAATCTGGTCGCTCAGTTCGTGAATCTTGCGCTGCTCCAGCAGTGGGGCGTTGCGGCGCGCGGTCCAGAACTCGTCCCACACCGGCACGGCCGCCTCGTCTTGCGGTACAACCTCCACGCTGCGCCCGAACCCGAAGTTCGTCCAGGCGTTCACCGCGAGCTGCGATTGCGTGTCGTAGTGCGTCATATAGCGGGCTTCCTCGACCGCCCGCAACCTGTCCTGCTCCGACAGGTCCAGCGCCCACCCGCCGCCGCTCAACCGCTCCCAGGCGCGCAGGTCTAGCAGGTAGTCGAGATAGTAGCTGTCCTGCTCCGCAAGCTGGCGCACCAGCTCGTCAGGAGGCAACAGCCCAGGGCCGCGCAGGTAGGCGTCGAACCATACCTTTTGCGCTTCCTCTAGCTTCGCCCGTTCGTCCCTAAGTAGAAAGTTTGCTATCCGTTGTCGAAACGTCGGCATCTGTTACCTGTCCCTGGCCCTCGCATATTGCACGTAGTATCTTGTCTTCAAAATGTAGCATAGCTTCTGCTACCCGGCGACGGTCTTCAACAAATTGCCTATAGCACTGCCACCATTCTCCCGCTGCTTTACTACTTAGCGGCCAGCCATATCCCTTCTCACCTGGCCTACCTACCCATCCTCTCGGAATATCTGCATTCATCTATTTATGCCCTCCTGTTTCTTGTTACTGCTTCACCATCTCCCGCGCCCGATGCGCACGGGGTCGTAGACTACGCGGCTGCCCTCTAGTGGAGCGGTAAGCCATGCTACAGCATAGCGCAACGCATCAAGTAAATGGTGCCGCTCCTTATCCTTAATCTTGTCTGTCAACTGTCCCGCTTTGTCCCGTTTTCGCTGGTAGCTCCCTATTTCAGCCAACAGGTTCTCGCATGTCGAATGTATTACTAAATTCAGTCCTTTGAACAAACCGTAGACTCTTCCAATTCCCACCCAAACATCACTAATACCTGGCTCCAGAAGTCGCAACCCTGCCCCTTCCCAGTCCGCCCTCGCTTGTCGCTCTGATGGGCCACCGCCCACTGCAACAAGTCGCTCATTTCGTGAGGCTTTCAGAATTGCTGCAACATGCCCAGCCGTTGTCTCTCCGAACGGTTCATAATACTCTCGGTATGCGTGAAGCTGTTGTTTTTCAGCATCAAAAGCCAGCCAGATTGCCGCAATTCGTTCTCCAATCGGGTCTACGCCAATCACTCGCGGCCAATGGCTAGGAACTTCAAAGGCTGGTATTTTGTGAATCTCTGAATCAAAACAGTCATAGATTAGTGTTCTCAGCTTGGCGGCACGTCCCCGCCAAAACATCTGAAATTCATCAGGCGGCATATGGTCCCTGGCCCATTCATACTCAGCCAGGGGATAGGTAGGATTGGCGATACTGTCAAACTGCACTAGGCAAATATCAGCGCTTGCATTGTCTGTACGCTCTACTTCTGCCCCATTATCTAAAGAAACTAGCTCAACCGCGCCCCCTGCCTTTGCGGGGTCCATAAATTCACCCTTAACCCATCCCAAGTCATAGAGCGTTGTTGTCACTAGCACGCGCCCCTGATGTATTGCAATGCGCCGCTGAACGCCCCGCCAAGAAGCTAACGGGAAGCGTGGCTGCCCTGCCTCATCCAGCCACGCAGCCTTTGCTGTTGCGCTTTCAAGCCCTCCCTCCGCATCAGCGCTACGCAGTATGATGCGCCCCCACATAGGGTCAGTAGAACGCAGCGCCTCAAAAGACTCCCCCGGCCCTGAGCGCAGTTCTATCAGCCTGTCGCCAGACCAATACCGCCCAATGCCAAGAATTCCTTCAAAAACATGAAGCAATGCGGGCAACATCTTGAGCTTGAACAAATCATAAGTCGCGGTTACGGCAAGATAATCGCCGCGCCCACACCGCGCTATCTCTTCTGCAAGCCACCACGGGCCAAACCCCGTTTTGCCGCCCTGCGTCCCTGCTAGCATTGCAGTGAACCGCCGTTCACTATCGAAGGCCCATTGCTGGCCTAAATGGTAAGGTACGGGTGTTTCTTCATCAGGCCCAACAACATGACAAGAAGGCCAAGAATCCTCTTGAGCCTTAGCCGCTGCCGCTAGTTTGTGTCCCGTTTCCTCCTTGTCCGCCAGCGGCCATAGCCAAGACCTCTTCAACGACGGAGGCCATGTCGAGCCTGATTCCATCTGTTTCACCTTGTGCAAATTTCAACCAGTCCAACAAATCCTTGCTTGTGTCCACTCCTTCACCCTGAACTTTTTCACGAATCACTCTCATCGCTATGCGCAGCCGTTCAGCACGACCGGCAATTCCAACCATAAGACTCAGCCGGTCAACCTCTGCGGCAAATTCAAGGTTACTCTTCCATCTCCTGATTGTTCTGTCTGTAACCCCCGCCGCCTCAGCAGATTCACACTCAGTATACCCGTGTGCCAGCGCCAATGCCGCCTTTTCACGCCTAGAAGTCCATTTAAAAGCGGACATTTTTAGGACATTCTCCTGCTACCGCGCCCCCACCGGAAACACCGCCCTCAGCCCCTTGCCCCACTGCTCCCCTGGTGCAAGTTCGCGCACAAAGAAGCTATTGTCCATCGGCCACTCTGCGACGAGTTGCCGCTCCCCATCCTTTGCGGGGCCGTAGAATCGCGCGCCGAAGAAGTCGCGCTCGTACTTCTCCGCCACGACGCCATACAGCCCACATTCAAGGAACGCGGGGTCGTCATCAGGACGGGGCGGGTAGTTCGCGCAGACCTCGAACCGCTTCAGCGCACTACCTTCCACGATTTGCAACGGGGGCAACGTCGCCAATGCCCCCAGCACCTTCAACAACTCGCGCCTATCTATCATCTATGTACCCTCCCAGCCCCCGCCCGCTGCTCTAGTTGGCCTACACGGGCGGGGGCCAACGAAAGGAGAAGGAACGGCGCAGAAGTCAGAGGAACCGCTGCGCCGCACCTCTGAGGCGGTGAGCCTCGCAACCCTGTTATATTCACTTGTCCAGTCGGTCACTACTTGTTTTGTAATGTTATGGTTGTTTCGCTCGAAACCCAGTGGCCGCATCCACTCACCGCCTCAGACTACTCTCTATGCAAACCATATTTGTGAATCAAATGCAACGCGCCGCAAATCAGCACGAAGCACAACCAGAACCCCGCCACTGTCGCGACGCCCTGCGCCCAGGTGCTTGCTACTGACGATTCTGTTTCTATTAGTTCGCCCCATAGATAGAATCCGCGCTCATCAGGCTCCTGCCCTTCCACGCGCATCGGCACGTCCTGCCACGGCACCACCACGCCTGCCACTGTCATAGAGATATTTTCCCCATGCCAGTACGGGCGCAGCCACGCCGTGCCTGTAATGCCAGCAGGAACGGTCAGCGTGAAAACGCCGTCGATGCCAATACAGGGCGCATCAAGCCCCGTCAGTCCCGTGTCTATTGTCTCAGCGTAAACGATGACATTGCCCTGCCGCACCTCTACGTCCACGAACTGCGCGACAGGGCCGCTCGTGACAACGTGCCTACATTCATCACACAGCAATTCAAACGCAATCGCGGGCGTGGGCAACGGGGACGAACTTGTGGGCGTTGGCAATGGCGACGCGGGCGTCGCCGTCCCCGTCGGTTCTGGCGATGGCGTGGGTAACGGAGATTCAGTAGGCGTGGGCGTGGGTGTTTTGGTTCCGTTGCACGCTGCCAACATCAGCGCCAAGGATATAAACAATACAGTCAATTTGCGCATTCCATCAACTCCATTTGTTGAGGCTGCGGCACGAACAGCGGCGGTTGCGTCATCCGCACCCGTTCGCGGGCTTGCTCGGCCACTTCTGGCTCAATCTCGAACGCCAGCCAACGACGGTCCAGCATCTTGCAAACAGCGGGAACGGTGCCGCCGCCAGTGAAGGGGTCGAGTACCGCCATCCCTGCCGTTGTCCACGAGTTTAGCATCCGCTGTAAAGCCAATGGATTCTTGCGCCATATATGCCAGTCAACCACGCCATTAGTAAACGCCACGTCGTAAAGACGCGGGGACGGGATTGTCCGCCCTTTGTCAAACCATAGACAACACATCCAGCGTGACGGCCCCATGTCACAATATCCCCCTGTGCCAGGCGTCAGATGTGGATTCGTCCAGCGGTATGTTAGGCCGCCATCGCGCAATGCGCCCAGCGTCTCAGGCAACAAGCCGATGCCGCAAAATGCCAAACACGCCGAATCAGGCTTCAACACCCGCGCCGCCGTCTCCGCCAGCCACCGATAATCCTCGATGTTCTGGTACACCGGGTCGGTGAAAATCAGGTCCACGCTCTCGTCAGGAATCAGCGGCGCAAGCTCCCGCGCATCGCCAGTATAGATACCGTTCTCTGGCGTGTTGTTTGGTCCTAGCTCATACGGCCCCAGCTTCACGCTGCCCCCTCGCTTGCTATCATTCGCTCGTAGCTCTCTTTCAATGCCGCCATGTCCCCCCAGATGTCATGCGGCGACTGCGGCTCTACTTTTTCCGCGTGGTCCAATAACCACGTCACGACCTGATGATTGTACACGCCCCACGCATCGGCCAGCGCCTTGACGCGCCGTGCAACGGCGGGCCGTATTCCAAACTGCTTGCTTCCGTTGCCGCGCCCACGCCCGCTCAAAAGCGGGTAAATGCGCCCTGCCTCAACGTCTTCCACCAACGCCTCCAACACGTCCACCATATTGCACCCGCGCTCTTGGGCCAAGCGGCGCAGGTGCTCATGGTCGCCAGGGGTGATTTTTAGGTGTGCTCTAGACATTCTCCAGCGCCTCACGCTTCAACGTGCCACACCCGCGCGCCCGTGAGCGTGCGCGCAACCTTCGTCACCCGCTTCGATTCCATATAATGTCCCCACCACTTGGGGTTAAAATATGACAGAACAGAAGTGTACCCCGTCATGGGGTCCATTATGCCTAGGTCGTCGTTCATCCAGTTCTCTTCATCTGGCGCGGGCACATATTCATACGCCAGCACGAAGTGAGTGTCGATGTCCCTGTCACGCGGGTCAAAGTCCAGTTGCACGACGACGGGATGCTTGTCTAACAGCCGCGCTAATAGGTCCAGGTCGGCAGGCGCAGATGCCCAGTGGTGATAACTGTCCTCGTGCCATTCCAGGCAGGGGAAGGCGTCGGCTACAGCCTCATTGTTCGCAAACTCAGCAACGGGCGTCTCTTCTACGCTCACCCGTCCGTGGTGTTTCAACTCTGCCCCCTCAAACGCGCCCGCCTCCGCTGCCTTTTCCGCGAACGTCACGGGGTCCACGTCGTAACCCGCCCACGCTGCCAACGATGCCACGGAGCAGACCAGGCAACCACTCTGGCAGAACGTGTTGCTTGACTGCGGGGAGTATCGTTTGTCATGCCAGCGTGGGTCGCATTGCTTGAACAGGGGCGGAACATTGACGACAACAAAATCAGCAGCATAACGAGAAGTGTAGAGAGTAAAGTCAACCCCATCCTCTAGCAAGTCATCAGTGTCTTCTACCCGCAACGCCTTGCACCGCAACGCCTCGTGCCCCGTGCGCAGGGCCAGCACGTCGCTGTTCAGGTCGAGCAGGAGACGGTCAATTGCGGTCACATAAACCTCCCCGGCGGCGCGTATTCAGGATGCAACAGGTACGGCTAGCCGTCCCGTAGAATCAGCGCGCCTTGTTGCATTACTGGCCGCAAGTTGTCCCGCGTCGCGCAATAGTCCAGGCGCAGCGGGTCAACGCAGATGCCCAGGGCTGCCGCATACCGCCCCGCTACGCTCGTCACTTGCCCCCAATCGTGGCCGTGAGCCGTTAGGTAGTGCGCCTCATATTTGTCCGCAATGCGCCCAGCTACCCGTGCAGGAATCACCGACGTATTGCGCGGATGAGCTACGCGCCATCTGTCGCCCATTCCATTCAGTGGCACGCCTGTCTCTACCTCCGCGAAGTAGTACGGGTAAATGTGCAAGCGTGGCTCGTCGTCATAGCCGAGCAGCTTTTGCAGAATCCGCGTACGCACGTTGACGCCCAGCGAACGGGTCAAGCGGTTCTCGTGATTGCCCAGGATGCAATGCACCTCGTCAAACTCATGCAACAGCACGCCCACCAAATCACCCGCCGCATTCACTTCTTCCGTCACTTCAGCTATCTGCTCGTCCTCCGTCAAAAACCGCTTGAAGAAACTACTCAGCGCCTTAAAGTGCAACAGATCGCCAGCAGACAACACCGCCTTGACGCCCCAGTGCTTCGCCAGTGCTACCACGTCACTGCACCACTCCGCATCGTGCAGCGGTGCTTCTACGTCAGCCATTACGAGAATGTTAGCCGTTTTGAGCACGGGCGGGTCATCGTATCGCCTATGCTGGCTCTCCTCGAAAATGACAGGCTGGCCCGACCGCGTTTTTTTCAGGCCGAGCCGCTGGCGCATCTGCGTTGTATGATACGTCGAAACGCTGCGCCCCGTCGCCTCGCTGAGCGCCTCCGCCAGTTCCTGGTCTGAAAGGTCAAGCCACGCTTCCCGCAGCCACTCGCGGGCGGTCGTTTCTTGGCCTGCTATTGTTAGCGGTTCGTCCCACCAGGACGCCAAGAGGCTACCCGCCTTGTGCCTGCGCCAGCCCTGCCTCTATGATAGCAGCGGGGTCACGCCCTTCCTTGACAAGCCACGCGCAAAGAATCTCGAATTCCTTCTTCACTTTGTCAAGCTCGGCCCGAACCGCTGCCAGGGCCTTTTCTAGCTTGCACCGCTCGCGCCGCTCGGTAGCTACCGCGTCCTCCATCTCGCGGATGCGCGCGCGGTCGGCGTCCGCTTCCGTTTCAAGTTCGTTGACGCGCCGCTGTGACTCCTGCGCGTACTCGGTAGCCGTTGCGACCATCCCCTTCAGGGCCGCGATGTCCGTAGCCTTTGCCTCAGACAACACGCGCTGATGCTCAAGCGCCCATTTCTGCGCCTCGGCGCGCATGGACTTTTCAGCCTCAGCTTTAGTAGCCTCAATCTGCGCCCGTGATTGCGCTCTGATACCCAGGTAAGTGAAGAAAGCGGGAATGCCAACGCCAATAGCGCCTACGATGATAGATGCGATGTCCACGGCTACTCAGCTCAACGCGCCCGCCACGCACGCACTCGCGCAGACCCGCGACCCGCGACCTGTCGCCCGAACGTGAACAACCCGATGGCGGCCATCAGCGCCACCAGTGCTCGGTACACGTCATCCCATCCCACTGGGGCAGCGCAGTTGCCCACGGTCACACCAAAGTGACACAAACCCAAAAAAGCGCCCGCGACGACCACGCTAAAGATTGCTTCACCCGAAAGACTCATAATCCACCTCCGTGTTACAAGATCACCCCCACAACAAAACCCCCGCTGGGCCAGCCAGCAGGGGCAAGGGGCGGGGACGGGCTGTCCCGCCCGCATTATACACGCTTTTGCAGTTCTGGCAAGTCTAGCGCAATACTAGAATTAGCAAAACCAGCACTACAACTAGCACGCCCATCGCCAATGCAGATTGACGCTTTGTGAACAGTGGCAAATAGCGCACCCGTTCCATTGTCTGTTGCCATTTCTCAATTTCAAATCGAGCCAAACTCGCGGCCACAGCAAAGCGGTCAATCGCAATGCCAGCAATGTTCGCGCAAAGAATCATCTCGTCTAGCTTGTACCCCGTCTCAGCATCATAGCCTATACGCTGCCAGTAGTTCATTGTTCCTCAACCTCAAACATCCCCACCTGCACCGGCCTCTCCCGCCACGCCTCCCGCACCCGCTCCAGTGCTTCGAGCGCCCAGGTCAGTTCGTCCCATAACTCTTGCAACCCGCCACGGCGCATAGTGGCGGCAACGCGCCGAGCGCCCTTCAGCGCCCGCTCGATGCGGTCCAGGTCGGCGGCGGTGGCGGTCACTCAGCGTACCACCCGAACAGCCGCGCCAGCGCCAGCCACGCGGCTAGTGCTTGCCGAGCCGTTGCCTCGATGGGGCCAGCAAGGATGCCGCCAGCGGTCGCTTCCACTTGCGCGGGCGCTGTGCCGTACTTCTGGCGGAACAGTACCGCCGCACGCTCTAGGCCGGTGTCTAGGCTGTAGCCCTGGTAGGGCACGCCTAGTTGCAGCCCGCTTGATGCCGCTTCGCTATTTGATGCCACTGGTCATCCTCCTATACCACAATACAGTCACCAGAACCGCCAGAAGCATCACGGACACCAGAATACCTTCCATTGTCTCACTCCCTCCGCCGCCCCTGGCGCTGGTCGCGCAGGGGTGCGTCTGTGGCACTGCCAACAACACATACTGCCATTATGCCTAGCGCCAAAAATATGAGAAATATCACCCCAAACAACCCTGCTATGCTCATTTTGTTGTACCTCCTTGCTGTATTGTATTGTACTGTACCCGTACAGTGCCTTTTCGCAACAAAACAATGAGTGGGGTGGGACTATTGCCATAATTCCCTGAACGCCATCAGCGCATCGCGGTACTCGCTGCGCAGTGTGAGCGGCGATGTTTCCCCCTTGCGTTCAGCCAAGTTTGCATCCAGCAGCCGCCCGCAATACTCCTGCCACTGTTCTTGCGTCAACACATTTTCCCACGCGCGCCATGTCGGGCCACGCTCGCTATAGACGCCTTGGAGAAATAGGCGGAATCGTTCAGCTTCCTCGATTTTCTTGTACCGCTGTGCTTTCTGTCGCCCGTGGACATAGACGAGACGAGGTTCCCCCACATGCCCATCACCGTCAAAGTCAATGCCCGTCACCCGTTCCGCCCACAGCAGGCGGTTACGGTCCAACAAAAGCCATAGCCACACGCCGCCCCCGCCAAACGCCATCAGCAGAAATCCAGCGACAAGCATCCACCACCACTCACACCACCCCAGCGCCACGGGCAATAGTGCAATCGCCGCCCCTACGCAAAATAGCACGGGCAGGGAAATTGCAATATAGCCCCCGACCTCCACGAATCTATAAGGCGATGGCATACGGCGCATAGTGTTTTCGTCGTTGTTCACGCCTTGACCTTGCTTATTCCGCGTTCACTTCGTCGTCTTCCCGTTCCCGTGCCCGCTGCCCGATTATGGCAGCTAAGGACGGCGCACAGACCAGTGCGAACACAGCCCCCGCCCACGTCGCTCGCTGCAATGGAGTCATCTCAGGAACAGCAGCGGCAAGACATAGACCAGTCGCCACGGCAATAACTGCCGACAGGAGGATGGCTAACAGTTCCATGCTACCCTCCTGGCCCTATGAGCAACGCCACGCCCACGAGTGCACACCCTGCCGTGCATACCAAACAGAATAACACCAGGATGACGCCTCTGCCTCCACTGCTTAATGATTCGCCTTGCTCCATATTCCCTCCTCACCACAAATCATTCACCATAACACGAATCTGGAATGCCATCCGTGCCACTGCCAGGATACCCCTTCCCTTCTGGATACCGCGCAAGCCGCCGCTGCCGTGCAGCGTGAGCACGATCATGTGCGGCCCTCATCTCCTGTTCCGCTGGCGTCAACCCACCCCTGCTGCTACTCTGCCTGCGTCTGCCACCGCGCCCGCTGGGCTGCTGGGGCTGCAAATGCTTGGCCTTGAGTCTGTCGGCTTTAGCTAGCGCGGCCCCTCGTTCCCCGTGCGTCGCCGCTGGGTCATTGGCAACGCGCATAGCCTTGTCATACAAACGCTGTGCCTTTCGCCGCCTCATCGCGCCCGCCTCCTGTCCCGTTCCTCGTCGCATTCACTGAGCATTGACTTTCGCCGACCGCGCATCTTGCGCCCGTCGCCCTTGCCCCGCTTCTGGAACTTGCGACCAATCTTTTCCCATTCCCACGCCTCACTCTGTCCCTTGCCCTTCGGCCCCTTCATCGCTCTGTCCTCCTTCCTGTTCCTGCGCCTGCCCCCGCGCCGCGTCCAGGGCGGCGAGGGCCAATCCTAAGTCATCCCAGCTTGCGCCGTCCGCATCTAAATACTTATAGAATGCATAAGCCAGCCGTTCAATCGCTCCCGCTTTCTGCTCGATTGGAATCTTTGGCCCAAGTACAAGCTCACACACGATTGCCATAACATCATCCAGCCAGAAATGCGTGTCACCTGCCGCCTCCGCCACCCGCCGCAGCGGTTCCAGCGCCGCCTCCGCTGCCTCGGCGCGGGCCTCGGCGGCTTGCTGTTGCGGTGTCATGTCTAGCGCGACTATAGTTGCTACATCCCGCGTCTCTTCCCAAACTTCTAACATTGCCCCTAGCTTGGCAAACAGCTCTGTAGATTCTCTCGCGTATTCACGCAAGGCTCCCACCCAAAACTGCGCTTCCGCCTCAGCTCCCCGCGCCCGCTCCTCAGCGGCGGCGAGGCAACGGCACAGGTCGGCTACTTCCGCAGCTTCCCCCACGCGAGCAGCCTTCATCATTACCTCTGATACAAGTTCCTGCTCCTCTTCTGTTAAGTCGCGGTCAAACTCCACTTTGAGATTCATCCCTCCCCCTCTCCGCGCCCCGCTGCGCCAGCTCCAGCGCCCTATTTTCCGCGAACTACTCTTGTGGCTACAAGCAAAGCCAATGCCACAAGAATGTAGCCCAGCAACTCAGCCGCACAGCACCCTGCCTCCCGTGCACCCATTCTATTCCTCCTCCGCCAGCTCTAGCGCCTGCAGCGCCACGTCCTCTGGCACTAGAACGGCAAGTCCTCTTCCACACATTCTTGTGAACAATAGTTGGGACCGCCTGTGCCATACGACCAATGCAACCTTTCGCAACAATCACAGCGTACACGGCGAATGCGATTCATCCAACAGAACTTCATCCAAGCCCGAAGCATTTCAAGCATTGCATTCTCCTTTTTCTACTAACTCTAATGCCCTAAGTGCTATAACCTCTGGCACATCTGGATGCGCCGCCAGTGCCACCGGCCCACGGGCACCGCAAGGTGCCAGGACGGGGTGGCGGGGCGGAGGCGGAGGCTAATCATTGCTCCCACTCTTGCCAAACCTCAAGTAAAGCAGCCTTGGCTTCCTCAACCATTGCATCGCCAAAAAACAGGTTGCGCTGCTCAAATACATCATCTGACCATATAGCGCCCGCAACCATCATGCTGTCCTCTCCCCAGGCATTCTTGACAATGTGCGCTTGCCACGGGTCTTCATACCGCCAACGCAAGTACAGAATATAGTCAATATCATTCCGCTGTTCGCGCCTATAGCACTGACTTGGGCATCCAAGCATCGAGCATCGCCACTCGCCTACTGGCAATTCATCATCAAATTCTGTCAAGAGCAAAACTTCCACCACCCACCTCCCCGCATCCCAGCCCGCTGCTAGGCTGCCACAGCCGCGTCCAACAGCATCTCCATAACCGCCGCATCTTCTGTGCGGCCCACTTCGACCGCGCCTGCCTCTAGCGCCTCTGCGATGCTCTCTGCATCCGTGGCGGGCATCCACCCACGCCGTGAGTCCGTGCGCTCGCCCAGGACGTTGTAGAGGAAACGCGGGAACTCCAACACAACGTATTCAATCATCGCCCTCTTCCTCTGGTCCATACCACGCGGGATCAGTCCACGGCCCCACGCCGAACTTGGCCTCAATCGGCTCGCCCGTTGGCAAGCAACCACGCGCAATGCAAGCGTCAAGGCTCCATTCACGCTCGCGCCGCTCGTAGCCTTCAGGGTCGCGGTCATAAGCCGCCTGCTTTTCTCTGATGCGACTAATCGCCGCAGCGGGCAAAATGCATCCTGTAGGAAATCTAGGTCTTGACATCACCAGCCCCCAATCTCTTTGCGTCCCAACCAGCGGCTAGCTGGGCAACTGCCGACCGCACTTCTGGCAACATCGCCACCGCTTCCCGCTCACGTCCCGCCAGTTCCCCGTATACTTGCAGAAACCGCGCACGGTCGGCCACCCTACTGCCCTCGCTACGGCAAATGTCCATCCATCCACCAATGCCCTCTATTGCCTCCTGTATGAGCGGGTGGGTGAACTCTGGCGTGCCCCAACTTCCTGTGTCCCCGATTCGCTTGCATACCTCCCCCCACGCTTCCCCCGCGCTCGGCACGCCCGCCTCCCGCTCCAACAGCCGAAATGCTGCCGCCCGCAGTTCGCCAGCGGCGGGAAACCAGGGCGAGTCGCGGGAGGCGATTTGCAGGGCGGCGGCGCGGAGCAGGTCCACGGACAGGTCGCCCAAGATGGCGTGGTATGCCGCAATGGTTTCCTTTTTCAGCTCGTAACGCGGGTATAACGCCGCCAGCGTCGCCAGGATTTTAGCGAATTCTACCTTGTCCATTATGCGGGAACCTCTGCACCCTCTTCTGCGAGCCAGTCACGGATACCGGAAAAGCCAGCGGGTTCGGACTTGGCAGACTTCCCCTTGCCGCCCGTAGACGGTATAACACCTTCTCGAAAACATTCCAGCATTCCTTTGACATTAGTAGGATTCCAACCGCAGCCAACCCACGCCTTGACAACACGCCCCCAGCGCGCCAACTCCTGCTCATCTTCCCCGACAAGCCCCGCAACTTCCCCATACCACGATTTAGCGGGGTAACGGTGTGCATTCGCTCGAAACACCTTGACGGCAGGCGGTACGGGCGTCTTCGGTTTTCGTGCTTTGCGCGGCTTCCGAGGTGGGGGAGGGGATGGGGCGTGGCCCGCCGTAGGCGTTTCTTTACTTAACTTAGCTTCACTTGACTTAACTTCACTTCCCTTATTCCCGCCACCTTCCGCGCTCTCGCCGTCCTCTTGCCGCGCATCGTCCCGCGCCTCGCCGTCCCCTTGCCCGCCCTCATCCTGCGCGTAGTCATTGGGGCATTCTATACTAGGTGGCGCGGGATAGTCTGGTTTCTCGCGGTCAGCCCTTAACCCTACCTGGTTGCGCTCAAAACCAGGCCACCACTGCCACACATCATTGCTCGCCTCGAACCGCACAATCAGCCCTTGCTCTTCCATTTCGTTCAAGTATCCCGCAACCTGTTCCGCCGTCACGTCCGAGCGGCGCGGGAACACCAGGGAACAAACCATCGCAGGGTCAGCATAGAACACGCCACGCACGTCAAGCTGTGAGATTGTCCAGGTTGCTAATAGTCTGCAAGTGTCATCAGGCAGATTGTCGAACTGTTTGCAGCCGCACACCTTCTTGTTAAGCATCCGACCACGCGCCATGTGTCCCCTTTGTTAGTTGTCTTCTGGCGGGCACTTGGCCCATTCCAGCATCGTTTCCTTGAAACTGCTCCAGTTGGGCGTTTCTCTCGCCCACTGCTGAATATCGTCAACGTGCCAGCCCACTTGTACCGCGTCCTCCATCAGCTTCATCACCCACGATTCGTTGACGTAATGCAGCCGCTTGCGGAGTATCCCGCGCGCATAGTATAGGTCTTTGAGGTATGGCTTGTCTTCCTGTCGCCGCCGATTGTAGCAGATGCCAGGGATGCTGTTACTTGCCCGCTCCACTGATTCCGCCGTGGGCTTGTCCCCGTCAAATATTAGGTATTGCGAAGTGGCGATGCGCATAGCCTCGATTACTTCCTTGACACCAAAACGCTTTATATGCTTGCCAAGGCTTCGTAACCCGTTCTCGTTAAAATGGTATCCTGGTACAAGGTCGTCCCAAATCGCCGCTAAATCCTCAACCGCTTGCTGGTCTAGGTCTATGAGCGACCGTTGCCACTCCAGCATCATTTCTAGCTGTTCGCGCCGTTCCTGCAAATCATCCAACTGTTGCTTGCGCAGCTTGACGGCAGAATCATCAGAGAGTAGGCGGTTGCTCTTGCCAAGATTGCAGTCTCGGCAGCTTGTGATTAAGTTCAGCAAGTCGTCAGTACCGCCCACCGACACTGGCGTTATGTGGTCAGCGTGCAAGACAATATCAGGCGCAGAACGCCCGCAGTATTGACAAGTGAACTTGTCTCGTTTGAAAACTTCAAAACGGTCTTTCTTGCGTACTACCATCATGCTACTACGTTCATCAGAATCTCACAGTCACAGTATCCCCCGCACGTTTCAAAGTATGCCAATGAAGCGGGCACGTCAAAACCATCCATTTCTGTGAGAACATAGGTAGCCCGTGGCCTGTCCCTCCTGCTTGTACATCCTTGGGCTTCCACTTCCCTTGCCAGCCGAACATAGAACTCATGCCAGCGCTCGTGTTCCGTTGTCATCGTATCCATTGTTTGCCTCCTCAAGATGCTCCCCCCGCCCCGTGGTGCGGGGGCGGTGGCGGCGCTACAGCCAGCCCCGCCTTCCCA
>JABAHP010001527.1_pt6 | contig 16592 bp, 14 predicted proteins | sample 7062081 | NCBI WGS metagenome assembly JABAHP01 (sample SAMN14534357, study PRJNA622989) | marine sediment metagenome | biome: marine biome [ENVO:00000428]; feature: marine pelagic biome [ENVO:01000023]; material: deep marine sediment [ENVO:00002113] | place: India: Gulf of Kutch | collected...
TGAGATAAGAGATACTCTTCCTACTAGTGCTACTGGGAAAATATTAAAAAGGGAATTACAATAGGTGGAAAAATAAATGGATCTCCGTTCAGTTGGATTAGAATCTTGGGGTATTTACATTCCAAAGCATAAACATTCTAGCGATTATATGTCAAAGGAATCAGGGATTCCTAAAACTGTTCTTGAAGACAAGTTTGGATTGAAGAGTAAAACAGTTCCAGGTCCAGAAGATCATACAGTTGCTATGGGTGCAAAAGCAAGTTATCAAGCTCTTGAGAGAGCTAATATTAAAGCTGAAGACCTTGATATCATTATTTGGGCTGGAGAAGTATATGCTGAACGACCAATGATGACTTATGGAATAAAACTACAACAATTATTAGGTAATCCCAATAAACCATGGGCATTTGATATTAATCAAAGATGTGGAACATTCTTGGTTGGTATGTTATTAGCAAAAAGCCTAATACAAACAAATCCTAATATTAAGCGTATTTTAATTGCAAGTGGTTATAGAAATTCAGATTTAATCAATTATAAAAATAGAAATTCTAGATTTATGATTAGTCTTGCCGCAAGTGGAGCTGCAGCTATATTAAGGGGAGATTATAAAACTAATGAAGTTTTAGGAATTTCTGCTATTTCGGATGGAAGATTTGCTGATGATGTGTATGTACCCGCTGGTGGAACGATTCATCCAATATCTAAGGAAGCAATTGAGAATGATTTAATTTATTTGGATGTTCCTGATCCTGAGGGATTAAAACAGAGATTAGATGAATTTTCTATGGATTCTTTTGTTAAAGTAATAGATGATGCTCTTACTCAATCGGGATGTACTAGAGAAGATATTAACTATTTAGCATTATTACATATGAAAAGAAGCGCTTTTGAATATGTTGCGAATGCTGTAGGTGTAGATCCATATGAACAAGCAACTTATTTCGAAGAAATAGGTCATAATGGTCAAAATGATGGAATTATATCATTAGAATATGGCTTAAAAGAAGGAAAAATTAAACAAGGAGATATAGTTGTTATTACTGCAGCTGGTATTGGGTGGGCATGGAATGCTGGAGTAATCAAATGGGGATAAAAATATAATCTTAGATGTTATTTTTCTTTCCAAAAAGACAAGGTTAGATCATTAAATTCCTTAGGATGATCAAAGATTACTAAATGTCCTGCATCTGGAATAATAATCAATTTCGATTGAGGTAACCATTCATGTATCATTTCACTAGCCCATACAGGAGTAGTTATATCCTTTTTTCCAACAAGCACTAATACGGGTATATTTAAATTCTTAAGGTTTTCACAAATATTAAATCCTGCCGACGCAGCTGTTGCATTTAAACAATCCTTTTTTGTCATATGATTAGTTACCAGACTAGCAACATATTGGGCAATTTCATCATCATATGGAGTCAAACCTCTAATACTAATTCCCAATGCAAATTTTTCTAATTTACTACTATTTATACGTCCTAAAACATCTGTTATCGCTTCTTGACTGATAAAACAAAAGCTATCTGCTACAACCATTTTTTTCACATGAGATGGATTTTCAAGCCCATACACAAGAGCAATCATACCTCCTAATGAATGACCTACCAAATAAAGCTCACTTGTCCAATTAAGATGCTGCAATAGTGCAAACATATCATCTACATAATTTCTAATTGTAAATCGCTTTTTTGGTTTGGTAGATCTTCCGTGACCTCGAAGATCAAACCTAAGTATATTAAAATCGGACTCAAATTCAGATAATTGATATTTCCACGTGTCACTATTCAGAAAAAGACCATGTATTAAGACCATTTTATAACCAGAATTATTACCACTAATTTCATAATAAATTTCGATATTTTTCTCGGGTGAAAAAGTCGACATAATATTACTAAACTATTTTTATTCAATTATTTGATATTCAATAGAAGTGGAATTTTTTTTCTAAATTGATATTTTCAATAACTATTATCCACCTATAGTAATATTTATATAATCAATTAGTAAATAATAAATTAATCAGAAATCTTACTTGAAAAATTAAAGATTAGGGTTAAAAATGAAGAAATCTAATTGGATTATTGGTTTTATTATTCTATTCAGTATATGGCTAGCCATAACACCTTCTGTTATTCCCCAAGTAGGTACCTATACATTTCATGGTGCGGCGGGTAATATTAAGATCTTAAAAGTTAGAGTTGCTAATGCGACTGGCCTCACAGATCTTTTTGGTGCGGATTATGTAGCCGACTTAGAAGGCTTCTTTGGTGCAGGTTGCACAGTTGAAGGGGCTCAGAAGAAATCACTTGTCACAGCAGTAAATTTTAGCGCAAAATTTGATGCATCTGCTGAAGCCTTTCCTGTATTTGGTTTACCATTGATGGATATAGCATTATATAATACGAGTAATTGGGACTGGACTACAGGAACATTTAGCAATACTCCCGATACTGAAGGAGATATTGTACGGAGTTTTTATGATCCCACAAATCTTACAACTTACATTAATGCCTTTTATACAACATATTTTGCAACTCCATATAATATATCAACACATCATGCTGGAGCCTATTTAGCTCAACTACCAACCTCAGTAGCTCAGTATTTAGGGGCATTAGTATGGGAACCTGGTTGGGAAAACTTTGACAACACAATCAGACATACCGCTTTAGCTGGTAGTTTTATTTTTGGTACAGCGGTTCAATATGAAGCAAACTGTACAGAGATCTGGACATATGATACTACGTTTGGAGCTTGGATCGGCTATAAGATATTAGATAACGTATCTAATACAATCTATGAATTTTCAATAGAATTAACAATTCCTCCAATTCCCGGTTATGAACTTCCTGTGGTTTTTGGTGTTGGGACAGTAGTAATAATCAGTTTAATTTTTGTCGTGATGAAAAAGAAACGATAAAAAGCTAAAAATTCTTTTTTTTTTATTTACATATTCTTCCTTTCTCTTTAATAACATTGAAAAGAGATGTATATTTAATATCTTTTATTACGTAGTTTTTTAAAACAATTAAATAATACTAAGGCCAATATTTTGGATAGTTCAATTGAAGGTAATGAAAGAAAAATATTTGGGTTCGAACAAAGGAGTATAAGCATTAAAGTTGCTTTGATAGCGATTACTGCTGCTTTATATACTGCTTTAGGCTACATTTTTCAACCAATAAGTTTTATGGTATTTCAATTCCGGGTTGCAGAACTGATAGTGGGTATGTGCATCCTCTTTCCAATTGAAGGTTTGATTGGCAATGTTCTTGGAGTATTTTTTGTTAATTTAACCTCACCTTTAGGATATATTGATTTATTTAGTTGTGTAGTAAATATACCTGCATTATATTGTATTGTCATTTTAAGGGATAAACGCTTTTTAATATATTTAGGAGGATTATTATATGCTATAATAATCTCGATATATGTTGCAATAATCTTGTATATTGTCTTAACATTACCTATTTTGCTAAATTTCTTTTATGTGTTAGTCCCTGAGGTAATATTAGCAACACTAGGAATAATTCTTTTTGATCTTATTAAAAAGAGGTATAAAATAGATTAAAGAATTTCTTTTAAAAGAATTTTTATCTTATTTAGGTTTCTTTTTCTTACATTCTAAGAATTTACACTTCATTATAGAGATTATTCTGTTAAATTAGAAAACCTAATTTTAAAAGTAAAGTCATTCATTTGTTTATCAAATATTATATTTAATCGTTCTATACAATATAAAAAGGAAGATTTTAATGAAATTTTTAAAAAAAAAAACCATCTTTGTATTATTTATGATGCTTAGCTTCTTTTTACCGCTGAGTAATATGATCCTTAATGATATTATTACTATTAATCATAATGCAGAATCTTTCTATATTATCCCTAATGCTATTAACCGAACAGGCAAAGTATTCGAAAACATTACGAGAATCAATAAAAATTGTTACATCAATCGAGAATTCCCTAATCTAAATAATCAACCAGAAATATTTTTGCCCGATTATAACATATCCTACGCTAAAATGACTTTCGAAAATATTACCGCATTAAACTATACACGGAATATTGAAACTGATCTTTCAGAATTTATTATTAGCTCCAGAAGTGGACCTACATATATTTATCAAAAATTTGCTATTGCATTAAGCCAATACGTAAATAACGTAAGCATACTTATTCAAGATATAAATAATCCAACATCTTTTACTGATGAAAATTCATGGGAAGTTGCTATTGTAAATTGCCTTAATGATACTATTGGAACACCCAATCCTAATGAAACTATAGGGTTACTACAAAAACCGCATCCTATCAGTTTTGCTACTCATTGGGAAGTTTTTGATTTTAAAAATGATGGTTCAGGACCAATATATTTGGATGTTAAAACGACGAACTATACATTAGATGCAGGGATTATTACATATTGGTTTGCTTTTAGAATAAAAATTCCTCAAGATGATACTCATTTAGGTGGAGGTCCTAAATTTTTATATTTCAATCCAGATGGTGGTTCAAATGATATAGGAGAAGGTGCTACTTTTGCTGTTTCACCTGATTTTTATTTCGATGATTATACAATTAATAATGTGAGAGGATATCAAAATGTTAGTGGTATTGAACTGGATGGAGATCTCGGATCGTTTAGAGATATTGATGAAGATCGGTATAAAGTAAATGATCTTAATAATGTGACACTTGATTTTACGTTCAATCTGAAACCCTTAAAAAATTCGCCTTTTACATATTGGGAATTATTCAGAGATTTTAAAAATATAAATTGGTGGTATGATCATTATAAATATCTCTTTAGCTTTGATATATATCTTATGCTAAATGTCTCGAATATTGCTAATATATTATGGTCTCAATTATNNGTTCCTCTAGAGCATGACATCTTACAGGAAAATGAAACTATGATTTATTATTCAATCAGAACTCCACATGAAAAATATCAAATTCTTTATTTTATGGATAATAATCCCCTTTCTTTCTATGGAGGAAATAATACCCTCGAATTTAGACTTGAATATTTAGGAAATGGTTTAGATGATTTCAATGTATCTATTAATCAATTCAAAGTAGAAGTTGGGGAATTAGAAAATCTCGACACAATTCAACAACATGATCCATTAATTCAGGAATTGTATTTTCCTTCAGGTGTAGAAATTATGAATGGAAGTACCTCACTTTTTGGAAGCCAATCAATTGAAGCCTTCCAATATAATGATGATGATTACTATAAAGCTCAAGCTCTTACAAGCAACTTGTCTTATTTTATAAGTTATAATGTTTTAGAAGACTTCGATAGTTCATTATGGAATATTGATTATTACGATTGGATTGCATCTTATCCAAACCCTCTCGTTCCTCAAATGGATATACGTATTACTTCTAATGTAAGTAAACCTGATAATTTAGATATAGCTGCATTAGCACTTTATAAAGGAAACAAAACATTTGATATCTTAGATGATGCTCAGAATAAAGAAAGTTGGATAATAATGAGCAGAGCAACAGAGTTTGCCTTCAAAAATGAAACAACCCTAGTGCTTGAATACGATGCAGGGATTACTTGGCTCTTTTTAAATGTTCTGAATGAGTCTAATAATAATGAGGCACATTTAGTATTAGTATATTATACCAATAGTTCGTCTGATCATGGATTTACTGTATCCGTTAATGAATTTACAATAAATTTATACATACAAAATGCAATAACCTCAGATATTTCCTCGTCAATTGGATTAGGTATAAATAATAATGAACTCACACCCTCTGATTTGATGCTACAAAATTTTGGTATAAATGTTGTGGATTCAGGAGTGGGCAATGGTGTTTGGGAAGGTGAAATTGATAATGCTGAGTTTTCTCAAGGATTTTTTGAATTTAACGTAACCTCACTTTGGCATGCAATAAGATTTGATGTAAATGGAACTTATGAGCGTTTTAAGATAATTCCAAAATTGGATTTTGTAGGAATACCTGCTTCTCAATATATGACAGGAACCTCATTTTTTTCAGTTAGAATAACTGATTATTATGGAAATCCACTAGAAAACGTTGATATCTTATTCGAAGTTCTAAATCCTAATGGAATTCCAGGGTATGACACTACTTCCAGATCAAATCAAAATGGAACTGCGTCAGCTTCCTTACAGTTTGCTACTACAGGTGGAAGGTTTTCAATTAGGGCTAGTTATGCTGAAGCGGGATTCTACACGAGCGGAGAAGTAGTCTCGGGATATATACGAATAGTTGATAATTTTACTTTATTTATGGATAGGTTTTTTACATATCTCCCTTATATAATCATCGGAGTGATGGCAATTACAACAGTATTTGCCGCGAGAAGTATAAGCCGTTCAAAATCACGACGACATTGGGCTGCTGAAGCAAAAATCCTTAATGATTTAGTAAAAATATCCTACATTATGATAATACATAAAGAAGTTGGAGTTTCTATTTATAATAAGCAAATATCATTAGAAGGCATTGATTCTGATCTGATTTCTGGGTTTTTACAAGCAATATCACAATTTAGAAGCGAGATAAAGAAAGGATCAACCGCCTCTAAGGGACAAGCATTTGAAATGGATTATGGGGACTTTAAAATTGTTATAGCTGATGGAGATTATGTTAGAGTTGCTTTAATTTTAGAAGGTCCGCCTTCAGAACAACTGAGAGAAAATCAAAGGTTATTCACAGAAGACTTTGAGAAGAGATTTGGCTCCCAAATTAAAACCTTTACGGGAGATTTAACTCCATTCAGAACAACAGACGACTTAATTGAAAAACATTTCAACATAACTCTGTTATATCCTCTTCAGCTAGGAAAACATTATGGTGTTATTAAATTTAAAGGATTAGAAAAAGCTCTTATTGAAGTAGCCGAACAAATTCAAAAAGAACGTAAATTTTTCTTCATTTCAAGCTTACTTAATTATGCATTAGCAGGACGTAAAGCATCTCGAGATGAAATAATAAGTACAATAATCGAATTAAAGAGGAAAGGATTAATAGTTGCTGCCGAAGTAGTGTGATTTTTATACAAAAATTAATATTAATTTTTATTTTTTATTATTGCAACTAGCATTTTAATCAAGTAATATCGAGGGAATTTGTTATTAAAAATCAGGATGTAGAATCTATACTAAAACTCCTATCAAACTTTATAGAAAAAAAAGTTGAAACCATACCCTTAAACTTACGAAAAAGCAATACTGTAGTTCATTACTATAATGAGATCATTCGATTTTGGAGTAAACTGAATTTTATATTTAGAAGGACATATTCTGGCTCTAAAAATCTTGATGTTGATATAATCTCTAAATTTTTATACGCCACTTATAGAATATTATGGGAGCATGCTTCTGAAGAGGAAGTTATTAGAGAAATAAAAAAAATTGATAAACGCTTTTTAAAGAGACTTAAAACTTTTTCTTGGGATAAAGCTTTTATTCAAAAAGATGAAAAGGAAAAACTAAGTATTATAGAATCAATCCCTAGTTTCATGATAAAACGTCTACTCCCTGTAATGGATATAGATTTTCTCAGAAGTAATGTTAATTTTATGAATAGAACAGATAATAAGATCGAAATTGCTATTCGTGTTAATAATCTTAATAAGCCCTTAAATTCTAAGGATATATCTGAACAAATAATAGCAGGATTAACTCAACATAAGATAAAATTCCGTAAAGATAATGATATTCCTGAAATGTATTGGATACCATTATCTCAAAAGAATAGAACTGTAAATCTTTCTCTTTACCAAGAGGGATATCTTATATTTCAAGATAAAGCATCAGCAACTGTTGTACAAGCACTATCCCCAAGAGAAGATGATAACATATGTGATATGTGTGCTGCTCCAGGGATAAAAACTAGCTTAACAGCTCAATATATGAAAAATAATGGGCGTATAATAGCAGGTGATTTTTTACTTGAAAGGGTAAAGATGATGAGGATATTACTCAACAAATTAAATGTCTTAAATACATATATCCTTAATACGGATAGTATTATTTTCCCCATCCGTTTTCAAAATTATTTTGATAAAATATTGTTAGATGCTCCCTGTACCGGCTCAGGAAACTTTCTTGCCAATCCTGAATTAAAATGGAGACAAAGTAAAAAATTCCTTCAACAAAATCTGACTCTTCAAAGAAAATTATTCGAAAATGCTCTAAATCTACTAAAATCTGGTGGAATTATCGTTTATTCTACTTGTAGTCTTTATCCAGAGGAAGGAGAAAATTTGATTTTAGATTTCCTAGATTACTTAGAACCTTTAGATTTACCAAAATGGGTATCTCCAAGTTATAAAATCAAGAGTAAGAGGGTTCCGGGAACAGGTAGGTTGTTCCCCTCAATGCATCAAACTCAAGGCTTTTTTATAGGAAAATTCAAAAAAAAATGATAATTAACCTCAATATGTCAAAAAGAAAATTTTGGACTGTAGGACAAATTGACGCTACAGGCGTTCGAGGACCCCATGAAAAAGAACTTGAAGATATTAGTAAAGTAAAACACCCGCTTTTTATAAGCTTAGATAAAGATTTCCTAAAAGATATTGTTTATAAAGAATTGGGTGGTATAATTGAAAGCATTGGTTTTAGTGAAGATTGGACAATTTCTATTGAAATGTTTCCTGAAGTAAATATTCATATGGCATATAGTTATTTTGGAGATGAGTTTGGTGATGGTATTGAAGCTGAATTTAAATTTTATTTTTCTGGTAATCGTGTTTTCTGGGTTCCAGGAGAAGATAGTGCTACTTATATTGACATTCTTATGGATTTCATTGAAAGAAAATTAAAAGGGAATGAACCCTTTGAAAAGAATTTCGAAAATAAAACAGAATTAATGGAGAAGGTATTAAAACAACGATCTGAACCCTTTAAATTTNNCTTGGCGCTAAAGTATGGGTAGAAGCGAAAAAATGGCATATAAAGAAAGAATTTTTCCCTGATATATACATTGAAATCATTTGGGATGTCCAAGACGGTTTAGATATAAAATTTTCTGGAAATAATCTAGTTAGAAATATTGATAGTTATCACATAGAATTCGTGGGGATCTTCCTCCTTAATCATATATTAAGATTTATTACTGTGAATAATATAGATAAAGAATTACCGGATATATGTTATATTATGTTTTCAAGATATTATACAAAAAATATAGGGAAGTGGGACCATAGAGTAAGATAAAATTAAAAAAAGACAAAAATAATAAAAAAATTTATATTGCAGTCCAAATTATTGACCTTCCTTTTTTTTCTGCTCGTTTAATTTTCTTTGAACTTTCTAAATCTGACATGACTTTCCAAATTTGAGAATTACTTAATTTAAAGTATTTCCTCAATTCTGGAGTGGACATTTTCGTACCATTTAATAGATTCGGGATTAATCTCTTAATTTCGTCGATTGTATCTTCGGTTGATTCAGAATCAATTTCTTTAGGACTTTCCTTATCTTCTTCATTTATTTCCATTTCTGTAATTATTCTTGATGCAACTTTATTCAATTGTTTAATATTATTATCGAGATTCTTGGGTTTCATAAAAAGACAACAAAGTTCCAAATCTTTAGGAAACGCAACAATATAAAACTTATCATATAATATTGCTCTTGGTTTTTTAACTGATTCATTTCCACCACGAAAGGCTAAATAAAAATTCATTGCAAAATCATCTAAACTTACTCCTTTTCCTACAGCTGCATATTCCTTTTTCCACTTAAGAAATGGCCCATCAATCATATCAAATCCAATTAAAGCAGCCCCAAAGATTTCATTTTCAGTAAAATTCATTCTTTAAACCTCCTCCTTACTACTACTTTATCTAATTCTTTTTTAATAATATTCATTAATTTAATACGTTCTGAAGGATTAATTGCTGTTAATCCATACGTCTTAATATGTAGTATATCTTCAACTCTTTTAAAATCCATTCGTCCTTCTATTTTTACTAAATCTTGCTTATTGGCGATACCAATTATAGGGCAATCTTTTCCTACAAAGTGACAAGCATAATTAATTAAATCTCTCGAACTTAACACGTTTCTTGGAGTCGAGTCAGTAACGATAAAGATTATATCAGATCCTAAAAGGTAATCTCTAGAATAAGTTTTTAAATAACTCTGTTGACCTCCTAAGTCCCATAATCTCAGAATATAATCATCAACCTTAATAGTTTTTAAATCTAATCCATGGGTGGGAAAGTATAATCTATCTATTTCATTTTTGGCTAGAAGTTTTGCTAAAGTAGTTTTACCTGTAGCTGGATAACCTATTAATGTCACTTTCGCTAGCTTATCTATTTCAGAACTCAACATTTTAAATCTTAAAATTAGATGGTTTATTAAGAAAAAATGAGGTTTTAGACAATATGAATCTAAATGATACTCCTATATTATGGAGGTAACACAGACATATTATAATAAAAAAGAAAAAAGAAAATTTATCGATTTTTTAAAAGAAATTTTTTCATCCATTTAGGGAGTATGAAGCCCCCATACCAACAAAAAGCACTCAATATTAAAATTAACCTAATTATAATGACTATTAATTCATTAAATGGAACTGATGCATCTAATAATGCCCCAACTGAGAAGGCAATATAGGCTATTATCAGAAGTTTTCCTTTTAGTTTTATCTCTGGATCTTTTGATTTCAATGAAAGATTAGCAAATGAAAAGCCGGTAATTACCACAATTGCAAGAAATATTATTAGAAACACCATTATAAATGATTCATAATTTACATCAACAGGGCCATTCAATTGACCTATTATACTTGGATTTAAAAACAGGAATACAAAAAACAAAATTTCAAAGACTACACCAATTACAGCAAAAATTGCAAGTATTAATTTACGTTTTTCGGTATACTGAAATTCTGTAAAAGCTAATAACCAAAGGATTATCGCAATAGGTGTTAAAACATTTCCAATTAAAAAATATATCTGTGGAGGAATTCCGATGCCGTTAGAAATCGCAAATAGAAAAGAAATGCATGAGGGCCACCAAGGACTCGATATCAGAGTCCATGTACCTGCTGTGAAAAAATAAATCCTTTCCCTATATTTAAAATACCTCGTTAGGATTACAAGACCGACAAATAAAGATATCGCTACAAAAATAAGTGAAAATATACCATTTAAAATATCTAAAGGATTCAATGCCATTTTTTTCAATATATATTTTTATTAGTATAAATAAAAATTAAGCTGTTGAATTATATAAATCTTGAATTTTTCAACATGAATTAATCAAAAACAATTTAGAGAGTATATAAAAATATCAACAAAATCAATGATAAAAACGTTGGGGCTATTAAACTTATTGTTAATAGGCTTTGAGAAACTTTAATACAGGCTGCTAACGTATCGATTATTGCATTAAAATAAAGTGGATTTCCCCATATTTTAACTCTTTCAGAAGAATCTTTATAAAAAAATTCAACTGGTTCTAAATCTTCTTCAGCTTCTTCTATTAATTTTTCTAATTTAGCAAGAATATAATCTGTTTTTATCTTATCTCCAATTGGGGAATATCCTCGATTTGAAAATTGACGAGCAACAGTATGAGAATCTGATGTAGTTATTTCCCCTCTTTCTATTCCCCGGTTTTGCAGAAAATTTAAGATATTAGAACGCACATCTACATAAGCATTATTTGCATCAAAATGAATTAAAACAGTTTTCTGATTGTTTATATTGTTTTTGAACAAATGAACTACCACTCCTCCCGCCCCAATCCCATCATTTTCTGAAAATTCGTTTAAACGATCTTTCGCTACTCCATATAGCATTGTAGCTTTAAGAATTTTCTTTACAGTTTCACTCTCCATGAATTTTTTTGAAACATCAATTAGATCATTCGCTTCCAACGTCTCATTTTTAATTAATATTTCATCTCCTATTATAGCGTTGTGAGAATCTATTATGATGATATCTTCATATTTGTTTGCTATTGCGATTTTTCTTATTTTTTCCCCGACCTCTGCTTCTATATCATCTGAAGGAAGTGGGTGTCTTGTAATAAACACTATTGGAACATTATTAATTTCAGCTCCAATGAGTTTGGCGGAATTAGATATTTTTCTTGTAAAATCCCTTATTTCCGAAATCCATTCAATCTTACTAGTATTAGATATTTCATTAATATCCCTTTTAAGTCTACTTATCACTTTCTCAACATTTCCTTGTGTAGTTAAATTTAGACTATGATCATTTGTTGTATGATAGACTGTTGTTCCAGGAATATCTTGAAATTCCTTATAAATATGTTCAGGTAAATCTGACGATCCGCATGTCTTAAAAGGGCCAAAATGAACATTTGGTATTATAAATAATCCTTTAATTTTTTTAGTGTTTTTATTCCTAATTATCAAATATTGGATTTTTATATCAGAATCTATACCAACTTTATCGAAAAAACTCTCTATTAATTCATCATTGCCATCAGTTAACATAGAAAGAATAAATGCCCTTATAAAAGGATATCCTCCTATCCCGGTTACTTCCTGATAAATATTACTTACTCGAAATAATCCTCTTCTATATGGGATTGCAAAAAATAATACACAAACAACAAAAAAAACCATTGCTCGTGCGAAAAATTCAATTTGAAATTGACCTGTATAAATACTATAGATCAGTATAGCAGTTACGGGTTGTACAAGTGATAAGATTATATTTCCAGATCGCCCAGCAGTGGTAAATGAAAAATATATTACAAAAGCAACAATATATGAAAGTATTGTCCCTAATATCAGAAAAACTTCTGCATGTCTTATATCATTTAATAATATAGAAACTAGTTGACCAAAAATAAATGTAAGCTCCATAATTACAGTAAAAAATGCATTCATTTGTATAGACCACCCTGTTGGTGGTATCCTTAGAATTGGTGCTTTTTTTGAATAAAAAATTATAGAAAATGAACTACCAATTCCTGAAGTCAATAAAAAAAGAAACAGAAATCGTATAAAATGAAAAAAATCTAGATATCCAATCCAGATATAATTTAATAGAAGTGAAAGCAAACTTAGGAGGAATGGGATCCCAAAGAAAATAGAGATGGCTAATTTTTTTGATGAAAATAATTCTAAATACGAAATTATACCCGGAATTTGACGACTAGCTCGTTTTTTTATAATCATAAATGTATAGACTAAATGAATTACAATTAGTAATACTTAATTGAAAAAATACCTTCTATTGTAATGAATAAGTCATACAATTATATCTTTTTCGATATAATAATTATATAACAAAAAAAATATCTTTCTCATCATTAACATGGAAGTAAATACACTTAGATTAGCCACCCTTGCAAATAAACGTTTCTCGGATATACTACGTGATGGGTTTAAATTGTTTATCCAAACTTATAAAACATTAATCTTGCCATTGGCTTTCTTTCAAATAATTTTGATCTTATTAGACATTTTTCTACTAACCGATTTCAGATATTATCTAGGCACACTTGAAACTAATTACATACTAATAATGGATAAGCTTTATGATGGTTTAACGCTCACTGCGAATGAATGGAATTTTCTGGGGTTCTTTCTTATTTTAAGTTATATATTGATATTTCTTCAAAACCTAATAGGTGCTGTAATAATTTCAATCGCTATGTGTTCTGTTAGTACCTATGTCTTTAGGAAATTTATGAAAGAGGAGATAAGTTTTATGGAAGCCTTTAAATCATCATTCAATAAAAAGATGTTTTTTGTGGTTTTAATACTTGGAATATGCTTACCATTAAGTTCATTATTGTTATTTATTCCTGCAATTATTGTGTTCGTTTTTTTCATATTTCTAGTGTTTACATATAATATGGAAACTAAAAGAAATCCTATTTCAGAAGCTCGTAAAATATCTAAAGGAGGATTTTGGAAATTAATTGGAATTTTTGTTATAAATGTTCTATTAATTTCCATGATCAGTTATGTTTTTAATATGATTTTTAGTATACTACTAAATTCTGATTCAGCAAGTTTTATAGCAATGTTTGATAGTTGGTTTGATCCAGTAACAAGAAATTATGGAATGATTATTTTATATGGAATTCTTGTAAGTTTTGCGGACATTATATTTGCACCATTATTTATTTGTTTATTAACATCATTATTCTCATCCCTTAAGGCTAAAAAAGATTTGATTTATCTACATCAACAAGGAATCTACCCTACAAGAGAAGTTTATAAAGAATCATATCCTCTACAACAAGAATTATATGAAGTTGATGAGATAGAGAAATCAACCCTATCCACTCGTCTTAAAGAAAAATATTATTGTCCCTTTTGTGGACATTTTATATCTATACCAGAAAATTTTTGTCCTAAATGTGGAGAAGATCTGTCTTTTAATATAAAATAAAATAAAAAGTAGAGAAGAAAACAAAAATGTATATTAGTGTTGATAAAAAATTTGAATTGGACAAGGAAAATATTACCAATCCAGTCGTTTTAATAGGGTGGCCTGGAATTGCTTTAGTAGCAAAATTGGCGGTTACATCAATACAAGAATCACTAAAAGCTAAAGAATTTCTAAATATTCAATATTTTGATTTTCCTCCCAAATCAATCGTAGAAAAGGGCTCATTAGATATCCCAGTAGCCAAACTTTATTATACCCCAACAGATAAAGAAGATGGAAATGATTTTTTTATTTTAACAGCAGATTATCAACCTCAGAGTCCAGAGGGAGTCTTTGAATTCTCAAAAGTATTTTGCGAAGAAATGGATAAGATTACAGGAGGGAAAATAAAAATGTATCTCAGTACAGGCGCCATGATCACTGATCGAGTTCACGATAGTCCACTTGTATATGTTTGTGGTACCGATGAAAAATTGGTGCAATCCTTCTTTAAGTTTGAAAATACTAAATTATATGAAGGAGGATATATTTCTGGAGCAAATGGAATCTTACCAGCTTGGGCTGGAACTAAGGGTTATGCACCAGGAATTTGTTTATTAGCAGAGACTTTACCTATGCCTATGATGACACTAGACCCTCGTAGTTCAAAAGCTCTTGTTACCATATTAAAAGATTACTTTTCGATTGACATGGATTTTAGTAAACTAAATGAAAAAATCAAAGAAATGGAAGGAATTTTTGAATCATTTAAAAAACAAGCAGACCAATTCATGACACCTCCTAAGGATGATAAAGGTGCAGATTCATATTTTCGTTAATTATATTTTTATCCAAATCTAAAAGTATTATATATCAAAATTTAATATAGTCTTAATAGCGAAAATGGTTTAATGAGTAACTGTGCAAGACACTAGTTTTAGTGAAAGTAATAAAAAAATCAGAGATAAATTAATATTCTATGGAATTAACGATCAATCTCGTAATTACATTAAGGATATTATAACATTAATTAATAAAGAAATTGGAATTAACAAAATTTTATCAATTTTATTGTTTGGTAGCCAATTATCTAAAAGTGAAACATCTGCAGTATCAGATTGTGATTTACTAATTATTTTTAAGGATAGAGTCTCTAACCATCATATTAAGGAAATAGAAAAATATTTTATTACTCTCGAAATCAAACATAATTTTAGGGAATTTGACAACCACTTTTCTAAAAGAATTCTAAGTGTAATTAACCAAACTACAGGTATATTCATAAGCCATTTTTTAACTAAAAGAAAATATTGGGTAGATACAATTTTTCATAAGATATTTCGAGTAAATAAAGTATTCTCTTCTATTTTTGCGCCACGAAAAATTGTATTAGGAAGTGTTCTTATAAATAGTGCGCCACTTTATGGTGCTGATTTAAGAGAATTAATAAGACCGAAAATACAAATTACCTTCCAAGAAATGTTTAGAAGTACTGTAATGAATTTAATGATATCTCTTTTCTCTCTTGCAATTTCATTCCTAAGAGGCCTAAATCCTACCAAATATCAGTTAGAAGCAATAAAATGGGCCTTAAAAGCTTCAAATTATTATTGCTTCAGAGATTCACCCAATCTTAATATTATTACCGAGCGTTTTATCTCTTTTGAGAAAGAAAAATCACAAAAAAAAGCTACACGTTTCTTTACTGAATTTCTTGAATTAAGAAAATCACCTCGTGATAGTATGAATTTTATGATACGATGTCCTTTAAGAATTGTAAAAATCCATACTCAAGCGATACTTTTTAAAAAATTAATTAAACGAAAGGAAAGATGGACTATTCCTCGTAAAAAATTTGAACCAATTATTCCTGATCGTTCATTTCCTATAAAGTTCTAAACTTTTACTTCAATACTTGTTAGTCAGAAATAAATTTTTTAAGATTTCAAATATAAAAATATAAATAGATGTTAATTTATTTAGAATTGTACTCATAGATATTAATAAGTTTTATACAAGAGGAGAAATATGGAAAATATTGATATTAAAGAGCTTTTTTTGGACATATTAGATATTGTTAAATTCGAGCTCCGTTTCTATAAGGTGCGTGAGAGCCCTCTCTTTGAGCGTATCGTTAAAACAAGAATTTTTCAACAAAAGCTCCAAAGATTGAAAGATTTTATTAATCAATATTTTGCTATAATGTATA
>JABAHP010009754.1_pt1 | contig 16573 bp, 18 predicted proteins | sample 7062081 | NCBI WGS metagenome assembly JABAHP01 (sample SAMN14534357, study PRJNA622989) | marine sediment metagenome | biome: marine biome [ENVO:00000428]; feature: marine pelagic biome [ENVO:01000023]; material: deep marine sediment [ENVO:00002113] | place: India: Gulf of Kutch | collected...
CTAAAATCATTAACCAATACAGAACAATAAAAACAATTAACTATACAAGGAGAAAAGTATGGACATCCAAAAGGAAATTGAAGAAGCAATTGAAAAGAACCTATCTGCTGAAGTTGGAGGGTTGCTAAAGAAGAGATTAGAGAAGATTGAGGAGTTAGAAAAAGAAAACAAAGACCTTAATGATCAAAATAAAAATCAATCTGATCAAATTAAAAACCTGTCAAAAGAAAACGAATCTTTAAAAGATCGAGAGTGGTCTGTGAATGCAAGAGAACAACAGGTTGAAGTAAGAGAACAAAAAGTTACTCAAATTGAACACACTCTAGAGATTCACAAGCTAAAAGAAAATTTTGCTAACGAAAAGGCTGATTTAGCTAGAGAATTTCTACAAACTGTGTTTAGACCTAGTGCAATTAGAAAAACAATGCAAAAACAGGTTCCTTATGAATACATGGGAAGTCAATATGATCCAAATACAGGGGTAACTAAAGAAGTTCCTTTAAAAGATCATAGAGAAGCATTTGAAAGTGAAGATATCGTAGAAGAATAAAGAGTCCTGTTACGAACCCCTCCTGCTGACCATTGGGTCTCAGGGGGTGGTATAGGGGGAAGAATGAAAAAGTCAGACATATACAAAGCCTTAAGCACCTGGAACACTATAGACTCTCACCTCAAACAGCTCACACTCAATAAAGTAGTGATATTTGATTGAGTGTATTTATATTTTAGCTATATTTAAACAAAGAGGTAAAAATATGCCAGCACCTAAAAAGGGCGAACAAAAGAAAGACTACATGAAAAGATGCATCCCTCAAATAATTAAAGAGGGGAACGGAAAAGGCATTAAGCAGCCTCAAGCATACGCTATTTGTGAATCCCTCTGGGAGAATCGTAGAGGTGGATCAAAGGATGTTAGGATTGTATGACTATAGAAACCAAAATCCTAGATAGATGCGCTCCCAAAGCTAAAACAGAGTTGAGAAAGGTTATCAATAACCCCAACTGGCAGACAGAAATAGACAACCTAGTCTACAAGTCTAAGAAGAAAAAACAGCAAGAAGAATATCAACACTACCTCTCTATGCAATTAAAACGTAGATTAAGAGAAGCACAAGTGGGTAATTAGATGTGTATAGGAAGTAGAGATAAAGTTCATAAGCAAATTCTATACAAAGACAAAGATCAGTCTATAGAACTACACCAGCAAGGGCCGGACTACACTCTAATCACTAATGTCTGTGGTGTTGACTACACTGAAGTAACGCTAAGTCAAGAAGATTTTGATAGAATGGTCTCTAGGATGGAAAGTGTTTGCGAACCAATGAGGAAGTAATGATTACAGGTAGACCACCAAAATACAAGACTCCTAAAGAAATGGAGAAAAAGATAGATGAGTACTTCGCTCAAGGTGGTAAGACTATTACTGGTTTAGTACTACACTTGGGGTTTGCAGACAAACAATCTCTATATGACTACCAAGAAAACAAGCCAGACTTTACTTGCCTAATAAAAAATGCTCGCACTAGAGTAGAGTACGAATATGAAAAAGCCCTTATGGATAAAGAGCTAAAGCCCACTGGGGCAATCTTCGCTCTAAAGAATATGGGTTGGAAAGATAAGCAAGAAGTTGAAACGACTCAGCACATTGAGAATAAAAGCGTGGTAGACTTTAGTGATAGACCAAAACCAGATTAATTTTGCACCCCCATCATCTAAATTCGATAGCCTGTATTCAAGTGAGTACAGGTATCTTTGTTTTTATGGTGGACGCTATGGAATGAAAGACTGGTGCTGCACTGATGCTATTATATATTACACAAGAACCTTCAGAACCAGGGTTATGATTTGCCGCGAGACAATGGAATCTATTGAGGTCTCAAACAAGCAGCTAATTGAAGATACTATCTACAGACGTGGCTTAGAATTAGAGTATGATATTCAAAAAATGATCATCACTCACAAAAAAACAGGCTCTATTATACGCTTCAGGGGTTTAAAAGAGGACAGAGCGGGTTCTATTAAGTCTATGGAAGGTATTGATATATGTTGGGTGAATGAAGCTCAGGATGTATCTAGAAAATCAATGGACTACCTTATTCCTACTATCCGTAAATCGGGATCAGTCGTTTGGTTCACCTGGAATCCCAATAATATGATTGATCCGGTTCACAACGACTTTATAATAAACGAGCCTCCACCTAATACTTATGTCGCTAAGGTAGGTTGGCAGGATAATCCCTTTATGACTCCTGAGATGGATCAAGCTAGGTTACATATGAAGAAGCTTGACCCGGATAGGTATGACCACCACTGGGAAGGTGTTCCCTTGGGAGATGAAGAGGCTTTTATCAAGTTGTCACTAATTAGATCAGCAATAAATAGAACTGTCACATATATTGACACCCCTATAATTTGTGGTTTAGATGTGGGTTATGCCAAAGATTTTGCGGTTTTAGCTATCCGAAAGGGAAATAAAATATTAAATTTATACAAGTGGAAGGTGAAAGATCCTGTCAAACTGTCACAATTAGTGACGGAAAAAGTACTTGAGCATAGTGGTAAGGTGTTATTTGTGGACTATGTTGGAGTGGGTTGGGGAATCTGGGGAATGTTACAAAAAAACCTAGGTCAAGCCTGTAGAGTACTAAAGTTTAATGGTGGATGGAAATCACCAGATGACTCTTGCAAGGACTGGAACGCTTACACATGGGATAAGTTTAAGAAATGGCTTCCAGAGGGTCAGATACCAAATGACCAGGGATTAGTGAATAAAACTAGCACAAGGCAGTATTCTTATACAAATAAGACTCAGCTAGTGCTAGAAAGCAAGGAACACATGAGGAAAAGAGGATTAGACAGCCCGGATGAGACAGACGCTTGCTGCATGACCTTTGCCCCTGTAGACCTGGAAGAGCCAAAGAGATATGACGAGATTGATGAGGTTTTTTGCGGATGAATATTGAGACTTTTGAAGAAAGACTTAAAGAAAGCCTTGATTATTATCAAGACCTTAATCAAGAACGCTTCGATGAGTGCCGCTTCTATGATGGTCACAAGCAGGCCCAATGGGATGACGACGTGGTCAAGGGCCGCAGGAATAGACCTGTAATGACTCAGAATATGCTCCCTAATATTGGTAATCATATTGTAAACCCATTTAGACAACACCCACTAGGAATAGGCTTTGAGGGTGAAGATAATGAGCTTATTGAGCTTATTCAGGGATTAAGTAGACAGATTGAGCACGAGAGCTGTGCATCAGAGGCGTATGAGACTGCGCTTCTTTTTGCTGTTAAGTGTGGTTTGGGTTGGTTTAAGATTGACATGGACTATGTGGATGATGAGAGCTTTGACAAGAAGTTTGAATTTAGTCCAATCCTAAAGCCTCACAATGTATTTCCAGATCCTTATTTCAAAAAGATAGATGGATCGGATTTGAGATGGGTGACATTTTATGACGCTATCCCTGAAGACTATGCTGTAGAAAAGTATGGTGAAGATGTGAAAGGTAACGCTTCAATGGAGTCTCCTTTTAATCAGCTTAACCTACCGGATAAATCAATTGGAACAGCGGTACAGTATTACATTGAAGAAAAGGAAGTTGAAAGGGTATTTCTTACCAGGGAAGGTCAAGAGCTAAACGGTAAGAGTTACATTGACGACCCTAAAGAACCTATCTTAGAGCAGTTTGTAAAAGGAACCAGAAAAGTAGGCTCAAGAACTTGTAAGGTCTGTAAAGTAATTGGGAAAAAGATTGTAGAAGAAACAGAGATTAATATTCCTTATATCCCTGTCATTCCTGTTTGTGGTGAACTTGTATATAGGGAAGACCACCGATTAGATAGAAAAGGGCTTACATATCTATTGCAAGACTCCCAGAGAATGCTTAACTATTATGTGAGCAATGAAGCAGAATTGACAGCACTTGCTCCTAAGATGCCTTTTATCGGTTCTAAGAAAGCTGTTGGAAACTATGTAGAAAAGTGGGCTACAGCTAACACTAAGTCTCATTCAATCTTATTGTTTGATGATTGGGATGCAGAGAATCAGAGAGTAATCAATCCACCATTTAGAGCAGATAACACAGCACAAACCCAAAGCGTTATCGCTTCGCAGCAGAACGTAAAAGAGACGATGGGTCGCATTACTGGTGTTCTTGATACAATGATGGGTGGAATGGCTTTCGCTGGTGAAACAGCTAAGGGTCAGCAAGATAGAGTACATCGTGGAGAGATTTCCACGGCTCATTTTGCTGATAACCTTAAGAAGTCTGTGAATCATGCAGGTAGGGTTCTTTTGGAAATGATGATTTCAGAGTATACCGAACCTACTGAGACAGTTAAGAGAACTGAAGAAGGTCAGATTGAGCCTGTTACTGTTAATTTAAGTGGTTTGGATGCTAGTAATTTCCAAGTAACAGTGGAGGCTGGCCCCGCTTATGCTTCCTTACGGGAAGAAACTAGGGAGACTCTTAATAGTATATCTCAATTGAATCCACAGACGGCCCAGGCATTAGCCCCAGAAATGGTCAAGACTATGAATATGCCTAATAAGGATGAAGTTCTTAGGATTCTTTACGCTATGTTACCACCTGAATTACGACCACAGGAACAGAGCAAGGACGCGCCTGATCCAGAGGCAATGCAAGCTTTACAGACTGCACAAGGTACAATTGCGGAGCTTAATGCCGCCAATGAGCAAATGGCTGGTGATATTGAACGTTTAATGACATACATAGCAAGTATGGAAGCAGAGAATGAAACAGAGATACTCAAAACAGCAATGCAGGAACAAGGCGAAAACGATAGAGCAGAACTCAAAGCTCAAACTGACATTGCCAAAGAGATTATCAAAAAAGACGGTCAAGTCGAAAAAGAAGAATTAAAGATCGAAGGCGATATGCTCAAGCAAGCACAAGCCCAGGTCAAAGAGATTACGGAAGAAGTTCAAGAGGAATTGAGCGAGGTCAATGCTCGTCCTGAGGGATTTCTTTCGGTAGAGCAGCCTTCTTCTATGGGCGCAGACATAGAGGGTGAATCTGACACTAATCAGAGCGGAGAATAACCGATGACCGAGGAAGTAGTTTCACCTAATGAAACGGCTCCAATGGAGCAACCTACTGAGACTCAAGAAGAGGTAAAGACTGAGGAAACTCAAGAAGTACCACAGACTGAAGACCAGGAAAAGGCAGAAAAGCAAAAACAAGGTGAAGAATACTGGCAGAAAAACAAAGATCGAATCCTAGCGGAGCGTGAAGCGAAGAAGGAAAAGAAACGTGTTGAGAAGCTGGAAAAAGAATTAGCCGAGTTGCGAGCTGCCAAACAAGAGCCGAAGACATTAGAAGATTTTGATGGTGATGAAGAAGCTTTTAAAGCAAGTGAGATTGAATCCCTAGTGGAAAAGAAACTTGCAGAGAAAGAAGCTAAGTCACAACAGGAAAAAGTCAAACAAGAAGCCTTAGAGCAATTCAACAAGAAAGCTGAAGTATACCGTGAAAAGTATGAAGGCTTTAAAGAACTTGTGGAAGAGAATGACGACTTTAATGTAGACGGACGGATTGCAGAATATATCCAGAAAGGAAAGGCGGGTTTCGATCTAGCTTATCACTTGGCAACCAATCCAAAGGATGCTAATGATTTGATAGGGAAAGACCCACTAGACCAGGAACTTTATATTAAAGACTTCCTCAAGGGATTTGATTCTAGCGAACCTAAGCCTACAACTAAACCGACTCCAAAATTAGACACTGTTCAGACGGCTAAGAGAGGAAATCTTCCTCCAAGTCAGATGTCTATAAAAGAATGGATTGAATCTGACTGGAAGAAGAGAGGTATTTTAAAATAGCCAACCATAGGAGAACATAATGGCTACTAATACTCTTTTAACCCCAGATGACATTTCCAAAGCAGCGGTTCAGGTACTACACGAAGAATCCGCTCTGCTCAAAAATGTTAATAAAGCTTACGAAGGTAAGTTTGCAAATGAATCCATGCCTTCAGGTAAGATTGGTGATGAGTTCCGTATTCGTAAACCTGCTAAGTATGGTGTTGGTAAAACCCTTGATATCACCTCCACTAAGAGTGATACCATCGAGGATTCAGTTACTTTGAATGTATCTCAGCCTTACAATGTGTCTGTTGCATATGGTGAAGGTGAGCGTACATTTGAAATCAATGATTACCGTGAGCTATACCTACGCCCTGCAATTAAGCGTCTAGTACGTGAAATTGAGGAAGATGGGTTTAAAGCTATGGCTGCTTCAGGTCGTTTTGTGCACCAACGTGCAGACTATGACGCTAATGTTGCTTTTGCTGATATGCTCAAGATGCGTAACATCCTGCGTTCTAACTTCAGTAATGAAGGTGATGCTAACTTCGCATTTGGTAACTTCGACGCTGGTGACTTGGTGAATGCTAACTCTGTTCTATACAATGCACAGGGAAGTATTTCTAAGAACTACAAAGATGGTAAGTTTGACGATGCTTCAGGCTTCATGGTTCACCAGACTGAGTCTGTAGGTACCTTCACAGGTGGTACAGCTACCGATGGTGGTACACTGAGTGCTAATGTTGTAGAGGGTGGAAACACCGTTACCGTAACAGGTGGTACAGCAAATGGTACTTTGAAGGCTGGTCAGGCGATTACTATTGCTGGACAGTATGCTATCGACCCGGAAACACAGGTTGCACGTAACTATCTACGTACATTCACTTTGGCTAGTGATGTTACTTTGGATGGATCTGGTGCTGGTACACTGACACTAACTGAGAATATTTACACTGTTGCTGGAAGTGGGAACACTTTGGCCAATGTATCTGCTCTTGGTGTTAGTACTGCGGTTGTGACAGTGGTTGAAGCCGATACAGCTTCTAAGTCTGGTCAGTACATGTGGGCATGGGATAAGAACGCTTTGACGTTTGCTTCTGTAATGCCTGTTAAGCCTTGGGGCGCAGTTGATTGGGCCGCTAATTCTTATGACGGAATTGGTTGTTCATTCTGGGCGGACTCTAATGTTGACACATATGTGAATACTGCACGTATTGATGTGTTTGCTGGCTGGAAGGTTATTTATCCTGAATGGATTTGTAGCTCAGTTGGTAAAGTAACTGCTTAAACTTACGGGAGGGGGTAAAACCCCTCCTATTTTCATTGAGGTAATATGTTAGAATTCCCAAGATATTTAGTTGACTCTGATTTGAATCCTGTAAAGGTGAAGACAAGGAAAGAGGCTGAAGAATACCCAAAAGAACTACGTGCAACTAATGGCATGTGGAAAAAGGATTTCCCAGGTGATGTTATTTCTTTTGGAACTATTGAAAAACCTAAACGCGGAAGACGCAAGAAGGTAGAAGATGGCAACGGCCAGAGCGATCATAACGGAAGCACTGAGGAAGGTTAAGATAATTGGAGTTACTGAGACCCCGGAATCAGCTATTGCGGTTCGGGTTCTTGGTATGTTCAATGATGAACTTTCTATTCTAAACACGCAGAGCGGTGGTGCTTATGTAGATGAGAGAATAGAGTTTAATCTAGTACCTAACCAAGATTTATATACTATCGGTTCCGGTGGTGACATAGATCAACAAAGACCTGAGCAAATGAAAACAGCAAAGGTTCTTGTAGGTGATACATGGTATCCCATGGATTTTCAAGGAAACTGGACTTACGATAACTCTATTAGAAGTGACGAAACAGCTAGTTATCCATATTACTATAGATATAGAGCGGATTTTCCTCTTGGAGAATTGGAATTTTATCCTAAGCCAAGTGGTTCCTTCTTAGTTGAGCTTACTTATAGGAAGAATCTGTCAGATGTTACTTTAGACACTGAGATCAGTTTGCCTACTGGATATGAGGCATATTTTAAGTATAAGTTAGCTGAATTGATAGCCAAGGACAACAACTTGGATGAAAGGAAGTGGACAAAGGAAGCAACACGGATTTGGGATAATATCGAGCAGGTGAATAGCGATATTCCTGAATTAAATACAGATTTACCTTTGAGAAGTCGCAGAAGAAAAGCAGACATAAATGGTGGTTTCTAATGGTTCCATTCATTGGTGGTACATATCTACATAGATCTAAGTTTGTAAGCCCTCAGAAGACACTTAACATGTTTCTTGAGAGGATTGACAACCCTAAAGCTAAGTACCCTGAAATCCTTATAGGAAGGCCAGGATCTAAGTACTTCAAACAGGATGACACAGAGAGTACATTGGGTTGTAGGGGTTTGCATTATACTTCTACAGGTGTTTTATACGCTGTATATGATCAGAATTTACAGAGAATAGATGCAAATGGCCTTAAGACTAATGTTTTAGATATTGGATCACAGAATACAGAGGTAAAATTTGCCGATGATGGGCAATTTATGCTTGTTGTGGATCGTTTGAAGATGTGGAGAATTGATTTAAGCGATGATTCTTCTACAGATATTACTTCTAGTTTGCCATTTGATAAGCCTGTCGATGTAAAGTATATCAATAATAGGTTTGTAGCTATTAATGATGATGAGACGATTGATGTTGTTGCAAATTACAATAAATTTTACTGGTCAGACCTTGCAGATTCGAATACATGGGGTGCTTTGAGTTGGGCTAGTGCAGAATCTAATGCTGATCCTATTAACGCGATGGCTATTAATCAAGGCCAATTGTGGTTATTTGGTATTAATTCATATGAGGTATGGCGTGTAGGTAACAATGAGAGACTTCCTTTTAGTCGTGCTGGTGGATCATGGACAGAGATTGGCTGCGGTGCGCCTAATAGTGTAACGACTATTGGAGGTAATGTATTTTGGTTAGGTTCTAGTCGGGCTGGCCAAGACCTTGTATATATGTCTAATGGAGTGGGAACCAGGACAATTTCAGATCAGGCGATAAACTGGGAATTGAGCCAGATCGAAACAGGTGGAGCAATTGGATTTACTTTTCAACTTAATCAGCATGTTTTTTATGTGTTGACTATTCCTGAAGGAAATAAATCTTTTGTTTACGATGTTACGACTAATAGCTGGAGCGAATGGAGCACAAGAGAAGCTAATCGAGATGATGATAACTACTGGGAAATTCTTTATGCTGTTTTCGCTTATGGTAAAATAATTGTAGGTACTAAGAGAGCACACCATGTTCTAGAATTGGACTTAGAGCAGTATCAAGAGTATGACGGTCGCCCTATTGTAAGATGGAGACAGAGTCCGGTATACTGGCAGGATTTAAATAGGATTTCCTATCAAGAATTTGCAATAGACATGGAAGTAGGTGTTGGTTTAAATACTGGTCAAGGTTCTGATCCTCAAGTGATGCTTTCTTATTCTGATGACAGCGGGAACACCTTTGGTAATCAGAGATTTAAGCCTATTGGTAAGATTGGTGAATATATGACTTTTGTTAGGTGGACTGATTTAGGTAGCGCTAGGAATCGAGTTTTTAGGATTGAAGTCAGTGATCCAGTAAAGGTTATTTTCCTTGGTGCTAGGCTTAGAACTCAAATACATGGTGAACCATGATTACAGGAACCGGGAATACAGACAAATCTTTTACCATTCCAGAGCCTCCAATGGTACTTACACCTATTGAGGCTAATGAGTGGACCAGCCCTTGGCGTGAGCAAATAAACCAAGTATGTGACGCTTTAGAGGGTGAACATGGACTTATAAAAGAAGATTTATCAAGATCGAACATTGCAATAACAGGTAAAAATGAGTATATTCTGTATAGAGGCAAATCTGCGTTTCTCCACCTGGAATATCAGGGTTTCAACTCTAGCACGAATGCCACGATAACATTACCATTAGATGATAAGGGTCAGGCTTTTAATTGTCTTGATTCAGTAGTGAAGGTATATGACGTGTCTGGAGACTATTCAATAACAGAATACACTTGTAGAGTAAAAGATGGGGTTCTTTATGTTCCTCAGATTGCGTATAGTGATCTTACCTATATAATTGGTGAGGTAGTGAGGACTTAATGGGTGTTTTTAGTGATATAGTTACGGGTATCGGTGGAGCTATTGCGGCTCCTAAAGTGGCTAGGGAACAGAGAAAGGGAGTTAGAGAAGCTCAAGACCTTTATCAACAAGGTTATGAAGATGTAGCTGGAATGTATGATCCCTATCAGCAAGCGGGCCAACAGAGTATGGCTCAATTGATGTCTGGTATGGCTTCTGGTGAATTTAGCCCAGAGATGGGTGATTTCCAGTATGACCGCAGTGTGAGTGATTTTCTTGATCCTAATGTAGATTACCAGACTCAACAAGCAAACCGAGCTTTAGAACAAAGTGCTGCTACTGGTGGACAACTTAGGAGTGGAGCAACTTTGTTAGGTCTTCAGGAACAGGCACAGCAGTTTGCAAATCAAGCTTATCAACAAGCTTACCAGAATATGATGCAAGACAAGAGTTTTGCTTATAATCAGTTTACCAATCAGTTTAATGTTCAGGCACAGAATGCACGTAACAGACAGGCAATGCTTCAGAACATGATGAGCCAGGGATTAGGTGCTACAGGCGCGGTAGCTGGTGCTAGACAAGGTTTAGGGCAGCAACAGGCTCAAGGTGCTATGCAATTGGCAGATGTAAGTGCACAAAGGTCTGCTGCTGGAACAATGATGCCAGCACAGGTTATTGGTGGGATTGGTGACATAGGTGTAGCTGCGGGGATGGCTGCTTTGGGTGCACCCCCACAAGCTGGAATGAGTCAGATACAAGGATCTACACCTATGAGTAATCCTTCAATGGTTAGCCCTATTAGTGCGCAAGCTCAGCAACAATATTACCCACAACAGCAAGGCCAGGGCAATATAGGCCAAGCACAAGCAACGATGATGGGATTTAACCCTAATTTACCGAGCGGGTTTTAATATGGCTTTTACTATTCAAGATTTAATGATGATGTCCCGCCCTCGTGGTGATGCTTATCAACAGACTAGGGACATGATCTCTGATTTCCAGAACCGCAGAAAGATGAATACACTTTCTCAAGCAGTTCAGGGTGCTCAATTGAGTGATGATCCTACAAAACAGCAGTTATTGGGTGATATTGCAGCGGTTGACCCAATGAAGGCCATTAGCTTAAGTGGTATTATGCAACCAGATCAAGGCTCAGGTCTTACAGCATGGCAAGAATACCAAATTCAAAGGCAAAAGCAAAAAGACGCTGCTATTGATCAAGCGGATTTGTTTTATAAAGAAAAATTCAAACCTCTATTCGACCAAGCTATTCAAGATGGTGAATTAACACAGGATGAGCGTTTGAATATTCAATCAGCTTACCAGGAGTATAAAAGCCTTGGTGGAATGCTAGAAAATCCTTTGGTTGAATACAGAAGAGGAATGAAAGAGGCTTCTATGGCTGACAAAAGAGCTATTGAGGCTGAATATAAAGACCTCCAAAAGGATAAGTTAAGGCAAAGTATTGAACAAGCTGAAATTACATTAGGTCGTAAGCTGAACAAGGATGAAAATGAACTTATTCAAACAGCCGTTGATGATGTAATCAAGGAACCAAATGCTAGACGTGCATTGTTGCTTGGTGACATATCTGATCAATTGGAATCATTTAGTAAGGATGCAATAAGGGCATATAATGAAGGACGTATGACAGATTTTGCTACACTAGCAAACTCCGCAACCATTACTAGTTCTAAAATAGTTGATCCCAATTCTGCGGTTTTAACTGGTGAAGTTGGGAACCTTTTGTCTGCTAGCTTGACAGATAGGGGTCAGCGTGGGTTAGATAAGGCGTTTGAAGGTGGAAAAGCCACTATTGATGATGTTAAAGCATTTTTAGAGTTAGCTAAAGCTGGTAGGAAGTCATCTTCAAGAATCGAAAAGAAATACATTCCTAGAATTGAGAGAACCTTCCAAGAAAAGTGGGCTAGGCTTGAAACAGGTGAAAAAGCTCCATCAATACGAGACCTTGTAATTGGTAGTCAAACGCAAGTAGGTCAAGAAGTAAATACACCATTTGGTAAGGCTAGAAGGGTCAAATAATGGACTATATCATCAAGATTAGGAATGCAGAAGGTGACACATTAGAGTATTTACTCCCTACTAATAAAAGGATAGAAGAGTCAGACAGGCAAGCCATTGAAGAATCTTTTGGTGGTGAAGTTGTGACTGTATTCAATCGAACTGATCCAAAGCAAAAAAATGTTTTTGGAGAACAGCTAACAAAAGAGAAAAGGCGTAAATCAAAACCACAATCTGATAGTGAAAAAATTGTCAAAGCGGTTGTCCCGGAGGGAATGAACCCGGTTGAGGCAGGTGTCACTCTACCGGTTAGGCACGTTCTAGGAATGCATAGGGGTGTATGGAGCGGTGCTGGTGACTTACTAGAGGGAAAGCCTTTAAGTGAAATAGTAGAAGGAGCTAAAGAAACATATTTAAGTTCATTAGCCGGTCAAGAAGAGGGGATTTTAACAGATATTTCGGAAGATCCCACTGTTTTGCCTTCTGCTGCACTAGGTGGTGCTACTGTCCAAGCAGCGAAGCCATTGGGTAGTATAGTTGCAGGAACGCTGGGGGGTCTTGCTGGAGGCACTACTAGTGGACTAGCTAGGCCAATTGTTAGGGGTGAAATTCCTGAAGCTGGTGGAGTAATAAAAGAAGCTGGTATGGGGGCTTTGACTGGCGGTGGTTTAAGTGCTGCTGGAAAAACATTACAAGGCCTTGGTCAGAAAATGTTAGGAGGCGTACTAAAGCCATCTAAGAGGTTGGCAAATAAAGGTTTTGATGCTGAAACCTCAGCAAAAAAACTTTCAGAGCTAGGTTATATAGATAGACCTAAGTCACTTGGCGCAATCAATCGAGAGATAAACAACGATATTGGTAAAATTGGTGCTCAATATGATGAAATATTGCAACCTGTTCGAGGTGAAAGGGTCAATATTGCTGAACTTCTTTTGAAAACAGATGATCAGTTTGAAGGGCTGTTTAATCAACTAAAAGAAGTAAAAAATAAAAAAAGTATTAGAAAAGCATTTGAGAGTTATGCAGATGACTTAGAAGATCTAATGGATGACAATGGCGATGTAAGTGTACAACAATTACTTAATTTCAGAAGAACGCTAGGTGATGACGCAAAGTTTCAACAAGGGTTAACAGACGAGAAAAGAACAGGTATTGCAAAGTTCGCTAAAAAATTGTATTCTAATATTAATGAGACTCTTGCAGAAAACTACCCACAGGTTAGAAAGTTAGATGCAAGGATGAGCGATCTTTTAAATTTAGACGAGGTAACTGATGAAGCAATTAGAAGGGTTGGCAATAATGCTCCTATTGATCCTTTCACTGTACTTTCTGGGATCGGCGCTGGAGGCTTCGGCTCAATTGCAGGGGGTGAAGGTGCCGCAATTGGTGGTGTATTGGGTGCAGGGGCTTCTAAGTTCCTAAGATCAACCCCAGGTGCAACCACTGTTGAGAATCTTGGTAAAGCTGTAAATAGAGCATCACTAGCAGAGGCTTTGGGTCGTGGAGCTGTATTTGGCCCACAGGAGGCTAAATAATGGCAGTCTTTTATAACCCAAGACCTCAATACTTTGATGATGATGGAAAGCCTTTAGGCGGTGGAACATTAACGTTTTATATAGCTGGAACCTCTACAGAGGCGGTTATTTATGATGATTCAGGACTCACAACACCGGGACAAAACCCTAGTCCACTGAATTCTGCGGGACGTGTTAGAGATGGTGGAATTTGGCTATCTGATGGTGAATATAAGGTAATTTTAAAAGACTCAAATGGTGTCCAGATTGATGGCCCTATAGATGGATTTGAACCAGGTGGCGGCTCCGGTGGTTCTGGTAGTGGTGCGACAGTTATTGACACTATAGCCCAGCTTAGATTAACAGATTCAAGTGAAGGATATGTTTGGGTTGGTGGTTATTATTCATTAGGTGATTATCCAGGTAATTATTATGTCTGGGATGCTGCTAGTACTGAAGACGATAATGGTGGAACTATTATATCAGATAGTCCAGCTCCAGCGTCAGGCCGTTGGATCATGGTTCCTAAAAGATCAATTGATATTAGAGATTTTGGTGTTATTGATGGTGTTGAAGCGGATTTAAGTACAAATCTTTTAAACGCAAATGCTTGGTGCGCTAGTACTGGGCAAGATTTACTCATTTATGATGGAACATATAGAATTGACTCAGATACTACTTTAATTGGGCCTTATAAGGTAGTTTTTAAGGATGGTGCTGAGTTTATATCCAATGGAAGTGCCGATCTAACCATCGAGACAAGATCATTGCTTAAACGAGTCGCAAAGCAAAATACAAGGGACTGGAATAACATTAAATTGGAATCCAAGTGATAGGGAACCAGTGGATGTTCTTAATTATGGTGCCGCTGGTGATGGGGTCACGGATGATACATCTTTCTTTCAGGAAGCGGTAACAAATGTAAACAATGAAATTGCTATTAAAATATCAAGACCTCACGCTTGGAACTCTGTATATGTTGGTACGGTGTCAAACCTTATTTTTAAAGGTGGGTATATAACATTTGGGACCTCTGCTAGTGCTAAAATTGGTGAATGGGTTAATAAAACCAATAAGACTGTTTTTAGGGGTCGCACTGATTTATCCACATATGAAAAAAAAGTGGTAGATATTGAAGATTTTATAGATCCTGGCGTTATTGATCAAGATCAATATGGGTATATGGTAGATGGAATTACTAGTGATGGTTCCTCACCAAAAACCTTAAAATGGAGTAACTCAGGATATAGGTTTGATTCCACTCCAAGTTCAAGTAGACCTAACTCAATTACACATGATATCGCAAGTGGCTCTAATATTGCCTTTGCAACAATATTTAATTTTGGAACAGTATTAGGAAATAAGAAAGATATATTCTTAGTTGGTTCTGTAGGTTTTCCAAAGGTTTTGAATTCTGAGGTATATCCTCAATGGTGGGGAGCAGATCAGAATGCAAGTGATAGCTCTGCTGCTTTACAAAAGGCATTTGATTGTCAGGCTAACTCGGGACAGAATTCAGATCAACCAGTTTGGGTTAATGGATTGGGAATTAGGTGCCGTCTAGAGAGTACTGTTTCTATTACAAACTCTCTAAAGTATCGTTTAAAAAACTGTGGTATTGAAGATGATGGAAGCCTAATAAATGCTATTTTTTGTCAAGGCACTTACTGCTTATTTGATAAAGTTACTTTCGAGATAACTTCAGGTAGAGCTTTTCAATGCGATGGTGTATCTAAAACGGTAGCCAACCAATGTGTATTTATTGGCGGCTCCGCAGGCCAAGAGGGGAATTTTGATGCTACTTATTCAGGCTGTGATTTTTCTGGCTCAGGAACAATAGAGTTTAATGGGGTTGGAAATCTAAATATAGAAGGCTCCAAGATTGACCAGAACATAAACTGTGGAAGCTCTGCGAGTGGATCTTTTTTGATTAACAGCTCTATCGTTGAAAGTAATATTTCAAGTGATGATGACAATAATGTTGCTTTTGAGATTAATGGTAATAAAATACAAGGAAACGTTACTCTTACGGATAGTGGCTTACAAGTAACTCCAAGCAAAAGAACTATTATAACCGGGAATGATTTTATAGGGTCAGATATTGATCTTGGTTGGCGTGAAATTGTTTTTACTGGAAACCAACTAGATACATTTATTACTCTAAATGGTGAGCTTACGGGTTCAGATCTTGAGGGTGTTATTATTACAAACAATATCACAAGTGGAACTGGTGACAATGTGAGACTAATTAATATAAACGCAGCCACAACGAACCAAGTTTGTATTATAAGCGAAAATCTAGCTATTACAGGCAATAATATGAACGCTGTATTTGGCACTAACTACACGAGTTTATTCTAATGGCAACAGTGAGAACAATAGCTTTAGGTAATCAGCAATTTTTTGATAATGATGGCAACCCGCTTTCAGGTGGTACAGTCGAGTCATTTATAGCCGGTACTAGTACTAATTATCCTCTTTATGACTATTCTGGAACCGTGGAGCTTGATAATCCGCTTACATTGGATTCCAGTGGTAGAGCTGAGTTTCGTTTTGATGTTTCTACAGATTATAAGCTGATTCTTAGGGATTCAAACGGAGTCGAGGTTTGGACAGAGAGAAGTATTCAGACTGGTGGCGAGGGAATAACTCAAGATGTAGCAGATGCTAGATATTTAAAACTAGACTGCTCTAATGACCCTTTGACAAGTGATTTAGAGATTGCAAATGAGGCTCAAGCTCAGACTAAGCTAACACTTACTAACTCGTTAAATAGTTTTGATATTATTCAATACAACTCTGGTATTGTTGATTTAGGTAGTCAGATTACTATTAATGGAACTTCAGTAGATATTACTGGGGAGCTTTCTGAGAATGGTGTAAGGCTTGTAAACTACAATCGTGCAATCAACAATGGAACAGGAATCTTAGGAGGTGGTGATTTATCTACCGACAGAACACTAAGTGTAGATACATCGGTGATTGCTACAATAGCATATGTCGATAGTCAGACAGGCAATTCAACTCTTGATGATGTAACCACAAACGGCAACACAACAGCTAATTCAATTTCGATAGGAGGACTAACC
>JABAHP010015994.1_pt2 | contig 16571 bp, 19 predicted proteins | sample 7062081 | NCBI WGS metagenome assembly JABAHP01 (sample SAMN14534357, study PRJNA622989) | marine sediment metagenome | biome: marine biome [ENVO:00000428]; feature: marine pelagic biome [ENVO:01000023]; material: deep marine sediment [ENVO:00002113] | place: India: Gulf of Kutch | collected...
CCCGAGGTCGAGGAGGAGGACGTGCCGGAGCCCGTGGTGGAGGTGCCCGACGACTGGGAGGAGGGGGACATCCCCGCGGAGGAGGCATCCGACGCCGCCGAGGACGCTGATGACCTGGAGGACGAGATCGACCGCCTCCTGGACGAGGCCACCAACTCCCCGACCGAGGACCTGCCCGACCCCGAGGAGGAGACGGTGGACCCAGGCTCACGGTTCTGAAGTCGGTATCCAAGGATGGATATAAATACGGCCACGGCCTTCATGAGTGCGGGTGGTATAATGCTGGAAGCGATCCTGGCCATCGAGACCCCGGTGGAGTGGAAACAGGAGCTCACCTCCAAGTACCACGCCAAGATCAACATCCTTGACTGCCTTCCATACCAGGACGCCGGTAACCGGGACCTGGTTGAGATAGAGGTGGAGGAGCAGTACGTGGACATGGTCCTGAGCGACGTCAAGAAGAACCCCGAGGTCGACCTGGTGGACCTGACCGTCGTGGACCGGGGTCGCATCAAGGGGGCGGTGGCCACCAACGAGTGCGTGGCCTGCTGCAGCATGGTGGGCTCTGAGGCATTCCTGCTGGAGTCGAACATGGACAAGGACGGGAAGACCATCTGGAGGTTGCTCGCCACCGAGAAGGAGGCGATCCGGATGATCATCTCTGACCTGGAGGACCACCGTTACATCGTCGAGCTACGGAAGCTGACCTCCGTGGACGTGGACGAGCTGATGACGTCCCGTCAGGAGGACATTCTCCAGATAGCCTACGAGAGGGGCTACTTCGACTACCCCAAGCGTATATCGCTGCGTGACCTGGCGGCCATGTTCGACATCTCCATCTCCACCCTCTCGGAGATGCTGAGAAAGGGGCAGCGCAAGATAATGGAGGAGTACTTCGCCGAGGAGGACTGAACGGGCCTCACTTCCGGGGCCGCGTCCTCCTGGTCATCGCCAGCGCGGTGAACACCGCCAGGACCGCCACGGCGCCCATCGCGGGCAGGAGGCCGTTGTCGTCGTCCTCTCCGTTCGGCTCGCCGTCGGTCTCCTCCTGGGGAGTGAAGGGCATGTCCTCGGTCCAGGCCCTGCTATCGTCTTCGAAGTAGACGGTGATGTTGAACTTGTGGGGGATGACCTCCTCAACGGCGTTGCTTGAACCTCGCCACACGTCGTCGGTCCCCTTCACCATGTCTATCGNNCGGTCAGGGTGCACGAGACCTCCATGGTCTCCCCCGCGATGACGGGGTCTGGATCGTACTCGATGTCGGTAACCAGGTCGGTGTCGGCCTGCGCGTCGTTGCGAGCGAAGCCCGAAACCAGGATCGCCGCCATTATGACGATAACGACCAATGCGTACTTACTGGACATGGTCATAGTCCCCCAGGACCTGGTCGCTAAGGTGGCTTTCATATAAATATCTTTTGTTGCCGTTCGATACGCTGGCCATCATCTGAACGTGGGCCTTAAATACGCTTTATAAAGGTTGGTCAGTGCTCGGGATCAAGGTCCCCGTCCTCGGTGTCCAGCATCATGAGGCCCCTCCTGGGGCCCTCCTCCGGGGCGGGGCATTCGGCTCCTCCCGTCCGACGGGCGTGGAACAGGTACTGGCCGGCGTAACCCGCGAAGCTTCCGAACCGGGTCCTGGCCCACCCGGCCATCGCCTCTTGTGACATGCCGGACCGGACGTCGTACCACTCCTCCACTGCCCTGATGACCCACCTGTCCACGGGAAAGGCCTCCAGGTGGTCCAGTGAGAAAAGGAGGGCGCAATCGGCGACCTTGGGACCGACGCCCGGGAGCTCCATGAGCTGGGCCCTGGCATCCTCGTAGGACATGAAGCGTAGCGGCTCCAGGAACAGCTGGCCGTCGTTGACCGCGTTCGATATGTGGACGATATGGGGCGCCCTGTAGCCCAGGCCCAGGAAGCGCAGCGCGTTCTCGTCCGCCTGGGCCAGTTGCTCCGGTCTGGGGAAGGAGGCCGACATCCCGTCTCCCAAGTGGTCCCCGTAGTGCATGGCCAGGCTCTCCACCGTCCTGGAGATGCGGGGCACGTTGCTGACCTGTGAGATCACGAAGGATATCAATGTCTCCCAGGGGTCCTGCCGTAGCAGTCGCAGCCCGGGGTAGGTCTCGAAGGCGGCGTCCACGGCAGGGTCCCCTATCTGCTCCCTAATCCCCTTCAGGTCGTCATCGAGCCTGAAGTAGGAGACGACCTGTTCCTTGTCCAAGGGCCTTGGACCCGACTCCCAGCCCAAGGTCCCGTCGGACCCCTGCCAGATCTCGACCACCGTCCCCTCCACGACGCCGCGGTAGCTCCTCCCGTCGTCCATAGACCGCCATCGGAAGGCCTGGCCGCAGAGCAGGGATTGCCCCAGGTCGAAGGGTACATCGAGGGCCATCTTGCCCCTGTGGATGGGCCAGGGGAGGGATGGGCGGCTCAAACCATCGACCTCCTGGCAGCATCCAGGTCGACGTGGAGGGGGGAGCCCAGCTCCACACCTTCGCGCGTGACCCTCGTGGAGAAGGCATGTATCCTGACGCCAGCCTCCGCGGCCTCCCTCATGGCGTCTCCGAAGTCCGGGTCGGTCCGGTCGTTGGGGGAGAACACCCGGCCGTCATCGCGCTGGACCACGACTATCACGAAGGCGGGGATGCCCCCCTTGCGGGCGCGGGCAAGCTCCCTCATGTGTCGTGCGCCACGAAGGGTAGGCGCGTCAGGGAAGAGGGCGAGGCCGTCCTCCTCGACCAGGGTGCAGCCCTTCACCTCAACCAGTGCCTCGCCTTCGGGTCCCCCCAGGTGGAAGTCGAAGCGCGAGCTCCCCCAGGTCCTCTCCGGGGATATCTCCGGATAACCCTCAAGTCCAGGGACCGACCCGGACGCCAGCGCCTCGGCGACGACCGCGTTGGGCACCCGGGAGTCCACTGACACCAGGGTGTCGGTGGCCGACGCGACCACCAGGTCGTAGGCTGTGCGTCTGGCTGGTGAACTGGCCTCCAGGAGCAGGACCTCGGCCCCGGGGAGCAGGAGCTCCCTCATCCTCCCGGAGTTGGGCACGTGGACCAGCTCCCGACCACCGTTCAGGTCAACGGTGGCGGCGAACCGGTTCTCGCGCCTCACAAACCTGGCCTCCACGAGTCCTCGGGGGTACCTCACGGTCCTGGCATCGGTTGGTCCTGATAAGAACCTTTGGACAACGGGGCAACCGATATACCGTCCACCGACGATATGGGGACATCATGGCTCGGGACGTAGGAGGCACGTATGCCCTCTTCATGACGCTAGACGAGGGCGTCACCGAGGAAGTGGGAGCCCTGGGCAGGATCAGGTTCCCCAGGGGCAACTACGTCTACGCGGGTTCTGCGGCATCGGGGCTCGGTCCCCGGCTACTGCGCCACGCCAAGGAGGCGAAGGCGCTCCACTGGCACATCGACCGTCTCACGAGCAAGAAGGAGTGCCAGGTGGTGGGCGCTGTCACCTTCGGTCCCGGGGGCCCGGACGAGTGCACCATCGTGGCGGAGATGGCCACCCTGCCCTGGGTCATCGTCGCTCCACCCGGGTTCGGTGCATCGGACCACAATTGCCCAGGTCACCTGGTCCAGCTGGGGGAGAGACCCGAGCTGGTGGATAGGGCCGTGAGGGGCCTGGAGAAGCTTGGAGGGGCCTGGCTGTCCTTCGACGGTATCGAGCGACCGGGTGGTCCAGAATGAGACGGAGGTAGGGACGGGTCACGACCTCATCAAAGAAACAAGTTGGACCCAACCATTGGACAGGACTTCGCGAGGTCTTGCGGCCCGTTTGTTCCAGAACCACCCCGGTCGCATCTCCCACAAACCCATCGCCCTTGAAATGGGATGTAGGCGAACACTTCTTTCTGTGAATCATCGTATATTAATGTTCTGGACCTTGGGTCGGCAAGGGCCGGAATCCGCGGGTCCGGGGCAGTGGGCAGTTCAAAGCTTGGCTTGGGAGGCGGACCCCAAAATATTAAACCCCATTCTCCTATCTCAAGCTACCCTTTGCCAACACTGGTGGGGTAACGAAGAGGGAGGTAGGTACATGGAGCTGTTCGACGTCCCCGCTATCAGCGAGTTCCGGAAGGAGGCCATGTGGCGAAAGGTCCTCATCGACAGGCCCGGCATGTACGTCTCCCTGCTCACCTTCGAACCTGGCCAGGAGCTGCGCGTTCACAGGCACCCTGCCTGCGAGATCTGGATCTACGTGGTGGTGGGCGAGGCATACATCCACTGCGGGGACGAGGAGAAGGTGCTCCGTGGAGGCCAGGCCATGCACATACCGCCCAACACGTGGCACGGCATCCTCAACGAGTCGGACACCTCCTGCATGGTCATGTCGGTCCAGGCTCCGAAGGCGAAGATATCCAACTGGCGGGACTTCGACCCGGGCGAGTGCCCGGAGTGCGGGTACAACATCGGCCTTCCCCCGAAGTACGACCGGTGCCCGATGTGCGACCTGGACCTGGGACTCCTGGACTACTGAACGCCCTCAGAATGAGGGAAAAGACTTTCTAATGTTGAGACGTTCCGTTCCATCCCAGGGAGGACTATTGATGTCAGAAGAGGCCCCCAGCATCAAGCTTTTCGCGTTAAGCACCTGCGGACACTGCCGCAACACAAAGAAGTGGCTCGCCGAGCACGAGATCGACTGCGAGATCGTCGATGTCGACAAGCTCCACGGAGATGAGAAGAAGAAGTGCATCGAGGAGATGCGCGGTTACAATCCCCGCCTCACGTTCCCCACCATAGTCATCGGCGAGGACAAGGTCCTCGTCGGCTACCATCCGGACCAGTTCGAGGAGGCGTTCCTGAATGGCCAAGAAGACGCCTGATGAGCTATATCCAATACTGAAGCGGTTCGCCGAGAAGAGGGGCATCACCCTCAACCCGGACGAGGAGTTCGCAAAGTCCCTAATAGAGGGCTTCCTCATGAAGGAGGAGATGGAGGGCTACCGGGCCTGCCCCTGCCGCCTAACCGTGGGCGACAAGGAATGGGACCGGGACATCATCTGCCCCTGCAACTACATGATGGAGGACGTGGAGGAGTTCGGGGCCTGTTTCTGCTCCCTCTACGTCTCCAACGAGTACGCCGACAGGGTGAGGGCGGGTGACACCGTCCACGTATCCATCCCAGAGAGGCGGCCCGAGGAGAAGCTCTTCTACCCCGGGGACGAGTGAGACGCGCTCCCGTCCAGCACCCGCATCTTAAGCCATACTGAGCCAATTGCTTAATCTTAACTATGGGCACAATATCTATCACGATTGTGGGCGTTCCAAGGACCGGTGAGACGATGAGATGGGGCCTGGAGGGGAGGGTTGCGCTGGTCACCGGCGCATCCCGGGGCATCGGCAGGGCCATAGCCCTCCGCCTGGCAGAGGAGGGGTGCGACGTGGCCGTCAACTACCACTCGTCCCCCGATGCCGCCGAGGAGGTGGCGAGGGCCATCCGCGGGATGGGGAGGAGGGCCCTGGCCGTCGGGGCGGACGTGGCCTCCACCGACCAGGTCGGGGCCATGGTGGCCGCCGTGGAGGAGGGGCTTGGTCCCGTGGACGTCCTGGTCAACAACGCGGGCATCCACAAGCACCACAAGTCTTGGGAGATGTCGGTGGAGGACTGGGACCGGATCATCGGCGTCAACCTCACGGGGGCCTACCTCACCTCCCGCCTGCTGGGGCCAAGGATGGCCGAGAGGGGGTGGGGACGCATCGTGAACATCAGCTCCGTCGTCGCCGACATCGGCTCCGACCACGAGGCCCACTACACCGCGTCGAAGGCCGGCATGCATGGACTGACCAAGTCCCTCGCCCTGGAGCTGTCCCCCAAGGGGGTGACCGTCAACGCAGTGTCCCCCGGGTGGATCCGCACGGACATGACCGCCGACGTGACCGAGGAGGAGTGGGCCGAGGCGTTGGAGGAGATACCCCTGGGCCGCATCGGCGAGCCCGAGGAGATCGCGTCGGTGGTGGCCTACCTGGCGTCCGAGGAGTCGTCCTACGTCACTGGCCAGGTCCTCCACGTGAACGGGGGGGTCGGCCTCTACTAGGGGCAGTCGGTGTGACCGCATGTGGGACAGAAGGTGCAGCCCTCGATGGGTCTGAGGGGAGTGCCGCAATCGGGGCACGAGAAGGATGATGACCGCGGTTCCGCCTGCTGCATCGTGCACCATCAGGGTGGCACGACTTATAACGGTGGGAAGGGGGGGTGAGTGAAAGTCTGGTAGTTAATTGACTGGTAGTCGAAATACTATTATACTACATGCGCGCATAGATTCTGTAGAGGCGCATACCGAGATGGAGAGGTGTTCCCCCTCCTCGGCGCGACGAGGGGTCGTGTCGAGAGCGTGTGTGTTCCATGGGCAAGGGATTCCAGACTACCGGAGGTCCCGCGCGGTCCGTTCCGCTTGTGCCCAGGACACCTCTCGCACCGTCGGCACCGCCTGCTGACATCCGTGGAGGGAGAAGTGAAATGTTGGGTTGGATAGTGTTGGTTTTCCTCGTTTTCGTGCTGCTGATCCTCTTGGCGGCATCTGTGAGGATAGCCCAGGAGTACCAAAGAGGAGTGGTCTTCCGGCTTGGAAGGTACCAGGCCGTCAGGGGACCGGGACTGTACCTGATCAATCCCGTCCTGGAGAGGGCCCGGACCATCGACATCCGTACGAGGACGGTGGACATCGAGCCCCAGGAGGCGATCACCAAGGACAGCGTGACCGTGAGGGTCAACGCCGTCCTCTACTACAAGATAACGGACCCTAAGAAGGCCGTCATCGAGGTGACCAACTTCAAGAAGGCCATCAACCAGGCCTCGCTGACCACGCTGCGGAACATCATAGGCCAGAACGAGCTGGATGACCTGCTCAAGGAGCGCGACCGCATCAACGATACCCTCCGGGGGATCATCGACGAGCTCAGCGATCCTTGGGGCATCGAGGTCGAGATGGTCGAGATGAAGGCCGTGGAGATACCCACCGGCATGCAGCGGGCCATGGCCCGTGAGGCAGAGGCCCAGCGCGAGAAGAGGGCCAGGCTCATCAAGGCGGACGCCGAGATGCTGGCCTCCCGGAAGCTCGCGGTGGCGTCCAAGGAGATCGAGGCGAACCCATCGGCGTTGGAGCTGAGGCGTCTGCAGATGATCTCCGAGGTGGGTGCCGAGCAGAACACCACCACCATCATACTGATCCCGTCGGACTTCGTCCATTTGGCCAGGAACGTCTCCAAGTTCCTGGAGGCGGGCAGCGAGGGGGGTGGCGAGTAGCGGCACCTATCGGGTCTCGCGAAGACCCGCCGGCGTCCCCCCGTTGGGGGGGCGCCACAAAGGGGGTTGAGATGATGAGGATAGACACGAAGCAGATCGACACGAGCGTGAATGAGGACGACCATCGTTACTTCGGGTTCCCATACCACCTGGTGTTCGACGCCTCGGTCTACATCCTGCAGAAGATGGGGATGCGGATCAGCTTCTCAAACCTGTACCAGGGCCGGATCATCGCCGCCCGCGGCGACGCCAAGGGCGATCGGCACGGCCACCTGGACGTGAAGCTGATCGGCAGGGGGTCGGTGACCCTCGTGCACGTGAAGGCCGCCAGCGGCACGGTGTCCTCTAGGGACGACACCGGAAGGCTGCGTCGCCGGTTCCTATGGGAGCTGGACGAGTGGCTGCACAAGGCGAAGGTGGAGGAGCTTGCCAAGGTCCAAGACCACGTGTCAAAGACCCACGGCAAGCCCACCGACGTCTACGTGCCACCCAGCACGGCGTACAAGCTCGACCCCCTTGACACTCACGAAAAGGGGTACCGACCGGCAGATCTGGTTTGGGTGTCTGCCGTAGGACCCTTGGGTACGGCGGGGTGCTTCCACCCGGGACCCCCGCCGGGTTGAGGGGTAGGTGGGGCCCTAATCCCACACCCGGTGGTCGTTTCCCCTCCCGTGGCCACCGGGACCACCCCCCGGTCCTCCGGGGCCGGGGGTCTAAGGGGAGGGGACGAAGATCGAGAATAAGAAAGGGAGACAGGAGGTATGGAGAATGATGGGGAGGGCATCGCTCCTGGATGTGAAGGGCAGGGCGCAGGTGAGGACCTACCACTACCCGTACACTTACACCTTCTATTCCATCGAGCACTTCTTGGACCACTACGGGCTGGACGTCAGGCTCAGTGACATCGCTTCTGGTCACATCATCGCCCACTTCGACAGGGACGTGTCCCTGGTGGGCAGCAGGAAGGGCTACCTCAAGTTCACGATGAAGCCCAAGGAGGAGGTCACCCAGATCAAGATGGTCTCCTCGTTCTACAACGTGATCGACGACGGCCAGCTGTACGTGGTCAGGGCCAAGATACTAAAGCGGCTGCAGGCTTGGCTCGACAACGAGCGGACGATGTACGTTCCCGCGTACCCGGGAGACATCCCCAGGTTCACCAACGAGACCCGGGGCCGTCTGCTGATGGAGAGGCGGACCAGGCTGTCCCCTCCGGACACCGTCCCCCTCGCCAGGTACATTTCGGGGCTGGGGGCCCTGGTCATGCTGACCGGGTTCCTGATCATCCTGGTGATGGACATCATGCCCCCTTGGACCCTGGCGCTGGCCATCCTGTGCGGCCTGCCCTTCGTCTACGTCTCCATGCTCATCATGGAGGGTAGGTGGAGGTTGGCCCTGTCAATATACTCCACCATCGGGGTCCTGGCCGGGATGCTCTTCCTATTCCTCACGCTGTTCGTGGGGGTCATCTTCGTGCTGGTCCCCATCGCCATCATCGACGAGATGATCTGGGAGGTCCGCACCTGGGACCACTTCTACCGAGAGGTGGACATGGATGAGGAGAGGAACCTCCGAAGGGAGAAGCCTCCCGCCTTCGGCGGCAAGTGGATGAGGGAGATCCTGAACCATCTGGCCTAGCCGCACTTGCTGTAGCCACAGCTCCTGCAGACGATGCAGCCCTCGGCGTACTCCACCAGCGAGCCGCAGTCGGGACACTCGGGGCAGTTGCCGTCGTAGTCCCTGGGGGGGTCGATGGTGGTGGTGACCGTGGCCTGGTGGGACAGCTTGTCGACCAGCTCGGCCATGCCCCTGTCCACCTCCGCCTCGATGGCCTTCTCCTCAGCCTCCCTGCGGAGCCGATCCTCCCGCCGTTCTATGTAGCGCTCCAGCGCCTTGGCGACGGCGTCGGAGCAGCTGCGGATGACGCCACCAGTGTCCATGGCGGGCGAGGGGCATCGGATGCCCTTCAGCTGCTTGATGATGCTGTGGGGGTCCACCCCCGAGCGGAAGGAGAGGGAGCACAGCCGGGCGACGGCCTCGCTGTTGGACGCGGCGCAGCCGCCGCCCTTGCCCATCTGGGTGAACAGCTCGCACAGGCCGTCCTCGTCCTCGTTGATGGTGACGTAGAGGTAGCCGCAGCCGGTGCGCATCCGCTCTGTGGAGCCCATGGTGACCACGGGCCGCTTCCTGGGGCTGCGCTGCCGGCCATCCAGCTCCGGCTGGGGCGCCAGCGTCGCCTGGGCCGCGGCCTGCGCCTCCGCGGTCTTGCCCGTGGAGATGACCTGGGCGTCCCGGGAGCCGTCCCTGTAGATGGTGACGCCCTTGCAGCCCGAGTGGTAGGCGAGCATGTACACCCGCTCCACGTCGTCGGTGGTGGCCTTGTTGGGGAAGTTGACCGTCTTCGACACGGCGTTGTCGGTGAACTTCTGGAAGGCGGCCTGCATCTTCACGTGCCACTCGGGGGTGATGTCGTGGGCCGTGGAGAAGATGCGCTGAACCCAGGTGGGGACCTCCTCGTTGTCCTTCACCGAGCCGTGCTTGGCGATCTCCTCCATCAGCTCGTCGGAGTGGAAGCCCTCCTCCTTTGCCAGCCCCTCGAAGTAGGAATTGACCGAGACCAGCTTCTCGTTCTCCAGGACGTTCCTGGTGAAGGCCAGGGCGAAGTAGGGCTCCACCCCGGGGCTGGCGTCGCCGATGATGGATATGGAACCGGTGGGCGCGATGGTGGTCACGGTCGCGTTGCGGAGCCTGGGGCCGTCGTAGACGTCGTAGATGGAGCCCTTGAAGTTGGGGAACACGCCCCGCACCTCGGCCAGCTCCGCGGAGGCCTTCCTCCCCTGGTCCTGGATGAAGTGCATCACCTTCTCGGCGATGTCCACCCCCCGCTCGGAGTCGTAGGGGATGCGCAGCTGGGCCAGCATGTCGGCGAAGCCCATGACCCCCAGGCCGATCTTCCTGTTGCCCTTGGTCATCTTCTCGATCTCGGGCAGGGGGTAGGCGTTCACGTCGATGACGTTGTCCAGGAAGTGCACCGCGGACCTGACCACCCGGGCAAGGCGCTCCCAGTCCATCTCCCCCCCGGACTCCGTCTCCTTGACCATCAGGGAGAGGTTGATGGAGCCCAGGTTGCAGCTCTCGTAGGGGAGCAGCGGTTGCTCCCCGCAGGGGTTGGTGGATTCTATATCGCCCAGCTGCGGCGTGGGATTGTCCTTGTTGAGGCGGTCCAAGAACACGATGCCGGGCTCCCCGTTCAGCCATGCGTGCTCCACGATCCTGTCGAACACCTCCTTGGCCCGGAGCCTCCTCCTCACCTTCTTCGTCCTCGGGTTGACCAGGTCGTACTCCTCGTCGTACTCCACCGCCTGCATGAACTTCTCGGTGATGCCCACCGAGATGTTGAAGTTGGTCAGCTTGTCGTTGTCCTCCTTGCAGGAGATGAAGTCCAGGATGTCGGGGTGGTCGACCCTGAGGATGGCCATGTTGGCGCCCCGACGGGTCCCGCCCTGCTTGATGGTCTCTGTGGCGGCGTTGAACACCGTCATGAAGGAGATGGGACCGGAGCTGACGCCCTTGGTGGAAAGTACGACATCGTCGCGCGGGCGGATGCGCGAGAAGGAGAAGCCGGTGCCGCCGCCGGTCTTGTGGATGAGGGCGGTGTTCTTCACCGCCTCGAAGATGCTGTCCATGGAGTCGCCCACGGGCAGCACGAAGCATGCCGACAGCTGCTGCAGCTCGCGGCCCGCGTTCATCATAGTGGGGGAGTTGGGCAGGAACTCCAGACTCGTCATGAGATCGAAGAACTCCTGCTCCAACGCGAGGACGTCGGCGTCCGGGTCGTACTTGAGGTCCGCCTGGGAGATGTTCTGGGCCACCCGCCTGAACATGTCCTCAGCGGTCTCGGTCACGTTGCCCTCGGTGTCCCGCTTGAGGTAACGGCGCCTGAGCACCCTCACGGCGTTCTCCGAGAGCGGGAGCGGCTCTTCTCGCAACTCCCCCTGAGCTGGTCGCTTGGGAGGGGGCATCTGGTCCTTGCGCTCGTAAGGAGGCTCGATCGTCTGGTCCTTCTCCGCCCTGTCCTCGGGCGACAGGTCCTCGTCGAGCGTCATTGCTTCCTGTTCGGTATCCGCCATCCAGATGCCCTCCCTAATGGGTGCTTCCCATCCCCCAGGGACGCAGGAGGTGTGGTATAAGCATCTATTATTAAAATGCGTTTTTCACACCAACACTGAATCCATTCCGAGGGGGGTTCGTTACCAGATATAGATTCAATCCTGATAACAATTCGGAGGGAAGCTGCTTCGGGACGATCTCGGGTGCTCTCTTGGTTCCGTTTCCTACCCTTCCCTTGTCCTCCATAGGATATAAAACATGACCGAGGATGTGCGAAAGTGCCCATAAGGCAACCTTTATATCGCCCACCCTCCTCGGGGGATACGTGGAAGTCGGCGTATTCACGGCCATGATGATGGGGGCCATCCCCGCGTTGCTCCTGATGTTCTACATGCTCAGGCCCTTCGAGGGCCTCTATGCGGACCGCTCCGTCTTCAACTCCTTCGTGGTGGGCATGGCGATAGGCGTGGTTGCGGGCGTCATGCACGTGGCCATTGACCCCTTTGCACTCCTGACCGTTCCCCTGGCGATCCTCATATTCGTCATCGGCTTCGCCGTATTCGACCAGTTCCTGAGGGTCGTACTCTTCAACTCGCCCCGCTTCTCGGGGAAGTTGGAGACCACCTTCTACTCGACCGCCTTCGGCCTGGGCTACGCGTCGATGCTGGCGGCCCTCTGGTTCTACCGCTCCTTCACCCATCCCACCATCGAGATCAACGCCTGGGTCATCGTCGCCTACCTGGCTGCTGCCTTCGCCTTCGCCGTCGTGCACGGCTCCACCGGCATGCTGGTGGGCTTCGGGGCGTCGATAGGCGAGGTGTGGAGGTTCGGCCTCCTGGGGGTGGGAATGCAGGCGGTCCTCAACTTCCTTTGGTACCTGGCCCTCATCTCCTCCATCTACACCCCCTCCGGCGTCATACCCGTTTGGGAGATGACCGTCATCTCCATGTCCTTCGCCGCCGCCTACGGCCTGTTCATCCTAAGGTGGACCATGAAGAGGGTTGTTCCGGAGCTCCTGCCGAAGGAGACCATGCGCCTGCGACGCCGGCTCATCCGCAAGATGAGCAGGGAGTCGGCGAAGGAGTAGCCAGCTCCTGGGAGTGAGCTGCAAATATGCAAACACAGGCGGAAGCCTTTAATAAAGCATCCACCTAGTAGTAGCGATGGGACCTTCTCCGCGAAAGGCGCCTGGGACCCATAACGAGACGCGTTATTACATCGACCCCGAGGGCAAGGTCCACCAGAAGCAGGTCCAGGTACCCGACCAGCAACCGGTGACCGAGCCTCAGCCTGAGTACCGTTACTACAGGAAGCCCGATGGCACGGTGGTCAGGCAGCGGGTCCTCCCGGCGCAGCAGGCTCCCCCACCGGCACCCCCCGCCCCCGCACCTAGGGCACCGGCGCCACAGCCGCAGGCGAGGCCGCCCCAGCAAACGGCCGCCGCCCCGCGGCAACAGGTTCAGCAGCAGACCCGGCCTGCACCCCAACCGCAGCAGGCGAGACCGGTGCAACAGGCCCCTCCCCCGAGCCCACCGCGACAGGTCCAGCAGACGAGGGCTCCGCAGCCCCAGACCAGGTCCCCGCAGCCCCAGGCCCGGGCGAGACCACCGGTCCAGAGGGCCGCGGCCGCACCTCCCCCTCCACCCACGATGAGGCCGCCCTCGGCGGGCAAGGTCTACCCCGGTGGCAGGAGGACCCCCCGCTGGACCGCCAAGCGCATCGCCAAGCACATCGCCGTGATCGCCCTCATCCTCCTCCTTCTCCTCTGGCCGACCACCATCCCGCAGATGCAGGCCCTGGTGGACACCCTCCTCACGGGCCAGCCCGCCTTCCAGCCGTTCCCGGAGGTCGCGGAGATCGAGCTGGAGAGGTCGCTGACCCTCACCTCCTCCAGTTCCATCGACTGGGAGATACAGCTCTCCGAGCCCTATCACATCCCCGGGATCCACGAGGTCAAGGGCCTCACAACGAGCCCTAACCCGACCAGGGAGTTCGTGTACAAGGACCAGGAATGGATGGAGTGGACCGGCAGCACCCCCAGCTCCGGCGGCACCGTCCGGCTCCGGCTGGTGTACAACATGAAGCTCTACTCCACCGTCTGGGACATCGACGAGTCCGACTCGGGCAACGTGGCCGACATCCCAGCCGAGTACGACAAGTACCTGGGGACCGAGTGGAAGATCACCCCCAACGACCCCCAGGTGCAGGCCCTCGCCGACGAGATCGCGGGAGATGAGACCAACGTGTACAAGATACTCCTCAAGATCTACCAGTGGATGGACGACAACCTGGAGTACAACACCCAGCGGGACGCGGAGCCCAAGGCCTGCTCGGTGACCCTCGCCGACGGGGACGGCGACTGCGACGACCAGTCCATCCTCCTGGCCTCCCTCGCCCGCGCCAAGGGAGTCCCGGTGTGGCTCAACCTGGGCATCATCTACGACCCCGTGCGGAACTACTGGGGGGGACACGGCTGGAACAACGTGTTCATACCCCTGAAGGACGGCAATCACGTGATCGCCACCGTGGACATCGTGAACAACCAGTTCCTGTTCCGCGACCCCTACCACATATCAGACTACATCGACAACGGCAACGGGGAGGACCTCCAGGACTACTACACCTCCTGGTCGTACTCGTACAGCACCGGTCCCTTCAACCCAGCGCCCAGGGTCTCCTCGGAGGAGATCTACAACATCCTGGACATAAAGACCTCTGGCTCCGTCGTCTACACCGCGCCGTAACGGTCGGGACGCCTCTCGACCACGATGCCCTCATCGACCGACCTCCTGAGGGCGTCCTCAGCAGCGTGCCTTGGCCATCCCACGGATTCCAAAACGTCGCAGAGCTCGTCCGAGGAGAAGGTCCCTCCCTTCCTGGACGTCAGTAGCCTCAAGGCCTCGTCCAGCTGGCGCTGCCTCCCTCTCACCAGGGAGACCCGGGACACCACGGACTCCAGGTCGCCGTCCACATCCTTCCGCCTTCCCTCGGCGGCCCTGACGTCCGCCTGGTAGCGCTGGAAGCCCTTCTCCAGCCGGGCGTTCATCTCGCCGACGACCCTTGCGACCTCCGCCGGGTCCTCGGACCTGTGGTAGGCACGGCACCGACGGGGGTCGTAGGACCTCCCGCAGCGAGGGCAGGTGGCGCTCTTCTGCTTCTCCCGAACGGCGGTGGCGCCCTTGCACCTGGGACAGACGACGACAAGATGCACGGCCCTCAATCGCGGGGGCCGGGGAAATACCTTTCCCGGGGGTGGGTGAAACTACTGCTCCTCGTGGAGCCCCTCCCACAGGTCGGCGAAGCCCTCCAGCGTCCCTGGCTCGGCCCCCAGGAGCCGCTCGATCTGCTCCTGTAGGGGGCCCACCACGTCGGGCCGGATGCCGAAGGTCTCCGGCGTACGGTCGAGCATCTCCACCATCTCGTTGAGGAGCATGATGCCCGCTGCCGTGGCCTCGGGGTGGTCGGTGCGGAAGACGCCCTCCTCCACCCCCTCCTCGATGATTCGGGTGTAGAGGGGAAGGAAGTCGGCGAAGCGCTTCCTGTAGATCTTGTAGTGGAGCTTGGCGTTCTCCTCCAGGTGGAGGTGGTCCATCACCCGGTGCTCGACGCGACGACGGATGCGGATGCCGTAGACCCTCAGCAGCTTCTCGGGGGCCTTGAGGTCCTCCATCCCGACGACCTCCTCCACCGTGGCGTAGTCCGCCTCCAGGATGCGCACCACCAGGGCGTCCAGGCACTCCTCCTTCGAGTCGAAGTAGTAGTAGAAGGTGCCCTGGGCCACGCCGAGCCCGCCCACGATGTCCGAGACTGCGGTCTCGTCATAACCATTCTTGGAGAACATCTCCTCTGCCACGTCCAGGATGCGACCGCGCATTATCTCCGGGTCCTTCTTGGGTCGCGCCATGATCCACACACCAATTGATTGATTATTAGTCAGAGAATTGAACGTATAAAAACATGCGGTCGCCTGTGTGGATGCTCGGGTGGGAACCTAGTCCAGGTACTCCTCCTTCACGATGCGACCTGTGCTGGCGTTGACCACGGCCACGCCACCCTCGCCCTCCAGGCACCAGACGGGCATGTAGACGATGCCCCGGGGAACGATGTCGATGGCCCCGTCGCGAGGCTTCACATGCCTCTTCACGAAGACGGTCACCGTGCCCCGCTCCTCCACCCGCTCGACGACCCGTGTGTGGAGGTCCTTGACCGCACGGTTGGCCTGCTCGTAGGCCGCCATGGCGTCGATGGAGGGCCTCAGCACCGAGGCGTCCTCGTCGGTGGGAGGTCCCTCCGCATAGGAATGGGCCAGGTTCCACTCCTGGGCCTGTCCCGTGAGGGCGTTGATGGCCAGCGTCCCGTTGTCCCGGACGATCACGTCGCCCACCTCGTCCTCCAGCTCGACCCCGTAGTCGAACATGTGATAGGGCACGTACTGGAGGTCGCACCTCTCCGTCCCCCTAAGGCGCCTCGCCTTGGTGACCGCCGCGTCGGAGTCCAACATCACCTTGACGAACCTCTCCTCGGAGCCATGGACCAGCACCCTCTCCTCCACCTCCGCGAAGGTGAGGATGTCCGCCTGCCCTCCGGCCTCCAGGGCCTTCTCCTTCACGAAGCTGGCCTCCACGGGCCGGGTCACGGTGACGGTGGGAGCCACCGGGGTGGCGGGAGCGCCCTCCTCTCGCCTGTCCACCAGAAGGTAGTCCATGAAGGGGAGCTCGGGGCCGCTGACCTCGCCCTCGGCGGCGGCCAAGAGGGCTCGACCCAGCTCCAGCGAGAGGCGCTCCCTGTCCCATAGGACCACGTTGTACTTCTCCAGCAGCATCCGGGCCTCGGGGGCTATGTTGCCCGTGTGGACCAGGAGGATCCGGTCGAAGCCGTCCTCGCCCGCGGACCCGCGAAGCTCCTCGATGTAGGAGCCGGTCAGCGTCTCCGCGTCGGCCTCGATGCGGACCATGATGCGGATGGAGCCCTTGCTGGCCGCCATGAACCTCTCCTCGCGGCGCAGCGAGAAGCCGTTGAACCTGAGAAGCTCCTCCACCAGCTCCCTTATCGAACGCAAAGGGCCCGCCTCGCGCCAGCGGCATGGTTGGGGGCGCCCATCAACCTTTCGGTGGTCTGGTCTCTCGTGACTCACTCAAGCCTAAGGAGGCGGATTGGGGTGCGCTCCACCTCCAGGCGGTCCCAGGTGGGGTACTCC
>JABAHP010004358.1_pt2 | contig 16551 bp, 11 predicted proteins | sample 7062081 | NCBI WGS metagenome assembly JABAHP01 (sample SAMN14534357, study PRJNA622989) | marine sediment metagenome | biome: marine biome [ENVO:00000428]; feature: marine pelagic biome [ENVO:01000023]; material: deep marine sediment [ENVO:00002113] | place: India: Gulf of Kutch | collected...
TTCGGTTGCAAATGCACGTATGGTTCTGGAGTTTAAGATGGGAGCCGGTGACACTGTTGACGTTGACGCCACAGCAGGTTATCTTACCGGCGACGATATTTACTTTGCTGTCATCGGTGATACTACAGAAGTGACGATCAGCGGCGGTGCATTTGCTGCTTCCGCTGCGGTCCCCGTGGACTCTGCCATTTACGGCTGGGATGCCCAGGCAAATGGTATGTGCGCTGCGCCCGATGATGGTATGTGGGGATATATCGGCGCCATTGCCGGTGCGGACCTCGGTGCTGGTGCCATGCTTGAAGGTATTGGCTGGACTTTGGTCGGTGGTGCAAGTTCGTCTATCTTAGAACTTGTTTCCACGACTGACTTCGGTACCTTTACTGTTCTCGACACCATTGAAGTTCCTGAGCCGATGACTATAGCACTGATGGGCCTTGGCAGCCTGTTTCTGCTGCGTCGTCGCAAATAGGACGAAACCGAAGTTAACAAATTTGTAAAGGAAGAGGCAGGTCTTTAGGCTTGCCTCTTTTTAATTTTCTCTTGCCAAATCCATACTGAACCTCTATAATAGTATCTATAGCCTTCGAGATAGAAATGAAAGGAGGTTTAGTATGTTAAAAAAGGCGATTATCTTCTTATTAATTTTTTCTTTTGCCCCGTTATCTTACGGGATGAGTCTTGAGATTTGGGTCAACGGCGACCCTGATCCCGATATTTACCTAAGCGAGAACGAAACCGCGGTGCTCTCTATTGTGTCGGATGGCTATAGTGGTTCGGGAGATGATGTATATTTCATGCTTCATGTCGAGACCGCTTATGGCACAGCCTTCGGAGGGGTAGTTACACCTGCTGCCCCGGATGGCAGCAGTATTGGTCCCTGTTCTCCCGGGGATTATTGTGTCATGGTGATTGGGCCTGACAGAAACGGTGTCTGGGGTGCTGTTATGTCGATAACGGGTACGCCAGCTCCTGCCGGTGTTTACTTTGACGAAATTGTCTACCAGGTCGGCGGCGCGGTAGGCGAGGCAGTTATCTCACTGGCCACGACGGCGGACTTTGTGAATTTTACGCTTGAGGATTCCGTGGTCATTCGGCAGGGGCCTCCTGAGTGCATGAAGAATACCGCTCCGGAATATGCGGAATGGCAAGCCTGGGGCAAGCCTGATTGCTGGTGCTATGCCAGGCAGTGCCGTGGCGATGCGGACGGCATTAAAACAGGTCCATTCTGGGTTGCTATTCCCGATCTGGAGGGATTTAGGCAGTGTATGAATCGGGATCCTATGCCACCGGGATGTATATGCTACGACTTTGATCATTTAAAGAGCGGGCCGTTCCGTATCGCTATTTCAGATTTGACCACTTTCAGGTTTTACTTCAATAAGCCGGAATTACAAGTGCCGGAATGCGATCCTACGAATTACAACTTCTGGGAAACACCATAAATATTGAATATTAATGTCGGCGCATATCCGTATAAGGAACATCTGAAGGTTTTTTACATGGTCCGTGACAAATAGCGGGCCTAAAGTGGCTTTTTTCCTGGTAAATTTTTTCTGGTTTGCTAAAATATAGAGGTTATCTATACATATATTTTGGAGTCGGATTATGAAGCAGTTGTTGCTGTTGGCCGGATGTGTTGTTTTTCTTACGGGAATTTTCGGCTGCCAAAACGAAGAAAAGGTCAATAAAACAAAAACAGACGGCGATAAAGAGTTTCCAGAGTTTCTTGTAGGCGTCTGGGTTTCTGATCAGTTCAACTGGGGCTTTAAGTTTGAGCGGGATGGAAGCATATCAAAATTGAAACACACCATGGGTATGCAGATAAATGTCGAGGAGGGCGGATTATATGAGGAAGGTACCGAAGGCAGCACAGGAGTCTACGTTCTGGGCCCCTGCGAGGCCGATTATGACCCTCAAACACGACAGCTAAAAGTAAGGATTATTCTTGAACACTTTCGTATGGAGATTCCTTTAGGTGTTGTGGAGGGCAATAGTAAAGATTACTTCAGCGGCCCGGTATCCGAGGATGGCAAGGTTTGGAGGGTTAATTGGTTAAATTACGGCTGGATCGAAGGTACAGATCCGCCTGATCCTAACATAATAGAAGCCAATCCTGTTCCGCTGGTCTTTACTCCGCTTGAGATCCCCAATGCAGAGGCCCGCTAATAATCGTAGTACCGGATTCCATCAATATCAGTACCGGGCCAATCGAGTTTTATTGTTCTTGTCTTAGGCTGATAAATCCATCCATATTCACCGGTGGCTTCTGCCGGGATTGAACCGTCATTTGCTATCATAAGCAGTGTTGTCTTGTTATTGAATGGATTTTCAGGCATTTTCGTTAGATATTTTCCGCGGATCATTTGAGTTAAGAATTCAACTTCAAAAACAGGTGCATCCATATTGTTGCTTGGATATCCCGGGGGGACATCGTTATTGCGGATGGCATAGAATTCGATTTGTTGACGCAGAATTCGCAGGTTGTCTTTGGCAGTGGATACTTTTGCTTCCTGGGAGTGTGACTGGAGTTCCGGTATTACGACAGCTGCCAGAATACCAAGAATAGCCACTACTATCAACACCTCAACAAGTGTAAACCCTCTGTTCATATTCGGCCTTGATTTGAATTTTTCCCGTAAACGCGGCTTATTACAACATCGTCTAAGTGAGGGGCACACTTTGAGCAAAAAAAACTTATAGGACGATATTTCGTGTAAAAATAAGTGTTCGATTATAGTGTGGTGGTTTGAATGACTTAAAATGATTGTTGTTCGGTGCGGGCAATGATTTCATTTTGCAGGTCTCTGCCCACATCCACGAAGTAATCGCTGTAACCGGCGACCCTGACGATAAGGTCTCGATGGCGTTGTGGAGCTTGCTGAGCTTTTCGCAGCGTCTCAGCTCCAATGACGTTGAACTGGATATGATGGCCGTCGAGTTTGAAGTATGACCTGATTAAATGGACAAGCTTATCGAGGCTATCGCCGGTGAGCACCTGTGGATTGAATTTCATATTCAGCAGTGTTCCTCCGGTGCGAGCGTGGTCAATTCTGGCTGCCGACTTGATAATGGCAGTTGGGCCTTTGATATCGCAGCCCTGGCTTGGTGAAATTCCCTCGGAGACAGGCTCACCGGCTTTTCTGCCGTCGGGCAGTGCACCGACTACGGAGCCGAAATAAATATGTACTGTCGTGGGCAGGAGGTTGACACGATACTTACCGCCCTTTGTGTTGGGGCGTCCATTTAGGAGGTTGTAGTAGGTATTGAATACATCTTCGGTGATACTATCCGCGTAATCCTCGTCATTGCCATACTTGGGTGTGTGATTGAGCAACATATGATGCAGACGTTCGTGACCCTCAAAGTCAGCCTGCGTCGCTTTCATTAATTCATCCATCGAGACACTTTGCTGATCGAAAACGTGATATTTTACCGCCGACAGTGCATCGGTAACAGTGCCAATACCGACTCCCTGGATGTATGTCGGATTATATCTTGCGCCTCCGTTGTGATAGTCCACACCACGGGCGATACAGTCATCCATAATGATTGACATGAACGGGGCAGGCATATTATTTGCAAAGAGCCGTTCGATGACATTGTTTGCATTGATTTTCAGGTCTATAAAAAAAGCGAGCTGTATCTTGTAAGCATCGAACAATTGCTGATAAGAGGTGAATTTGCGGACATCGCCGGTTTGAGGGCCAAGCTGGACGCCTGAATATGGATCGACGCCGTTGTTGCAGGCAAGTTCGAGTATCTTGGGCCAATTGATGTAGCCCGTCAGGGTACAGCTTTCCTTGCCGAACGAGCTTACTGTTACACAGCCGCTGGGGCCACCGGTACGGGCGTCTGTCAGGCTCTTGCCGTCCTGGAGCATTTCCGTGATGATAACGTCGGTATTGAACACCGAAGGCTGACCGATTCCTGTGCGAATTACCTCACAGGCCCGCCGAAGGAACCGGTCAGGATTCTTCTTGCTGATTTGAATACAGGAGCTGGGCTGTGTCAGACGCATCTCTTCGACTACGTCCAGAATAAGATACGAAACATCGTTGACTGCGTCAGAACCATCGGTTGGATTTACACCACCGACGTTAATAAGTGCGAAATCGGTGTAAGTTCCGCTTTGTTCCTCGGTGATACCGACTTTTGGCGGGGCGGGCTGATTATTGAACTTTATCCAGAAACACTGCAGAAGCTCTTTGGCCTGTTGGGGCGTTAAGGTTCCCTCTTCCAGGCCTTTTTCATAAAACGGCAACAGGTGCTGGTCAAGGCGTCCCGGATTGAATGAATCCCATGTGTTAAGTTCTGTAATCACGGAAAGATGCACGAACCAGTATGACTGCAGCGCTTCCCAAAAGTTACGTGGTGCATTGGCCGGCAAGCGTGAACAGACTTCGGCGATTTGTTTCAGTTCCTTTTTGCGAGCAGGATCAGTCTCCTGTTGTGCCAGTTTCATTGCCTTTTCTGCGTACCGCCCGGCAAAGGTAATGACGGCATCGGCACAAATATCCATTGCCTGGTATTGCTGGTCTTTTTCTTTGGCTTTTGGATCGTTGGAATAGTCGAGTTTCTCGCGGTTTTTTGCAATTTCTCGCTTGAAGTCGAGCATGCCTTTGTGATAAATCTTGTCGTCAAGGATGGCATGGCCGGGAGCACGCTGCTCCATAAACTCGGTGAACACTCCTGCGTTAAATGCCTGATGCCAATTTTCGTCCATCGCATTAAAAAGTTGTTCCCGTATGGTTTTGCCGGTCCAGAAGGGGATTATTTTCTCTTTGTAAGTATTTCTAACCTCTTCGGTGACTACAAAGGGTGTTCTTTCCCGGGTGTTTAATATGCGCAGATCTTCCAGACTGTGGCAGCATAACTCGGGGTAAGTGGGCGTGGCTCTGGGTGCCGGGCCTCGTTCTCCGACGATAAGTTCGCCATCGTTGATGCAGATTGATTTGTTCTCCATGAGGTACCTGAATGAGAGGGCACGGCAAACAGGGACGGAATTGTTGGCAGGAATATCAGTTTTGTAAAAGTCGGTAATCAGTTCCGCACGTTCGGTGGAGATGTACGGTTTTGTTTCAACGCTTTGTTTCCGAAGTTTTGTCACTCTTTCATTCATATTCACTAACCGCCTATGTTGACTTTTAATCCGAAATTGTCAAGTGACTTTGCAATCGATTTCATTTTTTCCTCATCGGGAGTTTCGGCCTGCATGAGTATGGTTTCAGCCGAGAGTCGGGAGGATTTTTCCATTCCGCCGCGATTGTAGGGTAAAATATCTATGCTGTTAAGACACGGCAAAGACGCAGCGAATTTGCCTGTTGCTTCAATATTTGGCTGGTCATCGTTAAAGCCGGGAATGACGGGGATTCTGATTATGATTTCTTTTCCGGCCTCAGAGAGAAGTTTAATATTGTCCAGTATAAGTTTATTTCCCATGCCGGTAAAACGTTCGTGTTTTTCGCTGTCCATGTGTTTGAGGTCGCAAAGGAACAGGTCGGTTTTTTTGCTTATGGTTTCTACAATCTCCGGCTCCGCATAACAGCTTGTATCCACGGCCGTGTGTATTTGTTGTGCCTGGCACTGGTTCAGCAGCGCAAGGAGGAATTCGGGCTGCATCAAAGGTTCGCCTCCTGAGAACGTGACGCCGCCGCCGGACTGGTCGTAAAAGACAACATCTTTCTCAACTTCGGCCATGACCTCACTAACGGTTGTCTGATACCCGATGATTTCTCTTGCGCCGGAGAAACAGGCATCAACGCACTCGCCACACAGGTTACATATTTTTACATCGGTCACAGGTTGGTCTTCAGAAAACGTAACTGCCTTATGAGTGCATGTCCGGACGCATTGACCGCACCTGATACATCTGCCTGTTCGGAAGCCGAGTTCGGGATGTTTTTTCCAGCTTTCGGGATTTTGACACCACTGGCAATACAATGGACAGCCTTTGAAGAAAACTGTAGTGCGGATGCCCGGACCGTCGTGTATGGCGTATTTCTTGATGTCAAATATAAATCCGGTCGTCTGGAGTTCAGATTGTTTGGTTCGTGGTGCAGAAGAAGTCGGTTCTGAATCAGGGATGTTTAGTATATCTGCCACAGTCTATTCTCTTGCCGGTCTTTTTACTGATAAGTTTACATTTTCCTAATAAACAGGAGAAAAATGTTCAAATGCGTGGTTTTTTCTTTCAATAGTATATCAAATTTACCTTATAAATACAATATTATTGGCTGTTTGTTCACATTGCTTTCATCCATAATTGCCAAAACCGAAAGGTTTACTTTCTTATATTTTGCAACTTTTTCAAAATGGAGGGACTTGCTCAGTTGGGTGCAGTGTGAATTGGAGGGACAAGAGTAAGTTCTTAACGGAGATTATTCTCAGATATAAGAAAAAGGAGTGGTTTTATTTTATCCATGTCAAATCGCTCACCACCATTTTTACGGTGGTGTGTCGCTTTGAATTTATACCGACCATGACCGCCTTAATTTTCTCCGGAGTTAACCGACCATCGGGGTCTCGAGGTGATGTGGATTGCCATAGTCTGTTGTTAAACATGGCCCTGATTTGCTGTGGCTGATGCAGACCGGCTTTAAAGTTGGTTTCAACTGCGTAACGCGTGTCACTTTCCTCCACGAACTGGACGCGGACGATGCCTTCGCCTTCGAGTAATTGAACAGTTAATCCCAGGCCGCGAAATGAACCGTCGGGAATCTCCTTATCCTTTAATTTTAATATGGGATAACACCATGGATCAGAATCTGCAAACTGCATCTTAAACAAAGTGCCTTTGGGCGAATGTGGGTGATGGCTCATAGAAGCACCGGGCACAATATTATCCCGCCAGTTGTCGGCCGAATCGCCGGATGTTATGGGAATCGTATTGGCCAGACTGATGCTTACCACAGGTGAACAAAGTGTAACACAGTGCCCGTCTGTCAACGCCCTCGAAAGGGCGATGAGTTCTAATTTTGAAGCTGTGCGTATTTCCGGATGCTCAATCTCTATACGATGAAATTTTTCTGATTTTTCGTACGTAACCTGGCTTTTAAAGAGAAAATCCTTACTGCGAACCACCTTATCATCTTTCTTTTGAGCGGTGGCATCCCAGTCTTTAAATCGGTATAGGACTTGAGAAGCACCTGAAGGAGTTGAAGTTTTCCATGTAACCTGAGCGGTATTGAATTCCGGCTGGATAGTTACGATTAAGTTCTTGAAGCCTTTGTCCGGAGTCAGAAGCCTATCATTGGCAACCAATCGTTTTGTGGGCCAGGGGACCTCATAAAGCTCTACGCTGTCCCAGTTCATCTCGTAGATGGGTTTTTCAGCAGGTCTCTGTTTTGGTGAACAGTACAGAATGGTGGTAATTGTGTCAGATTTGGCCTCGGTTGTTACTTCAAATTTACCCCACTTGTAATAATCATGGTAATCAGACCAGACCGTGGTTTCGGTGATGTCTTTCCCTTCATATTTGTCGGTCTTTGGGTCATCACCTACCCCTTCGTCGTATTTAGGTGCCGGGTGTTTACTGACATCGACAGAGAATTGTTGTGCCAACGTTCCGCGTGGATCGATACCGATTCTGGCATTGGGCTCCGGAGCCTTATCAGGCTGAAAGAATCCATAAGCCGTCAGGCGATACATGTGACATGGCTCAACGTTGCGGATATTTTGCAGAATCCCTCCTCGCCAGGCATGAGCCCACATGTGAAGACGCACGTATTCTTTACCTGTGTGCGGCAGACGTTTACCTACGGCATGTTCCGGCACATGTCCACCTCGCGTGAACCATTGATACCAATAACTTGGTGACCATCCACGATACCGTTCGTACCAAATGCCGTTTTCAAAATTGCCGTTTTTTATCAGGTTAGGGCCTATCGTGCCGAATTTTTCAGATTGCACAACCAGCGGGGCCGGTTTTTTTGGAAATTCCGGTCTTTTGTATTCGCTAAAATCACCTTCACAGGTCCAGATAGTCGTAGGGCCCTGGATAGGCTTCATAGGTAGCCCTTTTGGCAGAAGGTATCGGTCCAGACGTAAATGATCTTTGTATACCCACAGCGTCATAGCGTCACAGTTGCCATATTGACCGGCAGCCATACCGGCAGCAGTAATATAAGTAATTCCGTCGCGCTGCTCGTAGCAATAGTGATGGTGGTCGCCGGATAATACCAGCTTGACATTATGGCGTCCTTTCAGTCCATCGAAGTATTTGGCCAGGTCGTTTACTTCATGCTTGTGTTGTAGAACAATTGAAACAGAACTATCGTCAGGTTGTACGATAAGATTGCGAATCCACTCTTTCTGTTCTCTAGTGTAATAAGTATCACAAACAATAAAGCGAATTCCACCTCTTTTGAAGACATAATGATAAGGCGGATCCGGATGCTGCCAATGTGCGGGTTTCTTATTGGCGCTAATTTGCCAGGCAGGGTGATTGGCTACTTCGGGATTCCAGATCGGCCAGAGAGGACCACTTGTATTTTCAGGTACGCGGTTGTGGTAGTAGCCGTGTCCTGTGGCTTTAAGACCGGTATCAGATCGGTATATACCTTGTGTTGCAGCCTTGCGCAAGTGGTATTTTAGCAGGCCATTTTGTAAATCATGATTGCCGGGCGCCAGATGAAATTCGATAGGGGGCATCTCGACACGCTGCATATCGACAGCATCCTTCCAAGCACATTGATTTGCCCATTCGAACCTTGTATCACCCGTATGTATCACGATTTTTGGTTTATTCGCACTTAGCCGGGCACACAGCGTATTAATCCATTCGCAGTCAGGTGTCTGTGTGTCGGTAATCCAGGCTACGTTCCACAGTGGTTTATCATCTTTTGTTTCCGGCTGGGCATTGGCTGCTAAGCAAATGCCTAATATACATACCGTTAAAATTATTATCCTTAATAATCGATAACACCATCTCATACCAAAGTCCTCCTTATCTGGAATTTGTCACATTGGCTGCGCATAAATACTTTACAGAATTTTTTGTGCCAATGCAATCGCCGATATAATCACAGAATATGCAATGGGCGTGATACTGATACTTATAGGATTAATCCCAAGCTTGTCAGCAAGTTTATTTACTGTTCCATTAAGAGTAATCCCAGGATGATCTTTGGAGAAAGTAGTGACATTATGTGTATTTTAAGGGGCTTATGTGGGTTGAAGTTTTGATTGCGGTTAGGGCTTAGCTTCTTTTTCTTATTAAAAGCGTTGCACCAAGGCCGAGTAGCAAAAGCGTCGCCGGTTCAGGCACGGCAAGATAGGTGAAGGTGTTTAGGGCGAATTGTGGATTGTCTGCCTTGTGGAAATAGTCCCAGGATGAATCAGATAATGACCACAAACTGCAATCACTGAGTGCTACTACCCTGCCCTGGCCATATTGAGCTACAGCGGCTATAGTTTTTCCGGTTCCCTCTTGCCAGGCTATCGGAGAAGCTAGTTCGGTAACAAACAATTCCGATGCAGCGTACATGAATATCTCGTCAGTAGTGGCAAAATCGCTAAACACAGAATGGGAGCGGTCAAGTTCTGAGGTATAAACATCAAAATAGTTGGGGTAACTGGAGACTACATCAGGTCCAAATGTGATTCCGAACCGGGATGATACAGGTTCGATATTGGCATTAGGTGCGGATTGACGATCTCCCATAATAAGCAACCCACCACCATCGTCAACAAAATCCACTATGCGCTCGACTTCAGCAGTTGTATAGCTGCTATCAAAGGCGCTGGTCAGGCAGACGACTATCACATCATATCCGACGGGATCGTCAACAAGAAAGCCCTGAGATGTAGTAACAGTAGTAAAGCCGTTATCGCCGAGGTGTTCGCTCAGTGCCTGATAGTATCCACTCGGCTGGTATTGACCGGAGTTGGCAATTCCATGAGAAGTATCCCACAAAACAGTATAAGAAAACAGGGCTGAAGGTGTAAGTAAAACAAATAAAATCAAAATTACGCCAATTTGTACTAATTTGCTGCCCTGCATTTTAAATGATGTGGCGATCTTATGGTTCAGAAATTGCGCAGGTGTTTTACTGAAATATATTTGCCTGCGTTTTTGTTGACAAAAAACCATATCATCCCACCCCCTTTAGTAAAGTCTGAAAGACACGCGGAACAGCACTGCGACTATTACAAAGATTCGTGAGCCCACCTACACTAAAACTAAATTATACCCCTGCCGATTCAAATAAGGTGTAATCTGAAACTGATAAATTATTCTTCAATTATAAATTATCATTATATCACTTTTTATGCTCTTTGTCAAGAGATTTTGCTTAGAGATGAGGGCTTTCAATGCGATTGAAGGTATGCCTCTGTGCCCGAAACAGCAACACCAGGTTTAATTTTGTATGTATCTAACCGATTTTAATCAATAGACTTACGAACAATTTAGTCCAAGTATCATTCCTTATATGTGATAACATCCGATAAAGCCGGCTTGCGACGGGAGGTTAGTTTGGGCGAAAGCTGTCATATCTTTTTCTCAAGCAAAAAAGATACATCTTTTACATCATCACCATGCTTAATTGTCATTGTAATGTTTCGTTTGTCCCCGGACATTAGAAGCCGTCTAAGGTCCAAAATGTCATATGCATTTGCATCTTTGTCACCGACCCGGAGTATGATATCGTTAGCCGTGATACCTGATTTCTGTGCCGGGCTATCCTCGTCAACTGAATAGACTACGGTTTTGTCAGAAATACGAAGAAGATGTAAGCCGCTCATATCGGATTGGTCATTCTTTTTGAATCCTTTGCCTTTTTTGAGATACATTCTGCTGTTGGGAAAATCGAAAGTGACTATATGTCGAGACAGGAATGACAGTCCTAAATGAGACATATTAGCTTCACCGAAGATAATATCGGTATAATTAAGTAATCCTACAGAAAGGCTCTTAATACGCATTTCTCTCTTACGTATTACACCGGATGCCGTTGCGAATAGTATCTCAGAGGTTTTAAGTTTATTTTCTGAGAGAGTCTTTTCAAATATGTCACTGACTAATCCTCCTGTACTATTTGCACCGGTATCAATCACAAAATCCACCTTAATGTCGTCGAGGACAAGCCCTGTAATCTGTGGCCAACCAAGCGAATCATATTCCATTACTAATTCTATACCCCAGTCCGGGTGCTGTTCCTGCATCGGTTGAAGAAACGAAAGCGTGCCTTTGTCAAAATCTATACGGATCACATATTTTCTTAGGAAACTCATCCCTATCAAGCCACTGACATTTTTCCCCAGGACCGATTTGAAAATATTGAGGTCTAAACAAGCTATATCGCCGGATTCTTTTAGATCGAAAGGACCGAGAAATGCATTGGGTGCATTAAAGAATTCAGCCAGGATCGGGCTTCCCGATGTTAGTCCCTTTTTTATATCTTTTACCTCTCCCAGTTCATGTCTGAATGATGAATCAAACACTGTGTGAGAGCTGCCTGTGTCAAGCATAAATAAGTATTCTTTTTCCTTGAATGTAACAGGAAGAAGAATCGGGTCCCCATTTCTTGCAATTTTGAATTCAGCTAAAACCTTATGGTTGATAGGGACATCGGATTTGCCCTCAGGTTTTTCTGCGCAGCCATCGGTGAGGAACAAAACCAAGAATGACAGCAACAGAGCAATTTTTCGTGATGTGCAAATTTTATCTAAATCCATATACCCATAGCCTTTATCTGAGTTCTGTGAATAAAGAACAATTTGTTACTTATTTTATACCACATAGTTATCTTCCTGCCTGCGTGTTTTTGGGCTATTGATAAGTTCTTCCCAGGTATTCTACAATGACTTTTTTCAACTCAAGCGGATCAATCAATCCCAGCCGGCGGTAAATGACTTTTCCGCCAGGCTTAACGAGAATCGTGTACGGAATACCTCCCGGTGATATAGTATCCACCGCCCCCATAAGCTCGTACTTGTTTTCCGAATTAAAGAGATAATTGTTGCAGGATGCCTGCTTCTTCTTCAGGAATGAAAGCACATTATCTTTCCTGGCCGGTGAATCGGCACTTAGGGTAATCATTTCAAAATCCCGACCTCGATACATTCGGTTAATGGAAACAAGCTCGTCAAATTCAACGACGCAGGGCCCGCACCAGGTCGCCCATACATTGAATAATCGTAGTTTTTTCGAGTCATTTTTTACAAGTTTTCTTATCCCGTCTGCGTCTATCATTTTCACATTGACAGGTTCCTTTGCCCATTTCTCAAAGGCCTTTTTCACAGAACCTCTTTTATTCGACCACTTAATCGAACAGCCGAACGTTCTGGTTTTCTTAACCGGGACTTCTTTACCCGACAGCAAAGCCTCGATTGCATTACGTGTATCCCGGGATTTGACACGTTTGGGTTTTTCGGAATCATCGATTCGGCCGACATATTGTAGTTTGCGCTCTTTGTCAAAAATGAACACGTGTGGAGTGGTAACAGGACCGTAAGCACGGGATACTTTTTGTAAGTCTCCATCATAGAGATAGGGAAAATTGAATTTCTTGTCCTTTGCGCGGATTTTCATTTCCTCGAGTGAATCGCTAAGGTCCGAATAGCCCAACTCATCAAGACGAACGGCTTTGGGGTCATTTGGTGATATGGCTACAACAGCTACGCCTTTGTTTTTGTAGTTGGCTGCAATTTTCTTCATCCGCTCTTCGTATGCTTGGGCGGTAGGGCAGTGGTTACAGGTGAAAATGACGACGAGAAAATCGGCCTTATTGAAACTAGCCAGTTTGTAATATTTTCCGTCTACGCCGGGGAGATTAAAATCAGGTGCTTTCGCACCGATTTCCAGTGTTTTTGGCTTTTTAGTAGCTGATATGCCTAAACATGATGTGAAAAGAATTAATGCAGCTACCAGGATGCTTTGTCTACATTTACTCATTGTTGGATCTCCTGTTTACTTAATTTAAATATGTTTCGTTTCTGTGGATCTACTTTTTCCACCAGCCGGTTGCTTCGATTCGTTTGAATTCCGCCTTTATGTCCGTTCCCTCGTAAAACGATAGCCAGCCGTGCAGCTTATGCGTTTGCCCCGGCTCTAAGTCGGAAAACTTCGGGTCCGAATGAAAGCATGGACACTTCTCGTTGGCCCATGGATTGTTACAATACTCCCATGCAGTAATTATCCATTTCCTGCCGTCACCGGATTTACAGGCAACGTAAGGATTTGTTAATATTTTGTTTTCGTTTGTCTGCTGCTCAAAGCCGGCTGCCATCTTCGTCATAACGCAGTTCTGCACACGCAGATCGCTGAGCTTTTTATCTGTACCGTTTTTAAGCCATAATTCCATAAGTATAGCCTCTTTTTTGGGCTTTACATGCGCTCCGAAGGATATTCCGTTTGGCAGCTTTCTTTCGATATCGAGCGTCCCATCGGGATGCCGGTTCCACTCCAGCTTTGGCAACTCGATTTTCTGTTTTGTCCAGATTGTATCGATATGTGTATGAGCAAGGTATGTAAGGCCTAAGTTCGACCAGATAGCTTCCGGCACATCTACAACGACGTAGCTGTTCGCATCCCAAGGCGTAAACACACTGAACTTTGTCTCTCTCTGTGGATCAATCGCACCGTCTAAGAAGCCAATTCGTGGATGGCGACCTCCTGGGTAAGGCAGCACCAGCAGCGGCGCATCCTCTGCTCGTTTCGGCCGATTATCAGGCAGAATATTAAATTTCTTTAACCCGGCGATTATTTCCTTCTCGGTAAGCCCCGTAGCGGCTTTTATCTCTTCATTCGTGAAGCGGTGATACCACACCATATTTTCGAGCCAATATTTTAGCTCTTTATCATCCTTTGGCCTCCGAGAATTTACTACATTTATGTCTGCTACAACTAAATTCCCTGCGTACAGGGCACGAGGTACCAATTCTAAAAAGTCTGATACAAAACCATACATCAAAAATGTGCTGAAAGATAAAACAAAAAAAGCTGTTGATGGTCTGAATGATTCTGGGCTTTGTTTTTGTGTACTATTTTCTTTTTCGTTCATTGCTTTTTCCCATAAGAACTTTTCGCAGGATGGTTATCAGCGATTTAGGCTCAAAATAATTTTTTGGCAGACGTAAGTATACTCTCCCCGGTTCAGGGATTGTAACTTTTCCGGATACGTCTGCAAATAAGGTCTCCATTTGTACAAGTGCCTCTTTTGTAAATGAAAATACCACATTTTGGCCGGTTGTTACAACGCTTTTTATGTCATGTTTACTTGCTGCGATGCGAAGTTCGGCCAATTCCAGCAGCAGTTCGACCTCATCCGGTATCGCTCCGTAAACGTCGGTTAGCTCGTTGGTTATCTGTTTCAAATCCTCTATGCCTCTTGCGACGGCAATTTTGCGGTACATATCCATCCGGTGCCTGTCGGCGGGTATATAGTTTTTCGGGATATAAGTAGCAAAACCCAAATCGATAACGGCCGTCGGTATCGGCTCGACCGGCTCGTTTTTTAGTTTACGGACGGCATCGGCCAATAGTTCGCAATACATTTGATAACCCACCGTCTGGATATGGCCTGACTGCTCAGGTCCTAATATATTTCCCGCCCCGCGAATCTCCAGGTCCCGCAAGGCAATTCTGAATCCTGCGCCTAAATGTGAATACTCTTCGATGGCCTTCAAGCGTTTTGCAGCCAGTGGTGTTATCGACCTCGAGGCCGGCAGCAGCATGTACGCATACGCCCGATGTTTATATCTGCCGACTCTGCCGCGAAGCTGATGGAGTTCTGCAAGGCCGAATCTGTCGGCATCGTTTATTAAAATCGTGTTGGCATTCGGGATATCCAGACCTGATTCGATTATTGTCGAGCACACAAGTACGTCAATTTGGCCCATTACAAAATCTATCATTGTCTTTTCAAGTGCGCTCTTGGCCATTTGGCCGTGTGCTATAGTGACCTTTGCATCCGGCACCAGTTTTTGAATATCCCAGGCCTTTTTGTCTATGGTCCTGACCCTGTTGTGCAGGAAGAACACCTGTCCCTGACGATTCAATTCGCGAATAATGGCTTTTCGTATAAGGTCATTGTTATAGGCGGTTACTGATGTTACTATGCTTCGCCTGTCTAATGGCGGCGTAGAAAGAGAACTTATATCGCGCAGGCCCAGCATCGACATATGCAGTGTCCTTGGGATCGGCGTGGCAGTCATCGTAAGCACGTCAACATTGACACGCATCATTTTAAGTTTTTCTTTGTGTTCAACGCCGAATCGCTGCTCTTCATCGATTATCAATAGCCCTAAATCCCTGAAACCAACATCACCGCTCAAAAGTCGATGAGTTCCTATCAGGATGTCGACTTTGCCTTCCTTTGTTCGTGCGATTATATCTCTGGCCTGTTTCGTTGTTTTGAAGCGATTAAGGACCTCGATACAGACCGGAAAGTCTGCGAACCGTTCAGTGAAAGTCCTGCCGTGCTGTACACATAACACCGTGGTAGGAACTAAGATAGCCACCTGCTTTCCATTCTCGACCGTTTTGAATGCCGCACGCATTGCAATCTCGGTCTTGCCGTAACCAACGTCGCCGCACAGCAGTCTGTCCATCGCGACAGGTTCCTGCATATCTGCCTTTATTTGCTCGGCTGCTGTGGTTTGATCCGGCGTATCCTGATATGAAAAAGATTGTTCAAATTCGGCCTGCCAGCTTGAATCGGCTCCATATGCAATTCCACCGGTTGCCTGGCGCTTCGCCTGTACCTCAAGCAGTTCAACTGCAAGGTCTCGAACGGAAGCGGCAACTTTATCTTTCTGTTTTTGCCACCTTTTCGAGCCGACCTTGCTCAATTTCGGGCGTTTCGGACTTGTCCCTATGTACTTCTGCACAAGGGCGATATTGTTGACCGAGACGTGGATTTTCACGCCATCCGCATATCCAATAGTAAGATATTCGCTCTTGCCGCCTTTTTCCTCTATTGTTTGAACCTCGATGAACTTGCCGATACCATAGGAAGCGTGAACAACATAGTCACCAGCCTGCAAATCGCTGAGTGTATCCACAGGCGACATTGACCTCGCCGGCCTGCGTCTTCTCCTTAGCACATACTGGCCGAATAGCTCGTGATGACTTATGACTATCGTATTTAGTGAATTTATGACAAAGCCCTGATGAATAAAACCCAGGAGCAGTTTGAAGTTGGCCGGAATCTTGTTGTTAATATCCTTTATAATCTCACCTACTCGTTTAATCTCAGCCTCAGCTTCACAGTAAAGCAGCACTTTTTTGTCTTTTTTTGATTCAGCCACCAGTTCCTCAAGCGCCTCTTTGTGTCCCGTCCACAAAGAAGTGGCCTTATGCTGAAACGTTTGCACACTTCTTATATCCACTTTTAGGAAATCGCCCGGTTCTGCTGTGGCGAACCTGCATATATGCAGTTGAGTGAATTTCGCTGTGGCTTCATAAATATCAGCCCAGCTATAAAGGCGGCCCGTATCTTCGGTACGTTCAAGGAACAGCTTCGCGACTTCTTCGCAGTCAGTGGGTTCTTCAAAAATTATTAAACAATCCTGCGGCAGGATATTTACAAATAATTCTCTTTCTTCCCG
>JABAHP010003503.1_pt2 | contig 16531 bp, 19 predicted proteins | sample 7062081 | NCBI WGS metagenome assembly JABAHP01 (sample SAMN14534357, study PRJNA622989) | marine sediment metagenome | biome: marine biome [ENVO:00000428]; feature: marine pelagic biome [ENVO:01000023]; material: deep marine sediment [ENVO:00002113] | place: India: Gulf of Kutch | collected...
AAAAAAAGAGCAAATGCGAGTTATTTTCCTAATATCTTCTGAAACAAAAATACAGTACCACCAATTACGAGAGATAAGAGGTATAGTATAATTGGGATCCACAGGAACTCAGCTCTCATCAGGAACTCGAAGCCACGACCATATCCAAAGGGAGATGGTGCATACAGCCAAAGTAGAAATAATATATATGCTCCAATGATGGAGAGGTTTAGTCTTCTACTTATCTTTAATCCAAACTGATAAGTAAATACGAACATAAAAGCGAAGCCTCCGAAGAACATTGGCCACATGCTAGAGCTTCCATGCTGTATGGTATTATAGACCGCAACTATAAACGCATGAATTGCCACGTAACTCTCTAGAAAAATTATCCACCTCGCGTCAAGATGTACCCAGGTCCATGCAAGGGACATCTGAGTGAATAAGAAGAACATGTAAATGAATCCTGAAAGGAGCTGAGGACCAACAGCCATTGGGTGAAACCAGAATGTGTAGACCAGCGCCCAGGCTACTATATACATGTGTATCCTTCGGATAAAGCCCGTCACCTGAAGATTCAACGGTTTATCCACACGTTTTCCAAGAAACAACCCCCGTCTCCTATTCTCAATAATCAATACAAAAACAAGCATCAAAATAACTGAGCCCTGGCTAGTCCAGATAGGCACATCCTGTGCTAGACCATCAAATAATAAATGGGTCTCAATAAGATGAAGCACCATGAAAACTGTGTTCCATGAGAGCATGAACACATTGTATCTTGTCAGATTAACAGATGATAATTTACCCNNGCCAACCCATGACCCTATTTGGTGAACAAGGTATAAAACCCAGACAATTAGCATCGAGTTCGAGTTTCTCTCCGGTAGCTTCCAGTAATACCAGGAGGCTCCTTGATCTGTAAGCAATATATCAAGGTACCTACCAAGATTAGGACCTAAAATCCAAATTAAACAAAAGAAAATAGCTGAAACTAGGGTCGCAATTTTCCATGCATCAACAGCCTTAATTTCAAACCTCTTTCTCGTCAATCGATTCAATGGGTATTGACTTCGATTAATTTAAACAATTATTTCCAATTTCCGAATTAGCACTACTAAAATAGGAGTTGAATACGATAGCGGATAGAACTAGCTTAGATGTAGAAGAACGCGCGCTAGCATCTTCCTAGTAAGGTGGAAGAGAATCTGCTTCTTCTCTTGCTCTTCGATTAAGTGGTTCAAGTAAGCCTTTGATTGTGCATAATTGAAATAATCTACAACCAATTATGAACGGGATTAATAGAAGAACTCCGTTAAGATAGAAAGATAACTGCACATTATATGCTTCAGTTATATAGCCGCCAATAACAGGTCCAAAAATCCTGGCTATACTACCAATAGATTGAGTAACACCAAGTGTACTGCCCTGTCTTTCTGGAGATGTCATGAGAGAAATGAACCCAGGCACAGCCGTATTAGTTATTCCAACTCCGACAGCAACCAACACTGTTGAAACCCCAAAACCTGGAATTGATGCTAGAAACGGAGTTAGAATAATTCCAAACGCAAGCAGTAATGGACCTAGAATGATAAGTTTCTCCTCTCCAAGTTTCGATACAAGACGCTTTATCCCAAATCCTTGAAGAGCCACCTGTATAACTCCTATGAAAATGAATACGTAACTCATCTCAACCTCTGTAAATCCAAAGTAATCAATTGTTAGTAATGGAACAATAACCGGTATGGCAGAAAATGCAAGAGTTACTATAAAAAAGATGATATAAATTTGCCCAATTAATGGTTCTTTTACTGCAGTTAATAGGTCTTTAATATCCTTGATAAAACTGGATGATTCATTGGATTGTGTTAATTTTTCTGATTTTGGTAGGAATACTAATACAAAAATGAAGTTAATGATTGAAAGTAAAAGAGCTGCTGCCCCCGGAACCCTAATTCCATAAGGACTTAATAGACCACCTATCACTGGACCAAGGATAAAGCCAATTCCTATTGCTGCTCCTACTTTGCCGATACCCGTTGATCTTTCTTCTTTGGTGGTGATATCAGCGATGTAGGCTTGAGCAACGGCCGCCTCTGTGGCGAGTCCAGCTATTATTCGAGAAAGGAGAAGTATAAGGAAACTATAAGCATAGGTAAATAATAGAAAACTGCCTGTGGAAGTTAAGATGCTAAATAATAGAACCGGTTTTCTTCCAAGTTTATCGGATATTCTTCCTAATATGGGGCTGAAGATTAATTGCATGACGCTAAAACTGGCCAATAGGATTCCAATGCCACTTGCACCAGAAGCAAATTTTTGTGCGTAGAATGGAATAAGTGGGATTATCATCCCGAAACCGGTCATATCAACAAGGACAGTTAACATGATAACGTTGATAGGTGAAAGTAACTGTTTTTTTGATTCCATAGAATTCTTTTTTCTTTACGATTTCAGAGACTATAAACCATTGCACGATACGCATTCGTTCTCAGATTACTGTTGATAAAATGCTTGTTCCTGCACTTTTTTATGGTATATTTTGAAGCTCTTTCCTCTTTCTTCGATATTCAATTATCGGTCTATCTCCTTGTAAAAGAACTTCATTCATCGTTAAACTGCTTACCTTGGGCATCTGTGTTTGTACCACTCTCCTATCCTGACGTACAATCACTCTGTTACCAAATCCACTTATCCAATTGAAAATCTCTCTTAAAACGGGTATCTTCACAGATTTTTGGTACAATCTAACATACATCATAGTGTTCTCATCATCGATAGGTACAAATGCAGCTACAACCCGCGTACTATCTGATATTCGATTCATCCAAGTATTAGGATAATAGAAATGCAACATGGGAGGCCAAGTTCCGTCAACTTCACTTGGAGTAAGAGGGGTTTGTCCCTCATCCACTTCGTTTCTCACCCATACATATAATCTATTATCTTTGACTTCAACATGAGGCCCGTTTACTAGAGTCTTGTTACCTCTTCCTATTGTGTTAGAGTGAACGAAAGGAAGGTGAACAACGTCTAACTGATTTTCGATTGCTCTACTATAATGAGTTTTCCAGTGGTCAGTGATAGTTCCATAGCTATATACTTCAAGATCATCTGGAAAATTTATTTCGGGATATTCGTCCTTGAGTTCTCCATACCAGAGCCAAATGAAGACATTTTTCTCTTTTGCTGGATAGTAATTGACCTTGTATCTTTCTGGTATTGTTTTATTTTTTCCATTTGCGGGAATTGTTATGCATTTTCCTTTTTGATCATATTCTAATCCATGGAAAGGACATTGGACATTGTTATCTATTACCTTCCCAAAACTCAGTGCTGCTCCTCTGTGGCAGCATTTATCATATAGGCATACAGGGGTTCCTTCAGAGTCTACGTAAAAAACAAGTTTCTGACCTAATCGAGTTACACCAATTGGTTTTCTAGTTGGCAGTTCTTTGCTATCTATTACAGCATACCACTGGTTTGGAATCATGTTAAGTTAAGATATTTAGAAAATGATAAGTTATGTCTTATGAGGCGGTTCGCTGGCGCACGCGACTTGTGGCGCGCGCGTATGATGTTATCTTTTTCNNAATGCGCGCGCAACGAAACGCTCGCGGGTTATGATGTTATCTTTTTCCTTTTTTCTGCATAATGATTCCTTTGCATATTCCTGCGTAGTCACAGTATTCGAGGCAGGGGGGTGCTTTCTCCTCGGCTGTGATTTTTGCTCCACAGTCTATGCATGCCCCTGTTTCTTCATCGCTCCAGACCTCGACTCTTCCACCGCATTCCTTACAGGTGTCATATTTGAAACTGGGTCTGATGTAGTCAGAGATTCCGGGGCAGTGATTTTCAGAGGGGGGTTTGATGAAACTCAAAGGGGTTTCCCTTGTATTGATATTATCTTTGTCTTCACAGATATTGGTTTTCCCGATGCTTCAACCGCTTTTTCCAGTATGTAGGATAAGCCACCACAGCAGGGTACCTCCATTCGCGCAACAGCCACGGAGGATATGTCGTTCGAAGTAAATATCTGAGCTAACTTGTCAACGTACCTCTGTGCGTTATCTAATTTTGGGCACCCCATTACGATTGATCTATCTCTAAGAAACTCTCCATGAAAGTTTTGGAATGCCGCTGGGACGCAGTCAGCGACCACCAGCAGCTCTTTACCGTCGAAGAATCCCGCCTTTGTTGGGACTAGGTTTAACTGGATGGGCCACTGGCTTAAGGTTGGAACTGTATCTGGTACGGCATCTAGTTCTGGGATCTGACATGTTTCACACGATAATGTAGGCTCTGCCTGTTTTTCCCTGAGGAATTCTTCAACTGCTTCCTCGTCGAATGGTTCAGCGTCTCTTTTTATTATCTTGATGGCGTCTTGGGGGCAGTGCCCAAGGCAGGCCCCTAGACCGTCGCAGTACTCGTCTTTCACTAGTTTAGCTTTTCCCTCTACTATTTGTAGGGCTCCTTCGGCGCAGTTGGGTATGCATTCCCCGCACCCGTTGCAGAGGCTCTCATCTATCTCAACTATTTCTCTGTTTATCATTTTCTGANNGTTAAGAGAGCAGGGTCTCCAAGTCTTCCTCGGGGGTGGTGATCGGGGTTATGTTGAATTTCTCTACTAGCACGTTCAGGATGTTTGGGGTGATGAATGCGGGTAGGCTCGGCCCTATTCTTATGTTCCGTATTCCCAGGTAGAGTAAGCTTAGAAGGATTGCAACAGCTTTTTGCTCGTACCAGCTCAACACAAGGCTTAGGGGGAGTTGGTTTACTTCAACACCGAAAGCTTCAGCCAGGGCAATGGCAATTTGCACTGCGGAGTAGGCGTCGTTGCATTGTCCCACATCCAAAAGCCTCGGGATGCCTCCTATGTCTCCTAGCTTCTTGTTGAAGAACCTGAACTTACCGCAGGCCAGGGTTAGGATGACAGTGTCATCAGGGGCTTTCTCAACGAATTCCGTGTAGTAGCTTCTACCGGTCTTGGCGCCGTCACAACCCCCGACAAGGAAGAAGTGCCTAATATCACCGTTTTTAACCGCGTCAATAACCTGTCCGGCAACCCCCATCACTGCATTTCTGGCAAATCCTACCATAACGGATTCCCCAAGCTCGTCCTGGTTGAACCCCGGTAGCTCTAGGGCTTTCTCAATTAAGGGCGTGAAGTCTTTGTCTTTTATGTGGATTAAGCCAGGCCATGCTACGAGGCCTGTAGTGAAAATATTCTCTTTGTAGTTTTCACCAGGTCTCTGGAGGCAGTTGGTTGTCATGAGTATCGCCCCTGGGAAATCGTTGAACTCGCGTTGCTGGTTCTGCCATGCTGTCCCGTAGTGGCCGTAGAAGTGTTCATACTTTTTCAGTCCCGGGTATCCGTGGGTTGGCAGCATTTCTCCGTGGGTGTATACGTATATTCCCTTTCCCTCGCTCTGCTTTAGTACCTGTTCCAGGTCAATTAGGTCGTGGCCCGACACAAGTATTGCTTTGCCAGCTTTATGTCCCAAGGGAACCTCGGTTGGAACTGGGTGGCCATATCTGCCAGTGTTCCCTGCGTCAAGAAGTTCCATTGCCTTGATGTTTATTTTCCCGCATTCCATGACTAGGTCAAGCATTTCGGGTACTGTTTTATTGGGGTCCAGCGTTGCTGCTAGGCTCCGGTGGGTGAACTCGTAGATCTCCTCTGATTCTTCCCCAAGTATCATGGCGTGGTCTGAATAGGCTGCGACTCCTTTTAATCCGAATAGAAGCAGGTGCTGTAGGCTCTCAACATCGGGATCGATGTCCGCATGTTCTTTTAAGCCGTGCTTGGAGCCCTGTTCTACAAGCCCTTCTATGCTGTCGGCGGGCCTGAAATCAACTGCTTCAGTGCCGTACTCTTCAAGCCCAGCCTTTTCCTTAAGCTGTTCTCTCAGGGCTACAGCCCTATTTATCAGTGACTGGAGCCTTTCTGGGTCGAAGTTCACATTAGTAATGGTGCTAAACAACGCTTCCAAGGTGAAGTGGTTTACCTCTGGGTCAGTTATGCCTGCTTCCCGGGCTATAGACGCTACTTTACTTAAACCCTTCAGGGTGTAAATAAGGAGGTCCTGTAGAGTAGCGACCTCTGGGCTTTTTCCACATACCCCGAACTTCGTGCAGCCGGTTCCTCCGGCAGTTTGTTCACATTGATAGCAAAACATGTTCTAANNCTAACTCTCCTTTCTAGATATGGCGCGGTTTTTCACAGGGCAGCTTGCTCCTCCACCGCAGAAACTGTTTGAGTGGTCTTCAAGGGCGTTGATTATGGGATCCAAGGTCTTCTTGTTAAGCCTGTATATCCGTTGCTTTCCTTCTCTCCTAGCATGTACCAGTTTACAGTCGACCAGTGGGCGTAAGTTGTGGCTTACCATGCTCTGTTCATGGCCGAGAGTGTTGACTATCTCGGTCACGCTTTTGGGGCCTTCGTCGAGGAGTTGTATTATTGCTAGTCTTGTGGGGTTCGCTAGGGTGCTGAAGAATCCGTAGCAGAGGTCTGTTATTCCCTGTTTCATTCCATCACCATACTTGAAATATTTATCATATGAAATATTCTTCATTATTAATAAGGGTTACCACATAACCGAAAAGAGGACTTTAATTCAAGCCGTACCAGATATCAAATAATGAACGTATTGACACTCCTTATCTCCCAAGGCCCAATAATTCTCCTAGTGGGCCTTATTGCCTTTATCGTAATTGGAGTGATCATCATAGTCATAGCGGGGGTGTTATTCGCATTAATACCGGCATTTGTTGTTTCCGGGATCGTATACGTTATTACAGGCAACCAGACTTATGCGGGTGTAGCCTTCTTATTGATAGCCCTATTAGCGTTTACAAGAAGAAAGAAATAGAGAAAACTATGAAATATACCTAGTCTGCGTACTGTTTTTTCAAGCAATTGTAGATGGTTTTCCCTTTTTAATAACCCATAGAAATAACACCATGGAAAGCCCACCCATGATTATCGATTCTATGGGGAAACCAGGTATTTCAAATCCGGGATCATTTATGGTCAGTGTAACTATCTCCTCTACTTTGTAATCTCCACTGTATCCGGTAACAATTGCTGATGCGGTAGCTCCTATAGGTAACTCTTCTGGAATTATGAAGCTGTAGTTGAATTCAAAAGGGTATGGTGGATCCAAAACACCTACGTCGAAGACGGTGTTCCAGGCCAAGGCACTAATTTCAAGTTCAAATCTTATGGATTCGTTAAAACCTTCCTCGGCTTCAACACTGATTTCATATGTGACCTCGTCTCCAATGTTTACCGTTTGTTCTTCAGGCTCTATAGTAAGAGTGAAAGGAGCATCTGAATAAACCATTTTTGCTGTGAAGCATAGAGTTATTATGATAACTTTCATCAGTTTAAGCCAATTTTTCTTCGTCAAAATCACAAATATAGACTCATTTGTTGTTAATTTAAAATTATTCATGGAGTAGAAAAGGTTGATATTTGGCGGAATACTTCAAAAAACAGGGTTAAAAATGAAAATAAAAAATTTAGTTTTCGTTGGTTTAGTGCTGTTAATCACATATGGCTCGGTTCTGGCTAATGCAGATGTTCCCGATGTCTTAGAGCTTAGTATAGAGGAGAATGGGGAACAAACGTTAGTTATCAGTATTAGACATGGTGCCCCGTCATCATCCCATTACGTCGACGAAATCCAGTTGGAACTGGATGGAGAGTTGGTAGAAGTAACCGACCTAGAAACTCAATCAGAAACCCAGTTCACAGAAGAGTACACGATGGATTCGGAGGCTGAAAACATTCGTGTAAGGGTCCACTGTAATTTACATGGCTGGAGTAACTGGGAAAGTCTACAAATGGATGAACCCTCGACGCCCCGGGGAATCCCTGGATTTCCAGTAGCCTCAATCATCCTTGGGTTACTCTTGGTAATTGGGATTTTCTGGATAAGAAAATAATCAATCAAAAATATTAATGAGCCTTTACATCTATGATAGGATGGTTAAAGCAGATTATAAAAACGAAAAAAGTCCCAAGGTCGAAAGGCTTGTTGACCTCGTAGAGTATCAGAAAGAAGCTGTTGTGAGTCGGACCTTAATAGATAAGGAAACAGGCACTGTAACCTTGTTTGCCTTCGATGAAGGGCAAGGACTAAGTGAACACACAACGCCATACGATGCCTTGGTTAACATACTGGATGGTGAAGCTGAGATCACCATATCAGGGATCTTGTACGAGCTTAAGGAAGGGGACACCATTATAATGCCCGCGGATGAGCCCCATGCGTTAAGGGCTAGAAAAGCGTTCAAGATGATGCTTGTGATGATAAAATCATAGTATCATTTGCCCCCAACATGTTTAATTGAATCAAAATAGGAACTATATCAGATCAAAATGAAGACAAAACTACATCTTGATGGTGAAGAAGTGCCCCTTAACGATTTTGTGGAGAAATTTTTCGCAAAAGTCCTGGAAGGAGCCGTAAGTTCTTTGAAAAGGACTGACGCAGATTGGAAGAAGCTAACCATAACTGTTGAAAGAGACTGAAATCCATCTCCGGCACATTCAGTGACTAATGGTTAAAATGGCCACTAAAACAATCCGCGTAACACGAGCCCGTTTGGGTGAAGGAAATGAAAAACGTGAGGATGAGATAGCGGTAGATGAGGCCATTTGCCTATTCGTGAACATGGAGCATTTCAGAATCCTAGTCGCTTCACCAGTAATGATAAGGGAACTCGCTGTTGGGCACCTTTTTTCAGAAGGGGTAATAAACGGTCTGGAGGAAGTTGAAAAGGTTGAAATCGGCGTTGGGAAGGTTTACATCGATCTCAAAAAAGATGTTGATCTTGGTTCATTCAACGAATACAGAAGAGAGATCATAACAACGGCTTGTGGAGCTCCAATAATGGGCTCGGTTGAAGAGGGGTTACAGCTGTTAAGGGTCAAATCTACACTAGCTGTGGACCCAAAAAAGATCATTGAAATGGTATCAAAACTAAATCAGAAGGACACCATCTTCAGAAGGACAGGTGGAACTCACATAGCGATGCTTTGTGACTCGGCTGCAAATACCTTAGCTTTTTCGGAGGATGTGGGAAGGCACAATGCTGTAGATAAAGTCATTGGATATGCCTTACTGAATAATATTCAGCTGGATCAGTGCGTGTTGGTTTCTTCTGGAAGGCAGTCCGGGGAGATGGTTCTCAAAGCAGCTCATAGTGGTGTTCCTATAGTTGCTTCTGTATCGGCTCCTATAGAATCCGGTAGAAAAGTAGCTGAGGAAACAGGGGTCACCCTCATAGGTTTTGTAAGAGGAAGTCGGATGAACATTGTAACCCATCCGAGAAGAATATTTTAGCAAATTAAGCTAATAAAAGCTCATGCAACCTCGCGCGCACGGATGTTAAGGATTCAAGATTCCTGAGTAAGATTCAGGTTTAGCTGCCAACCGATTCCATCATCATCCACGAAGCGACCATACAGAGCCCCCCAGAACTGTTCCTCAAGCTCCATTTTCACAGTTAGTCCCTGTGACTTGACTTTTCCCCATATCTCTTCTATTTGCTCCCTTGAATCCAAATCAAGAACGATCTCAACAGCACCCCCAGATACCGCTGGACCCATACTATCCGACAGGTAAATCATGCCACCACCAATTACCATGACGGCATGCATTGTGGAGCTCTCATAGTCAAAGTCCTCAGGGAAACCAAACTGAGCCCCTATACTGGAGTCAAAGGGCATGCGATCAACCAGTGTGGCTCCAAACAACTCTTTGTATTTCTCAATCGTTCTCTTAGCATTAGTTACCTGAATATATGGAACAACGTTTACCAATCTTAACACCTTGAGAACCTGAACAACTCTATAAAAATTGTTCCAAACATCAGCACCATGTTCAGCGCTCTCCCACCCTTCTAGATATGCGTCCATCTTATATGCAGAATTACGGGAGGGTGTCTGCATGTCGGAATATGTCAGTGGGTTAGAGGACTTCCTCTCACAGCTCGGGGAGACGCCCCTTTCCACTGGCAGTCCAGAGCTGGATGATGGCCTGATCGGAGGGGTGAGGAACGGCATGTTTTATTTTTTCTACTGTAAGGAAAAGGAGCTTATCGAGAATCTTTTCCAGCACCTCGTAGTGAATGCCCTGAAGCCCAACGAGAAGGGGCTACCTTTGGTGGTTTACATGCTTTGCGGAAACTACAGGAAGGAACGAACCAACCTTGGGCTGGAAGAGCTGGCTGAACTCATTGAGGACTCAGGGTTTTACATGTGGGAGGCCTTGAAGAGGGTGCATATTTTTACAGCAAGCAGCGCTGATCAGCAAGCCCTCCTAGTTGATGGGCTGATCAAACTCCTTGAAAAAGAGGCTAACGTTAGCCTTGTGATCGTCAGGGGAATCTATAAGCTTCATCTAGATGATGCCCGAGTGAAAAACAGGCAAGTAGTAAGCGAAGAAGTTCAAAGATCCATCATTCATTTGAAGCAAACATGCGCTATGAGGAACATTCCCCTTGTGGCCTCCGGTAGAGATGTTAAGATGAAGGGCACTGTTCTGCCTCAGCCTGAGAGCAGCAGTTTTCTGAGGCACACAGCGAACGTTGTCATCTATCTCCAGCGCAGAGAGAAAGGCTCAATGTGGAACTGGGCCTTGCTCGTGGACCACCCCACACGACCCCCCGGCTCTGTGGAATATCGTTTCGTGGTGAAAGAGGAATTGGGCAGAGAGACAAAGCCATTCAGGATGAGTTTCCAAGAAATGGTGGAGAAACTAAGGAAAGAGGTCAAACAGCCTCTTGTAAAAAAGGACCGGAAAACCGCTTTTGAGCTCCTTATTGAAACTTGGGGAGCAGAGCTTGGAGCCATGAGCTACGCCGAGTCCTTTAAAATGATTGATCTAAGCCTTCTCATATCAGTTATTGAGAATAGGAAACTGCATGAGGAGGTGAAAAGGAAACTACAGGTCGTTGAGTCCAAGCTTGAGAGGCTAGAAAACAGGTAATGAGGTTCAGAGGCTGGATTTTCGACCCTTACACCAGAGGAGCAAAGGCGTTTTACTGGTTTAAAACCACAGACGGCCGGGTTCTACGCCTAAATGAAGGGCATAAACCCATATTCCTTGCTCAGCCAAGCGAAGACTCAGAGTTAGAACAGGTGGAATACTTGTTCGGGGAGCATCCCTGCGTATGGTCTACTAGCATAGTTGAGAGGCATCCAACTTTACGCATGGAACGCCTTGAGAAAGTAGTGGAGGTAAAGGTTGATGCCGGGGATACTCTCAACTCTGTCCTAGATTATGCCAACAGGCTTCCTGAAGTTAAACAAGTGTATAACTCAGACATCATCGGCATTCAGGGGCACCTAATTAATCGGCAGATCCCCCCCTCAAGCCTATGTGAAGTTAAAGGGTCAAATGGAAAAATCGAGTCCATGGAAAGGCTAGAGGATGATACGGTTGATCCCCCGCCTTTCAAAGCACTACATTTCGAGATCCCTGACTCTACACAAATTAGCAGAATAGACGTGTACGATGAGTGGCAGAACCTGAAAGCGGAGTTCAGTGGAGGAGAAAGTACAGTTTTAAACAATTTCAACACGTTTCTTCAGAAAGAAGACCCAGACATAATCGTCACGAGCAGCCCCGTCACCACTACCAGGCATATGATTAGGAGAGCAACCTACAATGGGCAAGTGCTTCGCTTCGGGAGAGAAGGTGAAAGGTTCCATGGAAGGGTTCTGGTGGCCGCGAGCTCCTTTCATGATATGGGGCTAGCAGGCCTCGTGGAACGCGCACGATTCACGTATGCCCCTATAGGGGTTGGCCATGACTGGGAAGCGGGTAAGACAATTGATAGCAGGCAGTGTGCTGAAGCAGTCAGGTTACAGGTTATGGTCCCTCCCATGAGGGGTGGCTTCGGCTTCTCCCAGTCGGCGTGGGACATGATAAGGCATGACAAAGGGGGAATAGTGTTATCCCCCCAGCCTGGGCTTCATGAAAATGTTGCCGCCCTTGACTTTGAGTCCATGTTCCCCCACATAATCGTGCGTCGGAACATTTCATACGAAACAGTTACCGCTGAGGAGATAGAGCACAGCGTCAATGGTTTCTTAGGTAAAATTGTTGAACCCTTCCTCCAACGTAGACGCAGATTCAAAAAGCTTAGGAAGACCTTTCAGAAATATAGCCGGGATTGGTGGTACTGCCAGCAGAGGCAAAGTACTTTGAAACTCTTCCTTGTTGTGTACTATGGCTATAGTGGGTGTTACGCTAACCGGTTTGCCAACGTACATGTCTTTCAGCACATCAATAAAGAAGCGAGAAAAGCCATGGTCCTCGCCCTGAATAAGGCTCAAGAACATGGATTCGAAGTAATATACGGCCCCTTTGACAGCCTTTTCGTAAAAAAGCCGGAAGCCAGTGAAAAAGACTTTGAAAACCTGGCGCATGATATCTCCGAGGCCACTGGCCTCCCCATGAGCCTCGATAACCACTTCAAATTTCTTGTGCTCTTAACGAAAACAACCGACCCCAACATGGTGGCCGCAAACAGGTACTATGGCAAACTTATGGACGGGGACTTATTCTTTAGAGGCATAGAGCTCCGCAGACATGATACGCCACTATTCATAAAAAAAATGCAGGAGAAAATAATCCAAACCTTCTTCGACGCCGAAAACGCTGAGAAAGCCATAGTGAAACAGCTACCTAAGGCACTGGACATCGCAGATCAATCCTACAGGAACGTCTTACAAAGGAAGGTCGACCCGAAAGAGTTGATAATCTCAAAGAGACTGCGCAAAGAAACAAAGGACTACAAAGCAAGGCAGCCCCACATAATCGCCGCAATGCTTGGCGACGCTGAGGAGATGTCAAAATACATCTTGGTGAACACGGAGAGCACGAATCCTTACAGAAGAGTAATGCCAGCGAGCATGATTGATGAAGCCCACGTGGCATATGACCGTAGGAAATATTCAGCGATGGTAAGAAGGGGAGCATGGAACCTTTTGAGACCTTTCATACCACGTGAAGAGAGCATAGGAGGAGACAGGGTACGAGAGAGTCGCCTAGACATCTTTTTCTAAAGAAGGTAGGAAAAGCATTCCTCTACAACCAAGGATGCTACCTCGTTGACACAGAGGTTAAGCTCAACCTGATTGGGCTGAAAAGGTTTCAGGAGCAAGGTACGCATTCTGTAATCGATGTCTGCGGTGTAGGGGTGAAATATGTATCAGGTAGGAAAAAATCCAGACAGAGTAGAAAAGAGTTCAAAGAACTCGAAATANNACGAGGCGTGGAAGTAAAAGTATCTCGATCAGACTTTAAAAACGGGTTCATATGCTCGGGATGTAATTATAACTATGTCTTTACACCAATGAGGCTCTTAGCACAGTATGAAGTCCCGTCTGGAGTGGGGCTGATAGAGTTTAATAAACACAAATTCTCATTTGACCTTAACTCTGTAGACGAAGCTAATCCAACTCGAAGAACTTTTAGATTGAAGGGAGTGAGAGTTGTGAAAAAACCTGTTTACAGGACTGTTCCCCAGTTTCAGATAGATAATGCGGTTACAAATATTTCGTTAAGGCAACGCGATTCAAGGATGGAAAATCTGAAGCAGGAGATCCTGGATTTTAAGTATTAGAAAGTTCCAGTTTATTTAATTTTTATTCAATGCGCGCACTAGTTCCTCTTTTCTTTTAATAGTAATGCTAGCATTATTGCCACAGCGTAACAAAGTCCAGAAGCGATGAAGGGTGATGTATAACTAAAAGAACTATACAGGTATCCTCCCATCAAGGGACCGATAGTGAAGCCTAGTCTAGCCCCCGTCATTCTTATACCTATGCCTGTGCTAAACAGATCTTTTGGAATATTTTCTGATAGTACAGCTATTGTAGCTGGCCATGTCATACTCCATAAACCAAAGGAGACCGCGTATAAGACTATAAGAATCATCCAATTTGTCGTTAGGGTCCAACCAAAAAATAGCAGCGGAACTGGAATCAGTGACAGCACAACTAACCTTTTCCTGCCATAGCGGTCTGCCAACCAGCCACTTGGGATCTGAGTGAGTAGAGTAAGAGCGCTTGAAGCTGTAAAGAATAACCCGATTGTTGAGGGAGCTAATGAAATTTGGTTTTTCAGGTAAAGGGGTAAAGCTATGTTAGTATTCCCTTGCCCCATTGTCATTGCAAAATGAAGAGAGAAAATTAATACAAAAAAAGGAAGGTAATCCGTTAATGATGGTCTAGTAATTGAGTAAAGTTCGTCCGTCTCTTTTTCTTGTGTAATCGTGTCTGGGATTGAGGGAGGCTTGTCGTCTAACAGGATTACTGGTAGGAGACTTAGGGTTAAGACTCCGGAAGCAAGATAGAAGGATATGCCCCAGCCCCAGTTCTCAGCGATATAACCACTTAATGACGGGGCAATAATCCCGGCAATTGGCCAAGCTAGGTTCATTATGCCAAATAATGTTGCTCTATTACTTGCAGTTGTTTTCTCTTCGATTAGAGACATGCGAGCAGGTATAAAAAAGGCAAAAGCCACATTGAACATTATGAATAAAGGGGTAACTAAGATCCAGTTTTTCATCGAAGCTATGAAAAACGGGGGTGCTAGAGAGAGTAAAACACTGATCAAAAGCATCCTTTTTTTTTCAAGTCTGGTTACAAGCAACCCACTTGGAAGCATAAATAATGTAGCGATGATACTTGAAAGCCCTATAACTAAGCCTATCTGCACCTCAGAAGCGTTTAGACTCTCCAAATATAATGGAAACAAAGGTTGGATGATTTGGCTTGAAAAACCAACCGCCATGTTAAGAATAAAAAGATACCAGAGGTTTCTGTCAAGAACTGCCATAAGGTTGAAGTCTTCTCCGATTTATGATAAATAATTTTTAGAATCTCTTTGTATGACGCTGATAATTATTTTGTTTTCACAGATTGCTAGGTTTAGCGATTATCTCTTTGATAACTATGTCAAAAAGTCTCCTACTGTTAGCGGGTTTCGCTATAACTGCAGTATCTGCACCTCTTCCAGATCCAGCGATTACCAGTATGTCTTTATCAATTGGAATTACTCCCGCATCCACCGCCATTGCCAAGATCTCTACGACAACTTTCATTCCCTGTCCAAACATCCTTAATGTTTGAGCGATGATTCCTGCGGGGTACATTGTGCTCCATTTACCCATGAATGCTGCGTCTACTCCACCAAAGGTATGGGCAGCAATTACGATTTTTCCGCCAGCTTTTTCGATTTTCTCTTGGGCTTCTGGTTCAAGCTCCTGTTGACCCGGTTCTCTTAAACCCGTAACGTGAGGTACTACGACTACGTTAAAACCCTTGAATAACTCAATTGTTTTAAGGGCAGTTCCTCCCCATGTGCTTGCAACAACTACATCCTTAACCACCAGTTCCTCTGCCCTTGATTTGGCTATTTTCATGGTTGCGTCAGAATTAACTTCTCCAGGACTTTCGAAGTACAATATCTCTTTTTTAGGCATTTTATACTCCGTTTTAGAAACCTAATAGAAGGAAATATAAGTTTGGGTAAATTAGACCGCTGTGCACTAACATTTTATTGGAAGTAAGAGGGTTAAAATCTAAAAATTTGTTAATAGACATATCATGGTTTCAAGGCTTCTGGTATGCCTGACTCACATGGAACAGCAGTTTGGCAGAAACCACAGCCATAACCATTGAAATTATAGTGTTTTGGAACATATTGCCTTGTCATTCCTACGTATTTTGAGCATGTTTCTTTGTTATGCCCTTCCTCTGTAATCGCGCCAATGGGGCATCTTTTTATGCATTCTCCACACGTGCCCTTCATGTAGAATAGACAATACGCGTTATGATTACTGTAGGGTCTTTCTGCTGGTTCAATGTAGAGGTTTGCTATTACTGAACCCGTTCTCATTGCTTTGCCCACAGGGGTTATCAAACCATCTGATAGACCGAAGGTTCCTAATCCGGAGGCGTAGGCTGCGTGGCGTTCCGACCAAGTAGAGGCAAAACTGTATTTAACGGAGGTTTTTCCCACATATAGGGGGGACAACATTGGTGCCACGGCTTCAACACCATTATTTCTCAGAAATTCCACGAGGTGTTTTCTTAACTGACCGTTGAATTCTTCACCATAGATTCTTGACCTTGCCCATCTCTCGCTTGGAAAGTGGGTCTGTAAACGATGGTCCCTTTTGGTTGCTTCAGTTTGAGGTAGAATCCAGCTGATGACCGTTATCTTTTCTGCTTTGAATCTTTTTTCTGGGTATTCTGCAGATAAAAATTCTAATGGAGCAACATAAAAGTCCCCAATATCTTGTTTATAGAACTGGTATAATTTGTCAGCCCCATTACTGAACCCAATGAGGGGCTCTGCCCATGCAGGTTCATCTCCCCAGTTTCTCATTGTGTTCGCCGGAGAATTTGTGAAGTCGACAATTTCACGTTTGATGGACTTAGTGGGGTCATCTATGAATTTCATGTATCAGAGATTGATGTTTCCTTCCTCAAATATATTTAGTTGCTATGAAGAGAATAGTA
>JABAHP010001441.1_pt1 | contig 16517 bp, 14 predicted proteins | sample 7062081 | NCBI WGS metagenome assembly JABAHP01 (sample SAMN14534357, study PRJNA622989) | marine sediment metagenome | biome: marine biome [ENVO:00000428]; feature: marine pelagic biome [ENVO:01000023]; material: deep marine sediment [ENVO:00002113] | place: India: Gulf of Kutch | collected...
TTATTGGAACGCCCTGTTGAAGAAGGAGATTTCTTTCGCATGTGCCAAACTAAAGATCTACCGATCCAAGATTGGGTTGGATTGGCGGTAAGGCGGGCTAAACTCACCGGCTACCCAACTGTGTTCTGGTTGAATGAAAACCGCCCCCACGATGCTGAATTGATAAAGAAAGTGAATCTGTATCTGAAAGACCATGATACTACCGGTTTAGATATAAAAATAATGAACCTGGAAGATGCCACCCGAAATGCATGTGAATTAATCAGTGAAGGAAAGAATGTTATCTCAGTAGGAGGAAATGTATTACGAGATTATCTTACTGATCTGTTTCCAATCCTTGAAGTTGGCACCAGTGCAAAAATGCTCTCAACCGTTCCATTAATGGCAGGAGGAGGATTATTCGAGACTGGAGCAGGCGGAAGTGCACCAAAACACGTTCAACAATTTATAAGCGAAAATCACTTGCGATGGGATTCATTAGGTGAATTTCTTGCATTGGCAAATTCATTCACACACATTGGTCGCCGATTAAATAATTCTAAAGCTTTGTTGCTTGCGGAAACATTAGATCAGGGAATTGAGAAATATTTAAATGAAAATAAATCTCCCTCCCGAAAAGTCAATGAAATTGACAATCGCGGCAGNNGCTACTCAAGATAAGGATGCTGATATGAAAGCCCGGTTTGCACCTCTTGCCCAAACATTAACAGAAAATGAAGCTAAAATTACCGAAGAGTTACTCGCTGTTCAAGGAACACCGGTAGATTTGAAAGGTTATTATAAACCTGATGATGAAATTGCCGAGAAAATGATGCGTCCGAGCGAGACTTTTAATGCTGCGCTCGATGCATTATAATATCAATTTCTTTTTTTTATTCTTATTTTTAATATCTGATTTTGTATTTTGTTTTTACTGAAATATAATATTATTATTCAACATTCAAAATGAATTCTTTCTTGCTCTTCACAACATTTAATCTGCTGAATCAATTCAAAAACATCAAATGGCTTTACTTTAAAACAAATTGCCCCTGAAGCTAACACTTTTTCTTTCACGCTTGAATCTCCACTTATAATAATGATTTTTGCAGATTTTTCTATTTTCAGAATTGCTTCAGTTGCTTCAATTCCATTTTTATATGGCATATGATAATCCATTATTATATAATCTGGTTTTTTGGTGAATTTATGGAATTTAAGAACAGCTTCTTCTCCATTTATAGCTTTATCAATTACCTTAAAACCCATTATTTCAAAAACTTTAATATAAATCTCTAAAATTGAAGAATCATCATCTAAAATGAAAATACTCATACTAATATCCACCATTTTCAAGAATAAATAATAATAAAATAAAAAAAAGGATAGGTTTACTAATTTGAGAAGTCTAAATATTCTAGCACTTTATTCTTAATTTTCTCCATCGTAGTTGTATCAGTAGTTTCTTCTAAGTAATTAATTGTAAAAGTCAGCTTACCAGCGATAGTTACTACAGGAATTACAAGTTCTATATAAGGAGTTCCGGATGTAACAAATATAAATCGGTCAAGCTCTAATGACCCATATTTCTTAGGAAAATCTAAGAGACCAAGGTTAGTTATAGCTAAACCAGGAAACTTAGGAATTTGTTTTTTTACTCTCTTGTTTGCTATGTTCTTCTCATCAGTGCTATATGAATGAATTTTTTCGAACCTACTGAAAGTGGAAGGAACAAGTTTTCCAAAAAGGGAAAATTGTCGGGCATCTACCATAGTTTGATCAACAAGGTCAGTAATCGCAGCAAATTCAAAAACCTTATTAATGTGCAAATTTTCTTTTGCTTTAATGTTGAAAATTCTTGCATTCTCCCAGAAGTCTTTTTTAGGATTATATGAGAATTTAAAATCAAATCCTGAAACATAAACTCCAACATATTCACCAATAGGTTTTTTATAACGCTTTCTAGTGTTAACGGGGATCATTATATTTTGTCTTCCACCTTCAAAAGGACCTCGTACGGCATTTCTTGCTGCTAGAAAAGCCATATTAAGAGCTGAATTTACCGTTACACCATGTTGACCACAAATTTCAATGAGATTTGATGTTTCTTCTTCACTTAATTCCACCGAGATAATTTGAAAGTTATAATTATCCCAAAATGCTCTAAAAATGTTATCCTCATCCTCTTCATCAAAAATAGTCTTCTTTTTTTGCCATAAATCATTCATTTTTTTAATTGCAAATCCTATAGCTTTTCCAATTTTGATATCTGTTGGAAAATTATCTGGAGTTGCTAAAGGGGGCTCTGGCATCTCCTTTACCTCTTGATCTGGATTTCCAAGATACAAAAGCAGATCACGAGCTAATATGGCCAATGAAGTCCCATCACATATTACATGATGACAGACAATGAGAACTTCAGAAATCTCTGTTGATTGAATTAATATAAATCGAGCTAATGGTCCTGTTGATAATTCAAAACGGAGCTTATAATCATTCAAGAGTTCACGATTCCAATCTTCATCAGATGTCCGTTCAATTACCTTAAAGGAATTGTCAGGAACGTTTTCATTTGTATACCAAGGATCGCCGTTTTCATCCATGAAAATTCGTACTCCCATTAACGCATGTTGCTGTCTTAGCTTATAAAGAGCTTCTTTTAAATTTTCTTCTGAGATAAAACCTTTTACTCTAGCTACTATGGATATAGTTTGATTAGGAGACCTAAAGAATCTCCTTTCAAACGAGTTTAATTTTCTTTCAAATTTCTTATATTGTGTTGATTCAAGTTGTGTAATTTTTTAACACCTTTTTTTATTTTTCGATCGAACGTCGATCGATTTTTATTTCTAAGAATATATTATAAAATTTAATATTTAAATATTTCGATCATCGTTCGAGAAAATTAATGATCTTTATTTACAAATTAGCCAATATATTTTTAAATACCATTTTATTCAATTGATCACTGATCGGCATATTTAAATACTTAATAATTCTATATATTATATAATGACAACTAAATTATCGTCAGCAAAAGTAAAGATATTAGTTATTGCGGAAAAACTAATAGAAAACGAGGGTTATGTTAATGTTAGCGCTCGCACTATCGCAAAGAAGGCAAATATTAGCGTTGGAACCCTTTATCATCACTTTCCAAGAGGTAAAATGGAGATTGTTATAGCAATTGGTGAAAAATATAGTGAAATATTAGGAATGTCAGAATTCCTCGCTGATCCTAATGCAGATCCTAGAGTGTGGTTACGTAAGAACTTGGAATTGAATCAAAAAAAGAAAGCCTTCATTACCGCAATGGAGATAGAAGCCATGTCACGACCTGATGAGGTTGAAGCACTTATCAAAGAAAATATTGAAAAAAGAAAGGAAACACAAAAAAGTCTTATTAAAGCTTATAATATGATGGAAAAGTTTGCAGGGAGAAAGCTTAGTATTGAAAGGGCACAGCTGATGCAAAAAGTACTTAAGGCAATTATGCGACGTCATATAGTCTTTGGGAATCATTTTGGTTCAGATGATGAGTTCATTGATCTATTTATCAAAATAGCTAAAGCTGTAGCTACTGACTAATTAAAAAAAATTAGTAAGCAATTTCATCAACTATCTCATAATGCTGTGAAAAGTCATCGTGTCTTAAAAGAACCTCTTGTGCTTTTTGAGGAACATAAGACTTTTTGTAATCCTCTCCTACAAATTCTTTTATCGCGTTTAAATTTTCAAATATCATTATCGTAATGAATTCGACTTCATCTTCTAGTGGACGTTTTAAAAGACTTATCTTTTTATATCCGTCAATGTTTCTGCGTTCAATAGAAGGAAAAATTTCATTTTTCAGTAAGTTTTCGTAAGTATCAGCATTTTCGAACGATGTCCAACCATGCCATATTCTTGCTATCATTTTTCAAACTACCTTAGAATTTGGGAATCCATTTTGCTTCAGCCTCGAACATCTCTTCAACCATCTCGTAGATTTGTGTCGTTGAACAAACACTTGCGGTGTTAGGGTCGAGTAATATAGCATGATATATCTTCTCTCGATCTATTTCGAGGACACCCTCGACTGCAGCTTTTTGTACNNATGGCTGTCAGCAAAAATAGGGACTTCTACACAACATCCTTTAGGAAGATTGGTGATTAAACTTCCTTCTTTATTGTTTACATTTCCATTAAATCCGAAAGGTTTGTTGGTTTCCATGGCATTAATGATGTGGGATGCATATTCATATGTAGGTACTTTCTTATAAGGAAGTTTTGGACGTTTTATTTCGTTCATTAGTTTTTTTTCGAATTTACCTTGCAATTTTACTTGCATCAAATAATCAGCGGCTTGTTCAATACCATATAACCTTAAAAGACGTCTTCCTTCAAATTTTTCTACAAAATCAGGAAGTTTTCGATAATATGGTACATACTCGCTTAGATGTCGGGATTCTTCTGTCATGAAATATCCTCCTGCAGCTTTCATCATATCTATGCGTACTTTTTCGGTTTCTCCTTTTTGTGGATCTTCTTCAAGAGCTTTATATATCAAAGGGTATGCATCCTGCCATTTAGAATCTGGATCAGTTGAATTTTTATACCATATCTCAAGAAACCAAGCCATATGATTAATACCTGCACAGAGATAGCTAAAATCTTCACGTTTTAATCCAGCCCATATTCGCAAAGTTTCGGCTGTTCCTTGAACTCCATGACATAGACCAACTGTAGAATCTGGAACTATCGAGTTACAATACCACGTATTCATTGCCATTGGATTGGCATAATTCAAGAGTATAGGTTTTATCCCCTCATTATTAGCGTTATGTCCAACTTCTTGCATGTCCTTCAAAATTGATTTTAAGGCGGTTGAAGCACGAATGAAGCGAAAAACACCTCCAGGACCAATTGTATCTCCCACTGTTTGAGAAACACCATATTTAAAAGGAATTTCGACATCTAGTTTAAACGCTTCAAGTCCACCAACATGTATGGAGTCAATCACATATTTAGCATCTTCGATTGCTTTCCTTTGGTTTGTTGTTTTTTCAATTGTTATATCTTTATCGTCAAAATAATCTTCTTTGAACTTTTTAATGTATCGAAACATTAAATCTAATCTCTCAGTGTCGATATCTTCGAGACATAATATTGTATTTTCTTGGAGCGCTGGAAATAAAAGGAGATCTGTAAGCACGTTTTTTCCAAAAACAAGAGAGCCTGCTCCAATGAAAGTAATTTTCACCATAATATTTTTTTAAATACAAATAGATTTTTATAACTTTCAATATAAAAGTATTATTACACATCCCAAATTAATAATTTAATTTATAAAGTGAAACATGATCTAGTTCCCATGATAATTATTAATTGACTCTGAGAAATTTTAAAATGATTAGCTATTTTCTTTGAATTGATTTTAAGCTAGGACTCGTTCGCTACTATTCATTTTATTTTTCATATACTAATTCTCTGTTTTAAGTTATGCTTCGATCTCTTCTAATTTTGCTTGTCTGGATGCTAATAGAAAACTACTCAAAATAACTGAAATTAAGCCAATAACTATAAACAAGATCGAAAAATTGCTCGGTGGCACTAATATGAATACTAAGAAATAAGCCAATATCGGTGTTATTTGACCTGGTACTCCAATAAGAGGTGATAATATATTTACTTGCCCCTCTTTGAAAGATTTTTGAGCATAAATGATTCCATATGCGGTACCTAAAATAACTATAATGAGTGATGGAATGAACAGAATAATTTCCCCTAATATGATGCTTCCAGAGAATAGACGTGTTAAAAAAGCTGAAATTGTTCCTATCCAAAAAGTCCCTAATGAATATATAAAGCCAGATATGAGAGCATATATGATTCCCTTAAATTTATCTATTTTTCTTAAATAAATGAATAACCCAATAACAATAGTAATATAAATGCATGTAAAAACAGTCATTCTAATAATAAAACCGGGATCTAAGATATTATAAGTTGCTACATCTACTGAAAGCTCGCTAAAACTTATAAACACAATTCCAAATATCATTATTAAGATCCCGATAATTTCTTGCCATTTAAGAGTCTCATTTAGAATTTTAATGGATCCTATGGCTAGTAAAATCAATCCTGCACTCATCAATGCAGGAACTAATGCAGGTCCAAGGTAAATCTGCGCTAAAAGAAAAAAAATGGCTCCTCCTAATAGAATTTGAAGCAATAATCCAACAATCCATGTAGGATTCTTAGCGATTTTTTTTAAAAACTCGGGATCATCCAAATGTTCATTTATTACCTTTTTTTGTAACAAAACTCCCAAGTTATTTACAAAACCTGAACCTATTGCTAAGATTATTCCTAGAATATAACTCAATTCATTTCACCTTGATATCAATTAATAATCAACCTAATTATATATTCTTGTTATTCTAATACTATTATAAAATTATTATTAAATTTAAGTGGGTAGTTTATCCCTTTAGATTATCAAAAAATATTATTACAAATCCCAAATTAATTATTATAATAATGTAAAGAATACCAAAAAAATGGTTTGTATCTATGAAGAAAAAGACCGTAATTATCATTGGCGCTCTAGGAATGGATTTTCACGTGTTCAACACAGTTTTTAGAGATAATGAAGAATACAATGTAATAGCATTTACTATTGCCGGCGAACAAAATGTTGGCACGACTGAAGAAACTGAAAGAAAATTTCCAGCAGAACTAGCAGGTAAATTATATCCAAATGGAATACCTATGGTTTCTGAAGAGCTATTAGAGGATTATATAAAAAAATATGATATAGATGAAGTGGTTTTCGCATACTCAGATGTCTCGCATGAAGAAGTGATGCATAAAGCATCAAGAGTTCTAGCGGCAGGAGCTAATTATCGATTGATCTCTGGAAAATTCACTCAAATTAAAGCTAATAAACCAGTTGTTGCTATATGTGCTGTAAGAACAGGATGTGGGAAAAGTCAAGTATCAAGAGCTACATATAGATATCTAAAAAGCAAGGGCTATCGAGTGGTTGCTATAAGAGAACCTATGCCTTATGGAGATTTAGTTAAGCAAAATGTCATGCGGTTTGAGAAATATGAAGATTTAGATAAATATGATTGTACTATCGAGGAACGCGAGGAATATGAACCATATATCGAACAAGGTCTTGTAATTTATTCTGGTGTAGATTATGAGAAAATAATTAGAGAAGCAGAAAAGGAAGCGGATGTTATCATTTTTGATGGAGGAAATAATGAAATTTCATTCTATATTACAGATCTACTCTTTATAGTAGTTGATCCATTAAGACCTGGGCATGAAGTGAAATATCATCCAGGAGAAGTAAACGCTAAGTATGCTGATGCTTTTGTTATCAATAAGATGAATAGTGCGAAACCATCAGATGTACAAATAGTTGAAGAAAACCTAAATAAACTCAATCCTAATGCGACAAAAATTTACACTAACTCAATAGTCACTGTTGATAATACTCATAAAATCGATGGTAAAAAAGTGATAGTAGTGGAGGATGGACCAACATTAACACATGGAAATATGTCTTATGGAGCAGGATATGTTGCTGCAAAAAATAATGGTGCAAGAATAGTTGATCCCAGACCTTATCTAACAGGCACATTGAAAACACTGTTTGAAGAATTTCCTCAAATTACTGAAATCGTTCCAGCAATGGGATATAACGATCAACAAATCAAAGATATGGAAGATACATTAAATAAAGCAGAAGCTGAAGTTATTATTGACGGTAGTCCAATAGACCTTGAAAAATTAATCAAAAGTAATAAGCCAATTGTGAGAGTCAGTTATGATATCGAAGCTATAAAGAGCCCAACAATAGAAGAAGTACTTGATAAATTTATCGAAAAAAATCTTTAAAATTCTTTTTATCTTTCCAATTTTATTCTATCATGGCTAATAAGAAAAAAAAACGTGTTAAACGTGGTCATCAAGTAGCTATACTTATTGGTCTTCATGATAATGATGCTGTATTTTGGAGAATATATAGTGAAACTATTAGATTTTACTATAGGATAAAACGTGGAAGGAAGAGAAAAAGTCAAAATAAAAAGCATTTATATCATTTTCATGAGGAAATCATAGATGTATTAAGAACGATAATTAAAGAGGGTATTAGAAGTATAATTCTCCTTTCACCACCGAAAGAAGAATATTCTGATGAGTTTCTTAATCATGTTAAAAAACATCATTCTTGGTTATTAAAAAAAGGTGATAATCAGGTTGTTTTTTCTAAGATCATAGGAAATCAAGCGAAAACTCCAAAGGATGTATATTTTCTAAAAAATCAAGATTATTTTACAGAAATTGTTGATAAAACTTCAAATCAAGAGGGTTTATTAATTTTAGATGAACTAACAGAAATAATTAACAAAAATGAAAAGTTTTCAAAAATTCTTTATACATGGGAAGAAATAGAACACGAATTGAGATATATCAAGAGAAATCCTAATTCTCCAAAGCCTAATTATATTATATTAACCGAAGAATATAAAAAAAATCCAAAAAATAGAAATAAAATACATCGAATCTTGCAAATTGCAAAAAATCTTGAGATTAAAACTAAAATTGTCAAATTAGAATCCGAAGCAGGTGGAATTGTAGAGCAATTTGGAGGTTTGATTTGTTATTTTAGAAGATTTTAAGATAAATTCTAGCAAATTTCAAAATACAATAAAGAAATTCCCCTTTTTATAGACCAAAGATTTATATATTAATACTTACTTATAGTAAGTAACTTACCAATAGTAGGTTTTCTACTGTAAGTAAATATTTATCAGATATTTATAGTTGGGACTTTCTTATGGTATAGAAGAAAATCTTGTAATGACACATCTAAAATATGAAAAATGAGTGGTGAATAAAGATTTCAAAATTAACCAGAAGAGAACGGGAAACATTAAAACGTCGTACTGAGATTTTAAATGCAGCGGAAAAAAGATTTTTTGAGAATAGCTATGATGATGTCTCAATGGACGAAATTGCGGGGGATTTAGAGCTTTCCAAAACCGCGCTTTATTATCATTTTAAGAATAAAGCTTCTTTATATTTTGCTGTGGTAATTAAGGGAGTAGTTATACTTAGGGATACATTCAAACAAGCGGTAAAAACCGAAACTACGGGGTTAGGAAAAATAATAAGCATAGTTCATGCTTTCTCAGATTACATTAAACATTATACAAATTATTATCGACTTAACCTCTCTGTTAGGATTCCTCGTTTTATGGAAATGCTTCAAAATTATGAGAATGGTGTCCCTGAAATTGAAAACACAGAAGAATATGCTGGATTAAAAAAGGAGTTACTTGATATAATAACTGATGCCATTAACTTAGGAATCAAGGATGGTACATTAAGAAAGGATTTAGAGCCTATACAAACTGTAATGTTTTTAGGTTCCGCTATTGAGGATATTGTATATTTATCCCCAGTAAATAAATTGCTCTTAGAGATGAGTGGTACTACTCTAGAGGGATATCTTCAACACTCAATTAAAATGTTATTACAAGGGATAGCTAAAAATAAAATACAAGATGGAAAGTGATAAAAATTGGAAAGAGCAAAAATATTAATTGCGTATGGTACTCGCTATGGTGCTACAACTGGTACTGCAAAAGAAATTGCTAAGTGTCTTCAAGATGAAGGATTTGAAGTAAAAGTCGTTAATCTCAAAGAAGAAAAGATCAAAGATATCTCAGAATTTGAACTTATTATTATTGGGAGTGGAATGAAAATGGAAATGTGGACAAGTAAAACTAAATCATTTTTAAATAAGTTTAATAATGAACTCAAGAACAAGAAAGTGGCTCTTTTCGTTTCTTCTGGTGCTCGTGCACTTATGGAATATAAAGGAGAATCGGAAGAAATTGAGAGAATAAATAAAAAATATCTTGAAGATAAAGTTTCTAAATATGGGTTAAAGCCAATCTCGATGGCAATGTTTGGAGGTATCTGGGATTTTAATCAAATGGGTAAAATTTATAGAAAATTCTTAGAAGAAGAAAAAGCAAATTTTATTCCAGCAGGATTTAAAGAAACAGAGCCAGGAGTTTTTGACTCAAGGAATTGGGGCCAAATTCGTAATTGGGCTAAAGAAATAGCTATTAAAAGCTAATATTAAGAATTTTTTTTACTTATTTTTTTAATTCCTTTTTTAAATTATATTAAATAAGATTTAATTCTAAAGTCTCATTAAATCATCCATAGTTTAAAATCATCGTTTTAATTTAATATTTAAAATTTAATTGAGTGATAATCTATGATATTAGCAAAAAAAAAATATGAAATCCAAGACGTCCAAAAGGGTTATGCAAACCGGACTTTATATATCAATCTTTCTAAAAATGAAATTGCCATAAAACCCGTCTCTGATGAAATGAAAGATAAATTCATTGGGGGAAAAGGTTTTGATTTATGGCTTATGTGGAATTCACTTCCCAAAGATAAAATAGTAAGATGGGATGATCCTGAGAATGAAATATGTATTTCTTCTGGTCCATTAGGAGGAAGTATATTTTATCCAGGTTCAGGAAAATCAATTGTAACCTCAATATCTCCCTTAACGTCAATAATTGTTGATAGTAACGTCGGAGGTTATTTCGGACCTTACCTTAAGTTTTCTGGATTTGATGCACTTGAAATTCAAGGAAAAGCTGAAAACGATATAATCATTTATATTGATGGAATAGAAGGTTTAGTCCAAATTACTAAAGTAGAAGATTCAGACGGACTATCAGAATATTCACATGAACTCACCCAGCAATTAACAGAAAAATTTGCTACAGATGATGCGGAAAAAAGGCAAATTTCAGTAGTTACTAGTGGTCCAGCGGCGAGACATTCAAAATGGGGCATGTTAAATTTCTCTTGGTATACTACTACACGTAAACATGCTTCTGTAAAGCAAGCAGGAAGAGGAGGAATAGGAACTGTATTTTCTAATAAAAATATTAGAGCTCTAGTTTGTCGTTCTCCCCGAGCAACAATAAAATCTAATAATCCTGCAGATTTAGATGCTGCTAGAGAATTAGGACGGATTCACAGTAAAGAAATAGTAGATATTGATCCTTCTCAAAATGAAATGAGAAGAGTTGGGACTGGTTATTTGCCAGATATTATGAATGTAGTTGATCTGCTACCTGTAGAGAATTTTCGATTTGGTTCTCATAAAGAAATAAAAGATAAAAATATCCCTTATAATCGTGAAGAGATGCGTAAAGTTTATCATGTAAAAGAAGGAACCGATGGTTGTTGGATTGGGTGTACTATGTCTTGCTCACATTATACTCTTGGACATAAAGTTTTAACTGGTCCATTTAAAGGTCAAGAAGTCATAGTCGAGGGTCCAGAATATGAAACAATAGCAGGATGTGGGTCTAATTGGGGAGTATGGGATGTAAAATGGGTGTTGGAAGTAAACTTCTATTGTGACACATACGGTTTAGATACAATTTCTGTTGGCACAGGAATCGGATTTGTGATGGAATGTTACGAGGAAGGAATTCTAAATAAAGAAATTACAGGAGGTCTTGAATTGAATTTTGGAAATGCAGAACCTGCATTAGAACTACTCCATCAAATGGCGCAAGGGGAGGGTTTTGGTGTCATTGTCGGTCAAGGAATAAGAGAGATGAAAAAATATTTTGCTGAGAATTATGGAGGAGATCCTCAATTTCTACAAGATATTGGAATGGAACATAAAGGATTAGAATTTTCAGAATATATAACAAAAGAATCACTCGCTCAACAGGGAGGATATGGTTTTGCTCTCAAAGGACCACAACATGATGAAGCATGGTTGATTTTTGAAGATATGGTTAGGAATACAATTCCAACATTTGAAGATAAGGCTAAAGCTTTGCGATGGTTTCCATATTGGAGAACATGGTTTGGATTAAACGGCCTCTGTAAATTACCATGGAACGATGCAATAGGTCCTCAAAATAAAGAACTCCCAGTGAAAGATCCTCAAACAGGAGAACTTCTACAGGCAAGGATACCTTACCATGTTGAATGGTACGCTAAATATTTCTCAGCGGTTACAGGAAGAAATTCAACTCCAGATGATCTCATTACAATGTCAGAAAGAGTATATAATTTCCAAAGAATTTTTAATATTCGATTAGGGCAAGGTTTACGAGAAGGAGATTCTAATTTTCCATATAGAGCGATGGGTCCAGTTACTCAATTAGAATATGAAAGTCGCCAAGAGCGATACGATACTCAACTACAAGAGTTAGGATTTGACATTTCTACTAAATCAATAGAAGATAGAATCAATATTCTTAGAAAGCATCGTGAAGAACAATATTCAAAACTCCAAGATGCAGTGTATAAAGAAAGAGGATGGAATCAAAATGGTTGTCCTACTTTAAAAAAAGTTCGAGAATTAGGAATTGACAACAAAGATATAATATCTGTAATTAAACCATATCAATAAATTATAGATTTTTGTAAAAAACCAAACCCAATTTTATTTTTTTCCATAATTGTACATTAACTTCTCTAATAGCTATATTTATAAAAATTTTAATATTTCATTTATAGAGGTAAGTTAATATGGCTGAAGAAATAATAGGTATTGCTGAAAAGGAATTTAGGGAACTGAATGAGAAAGAGAAATGGCAGTTAATGCAAACAATAAAAACAATCTTGCAGGATCTGATGATTAAAGCAGAAAAAAATTGTGAGAAATGTGAACATAATCTGCTTTCTGTTGATGATATTAATATAGATTTATTTTTTCAAGACTGGCGTTCATGTGCTGAACATTGTGAAGAATGTGATGAGGAAGAGAAAAGAAATATGTGTCAATTACAATTTGAATTGATGAATCACATTGCTAATAGTCTACTTGAGCTCCAAAGAAAACAAAATGTACTTACTCAAATTGTACTTAAACAGGATGAAACAGGTAGTAAATTATTAAAGGATTTCATGAAAAAGAAAGAAGAATCTGAGAAAAAAGATAAGGATTCAAATAATATGTTTCAATAAAATCTTTTTAATTTTTTTATTAAATATTGAAGATCTTTGACCTTTTTAAATATAAATAGTAAAAGTGTCAATCTTATCCTTCTAAACTAATATCAAAGAACTAAATTATTTATTAACTCAAGGTATTAATTGAAATGATAAAGATTTAATGCATTTCAACTTTATTTTTAATTTGTAAGATAATAAATATCAATCATGAATTAATATGACTATTTTGGAAGAAGCTCTAAAGGGAAATATTACAGAAGATTTTATTCAGATTGCTAATGAAGAAAAAGTGAATATTAAAACAATCATAAAAACCATTTCAAAAGGACAGGCAATAATCTTAAAAAGAATAAATTCTAAGCCTGTAGGTATTGGCTTTCCTTTTAGAACAAAGATTAATGTTAATATGGGAACATCCACATCATTGGTAAATATTGATACAGAATTAGAAAAAGTTAAAATTGCTGAGAAATTTGGAGCAGATACATTGTCAGATTTATCAATGGGAGGCGATATTGACTTAATTAGGAAAAAAATCTTAAATACTTCAACTGTTCCGATAACTACTGTACCTATATATCAAACCATAACCGAAGCAAGCTCAATTGAAGATATAACTGATGGTTTGATTTTTAAAGTTCTTGAGAAGCATTTAAAAGATGGAATTAGTTCTTTAGTTATCCATTCTGGCTTTACACTTGAAAATTTAAATCGTATGAAAGGAAAAAGGATTATGGGAATGGTCTCTAAAGGAGGTTCGTATACAGCAAGTTATATGGTTAATCAAGTAGTAGAAAATCCATTTTTAAAAAATTTCGATTATCTACTTGAAATGCTTAGAAATTATGATTGTGTATTAAATCTAGGAAATGCTATGAGAAGTGGTTGTATTCATGATAAAATTGATGAGTTTCAACTCGCTGAAATAAAGCAAAATGCAAAACTTGCAAAGAAAGCCAATAAAAAAGGAGTACAAGTTATAATTGAAAGCTTAGGAGGTCATACTTTGGCAAAGGATTTAATAAAATATCTAAAAATATTTAGAAGAATAACGGATAACAGGCCTTTGTTTGTTTCAGGACCAATTCCAACTGATTATGCTCCTGGCTATGATCATATTGCTGCTGCTATTGGAGGTGCATTTGCTTCTAGTTTTGGAGCCGATTATTTATGTTCAATTACTCCTGCAGAGCATCTTTGCTTACCCTCCGTTGATGACATTAAAAAAGGATTAATAGCTTGTCGTATTGCTGCTCATGTGGGGGATTCTTTCAAATTTGGTTTAAATCATTTATTTAGTAACGATCTTCATCTTTCTAACTACCGATTTCAAAAAAATTGGAAAAAGCAATTTGAATGTAGTATAGATCCTACAGAACCACTAAAAAAGCATCCAATTAGTGAAGAAATCTGTTCAATGTGCGGTAAATATTGTGCGTTATCAATTTCACAGAAGCTTTTTAATAATAAGCCATCAACAAAATATTAATATATTCAAATGTTTAATTCAAAGCTATTGTAATAAAACTTAAATTTATTGTTAAAAAGAAGAAACTAAATGGAAGATATTATTGAGCATCCTATTTTAGAGATTCCTGAAAGGAAAAAGATTTCTTTTAATTTTGATAGAAAACAATTAACTGGATTTGAGGGTATGGTTATATCTTCTGCACTTTTTCTTAACAAAATAAAGACATTTGGTCATCATGTAAAAGATAATAGCCCACAAGGTATTTTTTGTGCAAATGGTCAATGTGCGCAATGTAATGTAATAGTAAATGGTATTCCAGTGAAAGCATGTATGACTCCTTTAAAAGAAAATATGATTATAGAAAGTTGCAATGGATTACCAGAGTTACCCCCCATTGATGATGATATAACTGTTGGAGACTCTGAAATTATAGATACCGATGTACTTGTGATTGGTGGCGGACCAGCAGGATTATCAGCTACTAAAATATTAGGAGAAAACAATATTAATGTAATTTTAGTTGATGATAAAGCCGAACTTGGAGGTAAATTAGTTCTTCAGACCCATAAATTTTTTGGATCTCAAAAAGATGTATATGCAGGAAATCGAGGAATTGAAATCGCTAAAATCTTGAGTAATTCTGTTAGTACTTTACCAACTGTAAAAATTTGGTTAAATTCTGTATGTTTAGCAGTCTTCAGTGATGGTTTAGTTGGAATTTTCAAAGATAATCGAGAATATTCATTAATAAAACCTAAATACTTGTTAATTGCTACTGGTGCTCGCGAGAAAATGTTAGTTTTCCCAGGAAATACTTTACCTGGTGTATATGGAGCTGGAGCTTTTCAAACTTTAGTAAATCGTGATTTGATAAAAGCAGCTGATAAAGTTTTTATTGTTGGAGGAGGAAATGTAGGATTAATTGCTGGATATCATGCCATTCAAGCAAATATTGATGTAGTTGGCTTGATTGAAGCATTAACACAATGTGGAGGTTATAAAGTCCATGAAGATAAACTTAGAAGATTGGGGGTTCCAATCTATACAAGTCATACAATAGTTTCTGCCAACGGTGAGAAATCAGTAGAATCAGTAACGATAGCTCAAATTGATAAAGATTTTAATATTATATCTGGAACTGAAAAAACTTTTCAGTGTGATACAATTTTAATTGCTGTAGGGTTAAACCCTGTTGATGAATTTTTCCTTAAAGCGAAAGAATTTGGATTTAATGTTTGGGTTGCAGGTGATGCTCAAGAAATTGCAGAAGCTTCTGCAGCTATTTTTACAGGAAAAATTGAAGCTTTGAAGATTCTGCAACAAATTGGAATTAAAATTTCAGAAAATATTAACGAATTAGAAAAGTTTGCGGAAATTATGAAAGCAAAACCTCCTCATCCTGTTAATCTCGATATAAAATTCAAAGAAGAAGGCATATATCCTGTTTTTTATTGTAATCAAGAAATCCCCTGTAATCCATGTACTACTGTTTGTGATCAAGAGCAAATTGAAACTGTAGATGATCTGATTACTCAATTACCATATTTTAAAGGTAATCAAGATTGTATTGGATGTGGGAAGTGTGTTGCGGTTTGTCCGGGTTTAGCTGTAGTATTAATTGATTATCGAAAAGATAAAGAAAACCCGTATGTAACTTTCCCATTCGAACTCACAGAGTCTAAATTGGTAAAAGGGCAAGAAATTATAGTTGTGGGTAATGAGGAGGAATTAGGAAAATATGAAATTCACAGAGCTCGAAAATTAACGGAATTTCCAAAAACTCAACTTGTAACTATCAAATTACCTTCCGAAATAGCTAAAAAGGCTGTAGCTATAAAACTCCGTAAAACCAAATTTACTGAACCTATTGATTTATATCAAAAACCCATCACTGATGATGATATTATTGTCTGTAGATGTGAAAGGGTATCAGTCGGAGAAATTCGAAAATGGATACATTCAGGAGTACGAGATTTTAATGAATTAAAAGCTTTAACAAAGGTGGGGATGGGCGCATGTGGAGGTAAAACATGTACACCACTTATCGAAG
>JABAHP010000485.1_pt1 | contig 16477 bp, 15 predicted proteins | sample 7062081 | NCBI WGS metagenome assembly JABAHP01 (sample SAMN14534357, study PRJNA622989) | marine sediment metagenome | biome: marine biome [ENVO:00000428]; feature: marine pelagic biome [ENVO:01000023]; material: deep marine sediment [ENVO:00002113] | place: India: Gulf of Kutch | collected...
ATCGGCCGCCTGTGCCTGGACAGGGTCGAGGATATCGATGCCAACAGCGATGAGGTCGGGGATCAGCCGCCGCACAGCCCCACATGAGTGAAACATCACCGCCATACCCCGCTCCTTCGCCTGGTAGGCCAAGCGAGTCAGGCCCGGGGCGAAGAACTCGCGGAACATCCGGGGACTGATCAACAGGCTCCTCTGCGTGCCAAAATCGTTGCCGAGGTAGTAGATATCCAGTCGGCCATCGGCGGCGTCGAAGATGCGCTCGTTGACTTCGGAGTAGAAGTGCTCGACCCGTCGAATGATCGCGCGGGCCACCTCAGGGCGTAGAGCCAGATTCATCAGAAAGGCCTCCATGCCCTGCAGTCGATAGGCGTCGCCGAAGATGGCGCCCCAGCTTCCCCCGACCAATGCATATCTCTCATAACGCCGGCACTGTTCGGCCACGTCCGAGTAAGTGAACCAGTCGGGTTCCGGCCAGCGGTGCTCGGCTACATCCTCCACCGTCGTCGCTTCAGAGAGCGGCGAATAGCAGACCTCGTCGTACACGCCCGTAGAAACCCTCACCCGCTTCCGGCGCACGCCCCAGATGTCCTCCCAGACACCATCGGGGAAGGTGCGCAGCGGTGGCCCCTGATATCGATCGCGTTCGTAGATCAACTCGATGGGTTGAACATAGCGGAAGTCAACGTCCAGGCGTTCGAGCAGAAGATCGTAGCCAGCTACGCCCAGATGATGCATCAACGCATCATCGACCTCGGACCGGGCGCTATAATCCATGGGCACACGATCGGGTTGCTGGTGATGCATCGCGTGTAAAACGCGCTCCTTGTGCTCCATGCGGTCAGCTCTCCAGTGGCGAAGGACCAGATTCCTGCCACAGGCTCAACATGTACATGTAGTTCTCAAGAGGCACTCCCTCGAATATGGAGTTGCACGAACCATAGATGTAGCCGCCGCCCGGCGAACCATGCTGCAGACAATAGCGAGCGCTGGCCTCGATGTCCTCCAAGGGACCCTGCTGCAACTTGGCCAGGTCCACGTTGCCGATCAGACACACCCGGTCGCCGACCAGTCGCTTCACCTCAGCGATATCTACGCCAGCGATGGGATCTATGGAGTGCAGCGCATCAATGCCAGCATCGACCAGCCGCTCCAACAGGAGCATGATGTCGCCATCGGTGTGTTTGATCACATAGGCTCCGTAGTCCTTCAGCACCCGCACCTGGCGATAGTAGAACTGGCCGATGAAACGATCCCACATCTTGGGGGAAAGAAATGGGCCGTCGTTGAAGCAATAGTCGGCACACATCGTGATGACCTCGACGCCGGCATCGATCAGGCGCTTGCCCCGCTCGATGCCTTCATCGCACCAGTTGGAGGCATGCGCGAGAACTTCGTCCGGCCGATCCTTGAGGCTGTATACAAATTGCAGGTATTCGCTGCCATCAGGAATGCGGAAAGTATTGTCCGCCTCGGCCGTGAGCAGATAATCTTCCCCCCCCCTCTGGCGCAGCATGCGGATCGTCTCGATCTCATCCTCCAGCGTGGGGAAGAAACGAACCCGGACGAAGCAATACTCCAACCGCTCAGCCGCAAGCAAGTAGGTCTCCGCCCGCTCGATCAGCAGCTCACGGCGCTCCGCACTGGAAACCGCATGAAGATCCTCCAGGGTCAGATAGCGCCGACCCAGCAACTCCTCCGTCAATTGCATCTCCAGCTCGAACGTGGGTGGGCGATAGGGCATCACCTCGTGTCGCAGGGCCGCCAGGCCCCAGTCCCGTGGCTTCACCGCTGTCGACTCCTTTCCCGACTCAGAGGCTCTTGAGGGCGAATCAAAAGCCCAGGGGTCGCCCGCTGGGCGACCCCTGGGCGATGCTTCACCACGCACGTAGACGGGCCAATCTGAAAGCCAGCCCAGAACTACCACTCAGGGATGAAATCGTCCACGTTGTCCGCGTCGATCTGCGGCATGTCGACATACTGGAACTGCTGGATGTTCCTGCCCTCCAGAATGTCGTTGATCGTGCGGACGGGCAACACGCCGAAATCCACCGGAGACTGCCACACGCTACCGTGGACCTCGCCCGTCTTGAGCAAATTCAAGAACTCGGCCATGCCGCCGATGCCGTACACCCGGACCTCACCCACCAGTCCAGCCGCCTTGATGGCCTCGAGCGCACCCAACGCCATGTCATCGTCGTGGGCGTAGACAGCATCGAGATCGGGGTGTCGCGTCAGGAAGTCCTCCATGATCGTCAACGCGTTTGCCCGGTTCCAGTCGGCGGGCTGCTTGGCGAGGATCTCGATATCGGGCGCCAGATCTGCGATCTCATCCTCGAAACCCTTGGTGCGCATGGTCGCTACCCAGCCACCGGCGAAGCCCTCGATGATCACGACCTGGGCAGCCTGGTCTTCGTAATCCCGCGCCACGAGCCGCGCGACCTGTTGACCCTCGTAATACGAGTCTTCCCCTGTGACCGCATCCACCAGGTCCAGGTCTTCGTCCAAGACGCGGTTCCCATAGCTGACCGTCGGGATGCCCGCGTCCTTGATCTTCTGGAGCATCGGTCGGACGGCCCCCACGTCCACCGGGAAGAACAGGATCCCGTCGACGTCTCGGGCCACTAGGTCTTCGACCTGATTCGCCTGCAGCGCAGCGTCAAACCGGGCATCTTCCTCGATACACTCCAGGCTCAAGGCCTCACACTCAGCGCGGATCGAGTCGAGCATGGCGGTGATGTAGGGGTGTTGCATGGAGTTCAGCATCACGCCGATCGTGTAGCGATACTCCATCTCGGCCGGGACCTCGACCTCGACCGTCTGCTCGACGGGCACCTCCACTGTGACGGTGACTGTCTCAGGGGTGCACCCGGCTGCTGACAGGACGACCAGCAGACCAACACTCATCAGGACAGACAACTTGCGATTCATTCTATCTTCCTCCTAAATCTTGAATTGAACGATCCGGACTCTCTTGGATTCTAGTGATCTACGCGCTCTTCCCCCAAAACCACCTCCTTTCGCCACAGCTAAACAGAACCAGGCACATCCGGGGCCCTGCCATAGCAACGCTTTCTTGCACTGAATTGACGACCGATCAAACGATCCGTGGGAAGGTCAAGCGGACACAACGGCAAGACCCGCCCGACGACGTCGCCTCTCAAGCACTGCATCAAAGACAACCACCACGATGAGGATCAAACCACGAATCACCTGCTGGGGATAAGCCGACACGCCGATCAGGTTCATCCCATTACTTAACACACCTATGGTAAACACACCCTCAACAGCAAGAGGAATGCTTCCCCGGCCACCATAGAGACTTACGCCGCCCAGGATGACCGCGCTGACCACGACGAGCGCCGTCTGTTGCCCCAGGACTGGGGAGGCGGCCCCAAGCCGGGACGCCAGTATGGCACCGCTCAACCCGGCCGTACCTCCAGTCAATATGAAGAACAGCAGCAGATACCGATTGACCGCCACACCCGACAAACGGCAGAACTCAGGATTGGCACCTACCGCATAAATGGTTCGCCCGACCGTAGTTCGTGTGAGCAACAGATGAACTGCTACGGCAAGCAAGGCAAAGATGATCACGGGATAGGGAACCGGGCCCAGCGCACCCTCCGCAAGATCCGTAAAACCGAGAACTCGCGTGCTCTTGGGAAAGCCCTCAGAGTACAGGAGCATCAGGCCGCGAACGGCGAACATGGTCCCCAGGGTGGCGATGAACGCGTTGACCTTGGCCTTCGTGACCAGCAAGCCGTTCAATACCCCGGCGAGGCAGCCGAACAGAACCGATCCCACGACCACGGCGGGCAAGCCGTAAGGCGCGAGGTCCACTGCAAGGAAGGTGGACATCGTCAGGATGGAGCCGATGGATAGATCGAACTGACCACCGATAAGCGCAACGGCCGTGCCGACCACCATAATCCCGTCGAGAGAGGTCTGCAACAAGAGGTTGCGCAGGTTTGCGAAGGTGGTGAAGTTGGGAGCCCTCAATACGAAGATCACAGCCAGTACCAGCACTATGGGCACGCTACGATGCCGGATGAGGAGGGACAGAACACGCCTCATGATTGCCTCCTCTGCCTGACGATACTATCGATTGAAATCATCAAGATGAACACGGCCCCCTTCACGATCAACTGGCTCGTGAAGGGAGCATTGATTAGTATAAGCAAGTTACTGAGGATGGCGAGGGTCAGAACACCCACACCAACCCGCACCATGCTGCCCTCCCCGCCAAAGAGGCTGATCCCACCCAGGATGGCGGCCGTGACGGCGTCGAACTCATAGCCTACCCCGGCCACGGCCTCGGATGCGTTCAGCCGTGCAGTCAGCACGATACCTGCCGCAGCGGCCATGAAGCCACAGATGACAAAGGAGACGAAGCGGTATGTGGTCGTTGGAACACCACTGGCGCGAGCAGCCTCCTCATTGATGCCCATCGCGTAGACCCCCCTCCCAAAAGGCGTCTTCCTGAGAACTATCTCCAGCACGACTGCAGCCACCAGGAAGAGGATCACCGGCATCGGTATTCCCAAGACCTCCGCCCGGCCAAAGAACGTGAAGGCCGGGTTCTCACCGGTGAGAAACACGGCCCTAGTGTAGAGGAGGATGCCTCCAAAGATCACGCTGTACATCCCCAGGGTCACGATAAAAGCATTGGCCTTCAGGATGCCCACGAGCGCACCGTTGATCGCGCCCAGCACCATGCCAACCAGGAGTGCTCCCAGCGTCGCCACCGCCAGCCCATAGGGCTCCAGGCTGAGGTAGGCGGTGCCAGCAGCGCCGAGTGTCATGCCGACCGACAAATCAAAGCGACCGCCTATGAGCACAAAGGCCTCCCCCAGCGTCACTAGGCCCAGGATCGAGGCCACTCGCACCACGTTCGCGATGTTGCGGGTGCTCATGAACACATCGGAAACGAGCGTGGCCGTCACAAGCAGTAGAAAGAACAGGACGAAGATGGTATACCTCTGCAACACATGCGCGATCCGCGTCAGCAGACCGTCTGGAAAGATAGATGACTTCTCCGGCGTTTTCTCGGAGATCGCGATCCGATCGCTCATTGGGTGGCCTCCTGCGTAGACGTGGATGTCTGTGCCAAGGTACAGTTCGCAAGCACCCTGTCGTCGCCTGTAGCGCAGCGCATGATGGCCTCAGAAGTGGCACTGCTTCGGCTGAACTCGCCAGTAATCCTCCCTTCGTGCAAAACCAGAATCCGATCACTCATTGCCAGGACCTCGAGAAGCTCCGACGAGATCATGAGCACGCCCACTCCTTCTTGAGCAAGCTGCGACATCAAGGCGTGAACCTGCGCCTTGGTGGCGACATCGATACCCCGGGTTGGCTCATCCACGATCAGGACGTTGGACTCCCGCGCCAGCCACTTGGCAATCACGACCTTCTGCTGATTGCCGCCGCTGAGATTGACCACCTTCTGGTCCAGACTCGGCGTTCTAATGTCCAGTTGCTCTACCATGTGCCGGGTCAGTTCCCGCTCCTTCCGGGACGAAATCAAACCCAGCTGCGTCAGGGCACCAAGGCTGGGAAGCGAGATGTTCTCGCGCACGTTGAAGCGCAGTACGACCCCCAGCGTCTTGCGGTCTTCAGGTACAAACCCCAAGCCATGCCGAATGGCCTTAGCGGGCGAGGAGATTTCGACCTTCTCACCGTTGAGAAGAATCTCACCCTCGTCTATGTGATCAAGTCCAAAAATGGCATGGGCAGTTTCAGTCCTGCCGGATCCCAGCAGGCCGAACAAACCTACGATCTCACCTTTGCGTAGCGAGAAACTGATGTCGCGGAATACCCCCCGGCGACTGAGATTCCTGACCTCCAGGACGGGCTCCCCGATGGTCGCATCCTGCTTGGGGAACAGATCGCTGATCTCGCGGCCCACCATCATGTGAATGATGGCGTCCTGCGTGGCCTGGGCTCTCTCGAGCGTGCCCACATACTCTCCGTCGCGAAGCACGGTGATGCGGCCAGCAATGCGCAGCACCTCTTCGAGGCGATGGGACACGTAGATGACGCTCGTGCCACGATCCTTCAGACGCTCGATCAGGCTGAAAAGCACCTCCGTTTCCTGCTCAGAAAGGGCAGAGGTGGGCTCGTCCATAATAATCAGCTCTCTGGTCAGGAACGCAGCGCGAGCGATCTCCACCAGTTGCTGCTGCCCCACGGAGAGATCCTCGACGAGCGTCGTGGGGTCAATATCGAGGTTTAGCTCCTGAAGCAGCCTGGCAGCTTCCTCATTCAGCCTCCGCCAGTCCAGCAGCCCACCGCGTGCAGGGAAATATCCAAACAGCACATTCTCGGCCACGCTCAACGCCCCCACCAGGTTGATCTCCTGGTAGGTAACACCTATCCCCAGATCGCGAGAGAGCTTGGGATCCAAGCGCTCCAGCTCTGACCCCTTGAAGACGATCTCCCCTCGATCCGGCTGCACCGCACCCGTGATGATCTTGACCAACGTGCTCTTGCCAGCGCCATTCTCGCCTACGAGGGCGTGCACTTCGCCCGCGCGGACCTCGAAGTTGACCTGATTCAGAGCCTGGACGCCGGGGTACGATTTGCAGATCCCCCGCATCAGCAGCAGGTGCCCATTCTTTTCCTGTGTCTCTGTCACGCTAACTCCTCTTATTGGGTCGCCAGGGCAGGCCTGGCGAGATCGATCACGACGAGGACTTTTGAGCCCGCTTGCACGCCGCGACGAACTGGTCCGAGGTGACGGTGTAACCGAGGTAGCACTCGGCCCACAGCACTATGCGCTTGGTGAAGGCGAAGTCGGACCCATCCACCTCGGGAATCTCCACCGCCTGGGTACAATCGCGAAGCAGAATCACCCGATAGTTGCGGTACACCGCGTCGATCATGGTGCACAGCAAACAGATATCCCCGGCGAATCCGGCACAGATGAGGGTCTTGACCCCCAGGTTGCGCAACAGGGTGTCCATCCGCGTGTCGAAGAACCCGCTGTAGACCCACTTGCGGATGTAGTAGTCGTCCGGCTCCGGAGCGATGACCGGCGCGTGCTTGATGTAGCTCGAATGCCCGTAGACGTACTCAAGGGGATCGATGTTGTCCTCGCAGAACAACTCCTCAAGCGTTTGCCCCACGTTCATCTCCCGCTGCCTGCCAAACCAGGAACGATCGAGGGCAGCCCGTGGTGCGCTGTTCGTAGCATAGATCGCAGGCATGCCCAACTGCTTCGCCGCATCCTTGGAGGGCCGAATGCGATTGGCAACGATGTCGTACTCGTTGCGGAACATGTACTCAAGGCCGGTCTGTTCCACGTCGTCCGGCCCTTCGTGCGCCTCCGGGAACTGCCCATACACATCCACGATGAGGAAGGCGCACTCCTCGGTGTCGATGTGCAGATCCTCCTCGGTGTAACCAAGGTACTTCTCGGCCGGGTAGAGCCGGTAGTACCGCCCCTTCAGTTCTAGCGTAGCCATGAATGTGACCTCCTCACGTGACAAGAATGGGATTTGGAGCACCAGCCCGCTGCCCAACCGGTAAGACTCAGACCCTCGGACTCCTGCAGGCTGGTCCGGCGTCGATTGTGATCAGGATTCTCCAGCGCGCTCGCACGCAGCGATGAACTGCTCTGAAGTAGTGGTGTAGCCAATATAGCACTCCGCCCACAGCACCATGCGCTTGGTGAAGGCGAAATCGGTCCCATCTACCTCGGGAATCTCCACCGCCTGGGTACAATCGCGGAGCAGTATCACCCGGTAATTGAGGTTCATGGCGTCGATCATCGTACAGTGCAAACAGATATCGCCGGCAAACCCGACACAAAAGAGAGTCTTGACCCCCAGGTTGCGCAACAGAGTGTCCATGCGCGTGTCGAAGAATCCGCTGTACGTCCACTTTCGTATGTAGTAGTCGTCCGGCTCCGGAGCGATGATCGGCGCGTGCTTGATGTAGCTCGAATGTCCATAGACGTACTCGAGGGGATCAATGTTGTCCTCGCAGAACAGATCCTCGACGGATTGCTGGAAGACGTTTACCGTGCGCCGATCGAACCAGGAGCGGCGCAGAGCGACACGAGGCGCGCTGTTGGTCGCGTAGATCGCCGGCATGCCGAGCTGCTTCGCCGCATCCTTGGAGGGACGAATGCGATTGGCAATGATGTCGTACTCGTTGCGAAATACGTACTCGAGACCGGTCTGCTCCACGTCATCCGGGCCCTCGCCCGCCTCCGGGAACTGCCCGTAGACGTCCACGATGAGGAAAGCGCACTCCTCGGTGTCGATGCACAGATCATCCTCGGCATAGCCCAGATACTTCTCAGCCGGGTAAAGCCGGTAGTACCGTCCCTTCAGTTCTAGCGTAGCCATAATCACCACCTCGCTGAAAGTAGCTGATTTGTCGCCGCACTATTCACAGCATCCACACGAACACCGAATGACCAGAGAGGACTCCAACATGTGCATAGCAGCCCCACTTGGCTCGCGACCTTCCAAACGTTCCAAGAGCAGCTCTGTCGCCAAAGTGGCCATTTCCTGTGCCGGCTGACGAATGGTTGACAGAGGGCTGGCCACAACCTCCATCCAGGGCACGTCGTCGTAGCCGAACAAGGCCAGATCATCCGGGACGCGGCAGCCAAGCTGGTTGGCGGCCCGCAATACGCCCATGGCCGTGGATTGGCTGGTGGTGAATATGGCGTCCACGCCCTTGATCGAGATGAGATCCAACGCAAGGTCGAAAGCCGTATCGCCCACGAAATCCGCCTCCCGGACCAGATCCGGGTCGTACAGGTCATGTTCACGCAGGGTACGGCGGTAGCCTTCTATCCGCTCGCCGATGTTGGAGCCCAGGAGCGGGATCGTCACCAGACCAATCCTCTCGTAACCGTGATCAATCAAGTGGTTGACTGCCTGACGCGTGATCTCCCCGTTGTTCGTGATGACACATTCGACCCCAGGCACCTTGCGCTCAATCGCGATGATCGGGATAGAGCGGCTCGCCTCCCGAATGTGCTCATACCCTTCAGAAGAAGCAGGCGTGATCAGTATCCCATCGACCTGCTTAGCGAGTAAGCTACTGAGAGATGTCTTTTCACGCTCACCATCCTCGTCCGTGGTGACTAGAAACGTATCGAAGCCAGCCTGTTGCGCCACCTTCTGAGCAGCGCGCACCAACGGAGGCCAGATCGGACTCGTGATGTTGGTGAATATCAGGCCGATGGTTTTCGTCTCTTTGATCCTGAGGCTGCGCGCAACCAAATCGCGCCTGTACCCCAGCTGGTCGATCGCCCGTTCGACGCGCCGCTTTAACTCCGGGCTGACGTACTTGTTCCTGTTGATGACCGCCGAAACGGTTGCCACAGACACATCGGCCAACTCAGCTACGTCGCGGATAGTCACTCGACTCATAGTACTTCCCGTATGAAGAAACAAGGGGACTGAGCAAAACGGTTAGCTAATCGTTTCACTACAGTATATCACAGAAAACCGGTTTTGTCAACCCCCCAACCGCGTCAATCCCCTGTATCCAACGCCTGGCACGCGCGTTACCGCTTCGAAGCGGCAGACCGCGGCGCTCGACGGGATGTTCACGGTTTCAAGCACCAAATCAAGCCTCAATTCCCTCCTGTACTCTGCCTACAGCGACCTTGCGAGCCACCGAAGATGCGTCTGAGGCTCAAAACGCTTGACAAACGGGGCTTCCTGTGCTATATTATTGACAGTTGCTAAACGTTTAGCTAAACGTTTAGCCAAACGTTAGAACATGCCTCCTTCAGGCCACCTCACCTTCAGCCTATGAAAGGAAATGTGAACCATGAACTACGTAGAACTGGGCAAGACGGGTGAAAATATCTCCGAGATGTGTCTGGGCACGATGATGTTTGGCACCCGATGCGACGAGGCCGAAGCCGACCGTATCCTGGGAGTAGCAGTGGAGAACGGCGTCACCTTCATCGACACTGCCGCGATGTACGGCGACGGTCGCACCGAGGAGATCCTGGGGCGCATCATCAAGGGCAAACGGGACAAGCTCTTCATCGCGACCAAGGTGCACAAGGGGGTCGACGCGCAGAGCATCTCCGAAAGCATCGACGAAAGCCTGTCTCGCCTGCAGACCGATTTCGTGGATCTGTACATGATCCACTGGCCTGTTCCAGGCATGCGCCCCGAGGAGATCATGCAGGCGCTGAACAGCGTGGTCGAGCAAGGAAAGGCGCGCTACGTGGGCTGCGCCAACTATCCCGCTTGGTTGTTCGCCCACTCAAACGGCATCGCTGCGCGCAACGGCTGGGCACCCTTGGTCTGCAACCAGGTGGCCTACAACCTGTTTGAGCGGGGCATCGAGGTCGAAATCCTGCCCCAGGCTGTAGCCGAGGGAGTGGCCATCACCACCTACCGCCCCCTGGCTGAGGGGCTGCTGACAGGCAAGTACCAGGCAGGGGCCCCACTGCCGGCCGACTCCCGGGGCCAGGCGAGCCCGCTGGTCATCACGTGGCTGTCCCAGTACGGGGAGGGCGTCGATCGCTTCAACCGCTTCGCCGCCGAGCTGGGGGTCCATCCGGCTCAACTGGCGCTGGCCTGGGTGCGCTATTCGCCCGCCGTGACCGCGCCGATCGTCGGCGTCAGCACCCTCCACCACCTGGAGACGGCCCTGGGCGGCCTCGGCTTTGACCTGACCCCCGCCCAGTACGACGATGTGACCCATATGTTCGATACGGCGGTCAAGGAGGAGAGCTACCAGCGATTCCCGGGCAGGCGCTTCAACTTCCCCCGTCTACGGCGTAAATTGGACCTGCTGGGATAGGTGTGCAGCGCCCATTTTGATCTCATGGACGTGAATTGTGCCACCACTACAACGATCACTCCAATGACCAGCCGCGAAAGGGTGCGCAGGGCATTGACGTTCGAGGGACCGGATCGCGCACCACGCGACCTGTGGATGCTGGGGACGATCCCCAAATGGCACCAAGCGGAGCTAGATGCTGTGCTTGAACGCTTTCCGGGAGATTTCGCACGGGCTCCAGTTTCCTATGGCAGGGGCCACCGCGCTGTAGAACTGAGGGGAGGGGCAGAACTCCACACCGGAGAATCAGAACCGGTAGCCATCGGGGCGGAGCACGCCCACAGCGACGCCGTGGCAGGATGTCTGGTAGGACGCTATACGGACGAATGGGGATCGGAGTGGGAGGTGCTCGAACCGGGGCTGTGTGGCGAAGTCAGGCAGCCCGCGTTGCCGGATTGGGCCAGCTTTGGTGCGTTCGCACCTCCTTACGAGGTCCTCGACGGGCTGGACGTCTCGCCCTCATTCGCCCACTACGAGAAGACGGACAAGTTCGTCATCGCTCACTCCTCGGTGCAGCCCTTCCAGCGCCTGATGTTCCTGCGCGGCTTCGAGGGCGTAATGCTGGACCTGGGCTATCAGCACGCCGAGCTGCTGGACCTGTTGGGCGTGGTGCACGGGTATTACGTACGCGAACTGCGTCTGCTGGCAGCGGTCGCTGCTGACGCGATTATGTTCCGGGACGATTGGGGATCCCAAACCGGCCTTCTGATCTCGCCCCAACAATGGCGCCGGCTGTTCAAGCCCCGGTACGCCGATTACTGCCGTATCATCCACGAAGCCGACAAGTTCGTGTTCTTCCACTCCGATGGGCACATCCAATCGATCTACCCCGATCTGATCGAGGTCGGAGTAGATGCGATCAACTCACAGCTATTCTGTATGGACATCGAGGCGCTCGCGGAGCAACACAAAGGAGAGATCACATTCTGGGGTGAGATCGACCGCCAGCGGGTCATGGCGTTCGGCACACCGGAGGACGTGCACGCTGCAGTCCGTCGCGTGCGGCGTGCATTTGACGACGGCCAAGGCGGCTTGATCGCCCAATGCGAGTGGGGCAACGACACTCCCCGCGAGAACATCGAAGCCGTGTTCGAGGCCTGGCTGGAACCGATTGGCAGTTTCTGATCCTGTGACACCGCCAATGATTGTGAGGAGTTGACCTGTGGATCGCCGTAGAGATAATGAGAGAAGGAATCAGACACAGCAAACTATCCGCACAGCACTGGTCGGCTGTGGCAAGGTGGGACACACTCACGCCCAGGCGCTGACGACGCTGCCTCAGTCAAAGCTGGTCGCCGTCTGCGACAGCAGCGAAGAACGAGCGGAGCGCTTCGCCCAGCAATACAGCGCGCGCGCCTACACCGATGTCGAGACCATGCTCACCGATTCCCCGGTGCGAATGGTGTCCATCTGCACGCCCCACCCTTCCCACGCTGACCTGATCGTCCTGGCTGCCCGGCACGGCGTTCACGCCCTGGCCGAAAAACCCCTGGCTCCCGACCTCGAGGGTTGCGATCGCGCGATTGGGGCCTGTAGGCAGGCAGGTGTCAAGTTGGGCGCGATCAGCCAGCGCCGATTGTACAGACCGGTCATCCGCATGCGACAGGCCATCGAGGCAGGCAAGATCGGTATGCCCGTGCTCGCCACGCTGACGGTCATGGGCTGGCGCGACGAAGCCTACTACAGGTCAGACCCCTGGCGGGGAAAGTGGGACGCCGAGGGTGGCGGGGTGATGGTCAACCAGACCGTCCACCAGCTGGATCTGCTGCAATGGCTGATGGGGCCCATCGATGAGCTGTTCGGCTACTGGGACAACCTGAACCACCCCTATGTCGAGGTAGAGGACACCGCCGTGGCCGTCATCCGTTTCAGTAGTGGTGCACTGGGAACTCTATTGGTCAGCAACTCACAAAAGCCAGGCTTCTACGGAAAGATCCACGTCCACGGCTCAAACGGCGCATCGGTGGGCGCACAGACGGAAGGCGGCTCTCCATTCATCGCTGGCGTCACCACCGCCGTCGAGCCGCCGATCAACGACATGTGGACGATCCCCGGCGAGGAACACCTCCTGCCAACCTGGCAAGAAGAGGACCGGCTGTTTGCCGCCACAACCGACGTGATGACCACCTATCACAGGCTTCAGATCGAGGATTTTCTGCAGGCGATCATCGAAGGCCGCGAACCGCTGGTCAACGGCGAGGAGGGGCGCAAAGCGGTGGAGATCTTCACGGCGGTGTACCGTTCACAGCGAGACGGTCAGCCCATCAAGTTCCCGTTGGAAGCCGAGAAGGACAGCCACGATTACGACGGTCGCCTGAGTTACGTCCCCCTCAGTCGAAGAGTTCAAGGAGGTTGAGACGGTTTCACCCAGAGAACGAGAACCAGGAGACCCCTTCCTCATGAAAGCATTGGTACTCGAGCAAAGCAACCGCTTGGTGTACAAGGACGTGCCCATACCATCCATCGGGCCGGAGGACGTGCTGATTCGGGTCAAGGCCTGCGGCATCTGCGGCAGCGACATTCACGGCATGGATGGCAGCACAGGGCGACGCATCCCGCCTGTGATCATGGGGCACGAGGCCTCAGGAGCTATCGCGGAAGTAGGGGCCAACGTCACAGGCTGGCGAGCAGGAGATCGTGTCACGTTTGACTCCACCATCTACTGTGGAACGTGCCACTTCTGCCGCCGTGGCTGGACCAATCTGTGCAATAGCCGCCGCGTGTTGGGGGTATCTTGCGACGAGTACCGCCAGGACGGGGCGTTCGCTGAGTATGTTGCCGTTCCCCAACACATCCTCTATCACCTGCCCGAAGGGCTCTCGTTCGAACAGGCCACCATGGTCGAGGCGCTATCGGTGGCTTTTCACGCCGTCGGGCGCACGTCGGTCTCGCTGAACGACACAGCGGTAGTCGTCGGCTCCGGTATGATCGGGCTGCTGATCATCCAGTCACTGAGAGCCGCGGGATGCGGCCACATCGTCGCGGTCGATCTGGACCAGAACCGATTGGACCTGGCCTGCACGCTGGGAGCAGACGAAGGGGTCAGGCCGGATTGCGCCGACGCAGTCGCGCACGTGCTAGAGAGAACCACCAACCGCGGCGCCGATCTGGCGTTTGAGGTGGTGGGTATCACAACAACGCTACAGACGGCGATTCAGTGCCTTCGCAAAGGCGGCTCACTCGCACTCGTTGGGAACCTGTCGCCCACGGCAGAGCTCCTGCTGCAGTCCGTGGTCACGCGCGAGCTAACGCTATACGGCTCGTGTGCATCTTCTGGAGAATACCCGGCCTGCATGGACTTGATCGCCCGTGGCGCAATAAACGTGGATGCCCTGATCAGCACGGTGGTCCCGTTGGCCGACGGCGCCTCGTGGTTTGAGCGCCTGTATCGGGGCGAACCCGGCTTGATGAAGGTGATCTTGGCACCGTGAAGGCGAGGACCCGGTCGCGGCGCTCGCGGGTACGACGGCACCAATGATGGAGATCGCCGACCTGGAGGAGGTGGCGTGGGGGCGGCTGCGGGAGTCGGTGCAGAGGTGATGTGGTGAGGACCGACGGCTAGCGCCCCAGCCAGCCGCCATCGACGGGCATCACGTGTCCAGTCACGTAGTCGGACGCGCCTGAGGCCAGAAACAGAACCGGGCCAGCCAGGTCCTCAGGGCGTCCCCATCGCCCAACGGGGATACGTGCCAAGATCTGCGCGCTGCGCACTGGGTCACCGACGAGGCGCTTTGTCATCCGAGTATCCATGTAGCCCGGCGCGATCGCATTGACGGTGACCCCACGGCCGGCCCACTCGTTTGAAAGGGACTTGGTGATCTGCGCGACGCCGCCCTTGCTGGCCGCATAGCCGGAAATCGCGACGCCGCCCTTGAAGCTCATCATCGAGGCGATATTGACGATCTTGCCGTAGCCCCTGGCCAGCATCACCCGACCCGCCAGTTGGCAGAGTTCGAAGACGGAGGTAAGGTTGAGCTCGATGATCCTGTCCCATTCTTCGAGCGGGTACTCCTCCGCGGGGTACCACCGCTGAATGCCCTGGCTGTTGACCAATACGTCCACGGTGCCCAGGATTCCAAGGGCCTGTTCGAAACCCTCGCGCAATGCCTGGCGATCGGTAAGGTCGACCCGAAGGCCTGCAACGTGCCCACCGTCGCCCCGGTCGAGCCGCGCGGCGAATCGGTGTGTACCCGGGGCGACATCCAGAATGACCACATCCGCGCCAGCGTCTCGCAGCGCCACAGCCATACTGCGCCCCAGGTCACCAGCTCCGCCCGCGACGATGGCCTTTCTATCACTCAGATCAAACGGGTTCGCGGCCATACCATTCACCGAGTTCCGGGGAATCCAACACACTCACCGCCAGTCGCCTCGCTGCCGCAATCACGGTATCGATCAGACCGCCGACCCCTCCAGAAGGGCGATCGCTTGCTGGGCGACGGCCTCACCGTTCAGGCCGTAGAGCTGGCGCAGATAGTCGGGGTTACCCGCAGTGGCGAAGATGTCGGGCAGACCGATGCGCTTGAAGCGCACTCCCAACCCTGTCTCGGCCAGTGTCTCCGCGACGGCGCCACCCAGACCGCCGACAACCGTATGTTCCTCGACCGTCAGAATGGCTCTGGTCNNGCATCCAGCGGCTTGACCGTGTGCATATCCAGCACGCGCGCGCTGACCCCCTGCTCCTGCAAGATATCGGCGGCCCGCAACGACTCGAACACCATAACGCCGCACGCGATAATCGTCACGTCCTCGCCCTCACGGAGTTGGTTGGCTTGGCCGAGCTCAAATCGGCACCCGTCGCTGTATATGACTGGCTCGGCCGAGCGCCCCACCCTGATGAAGACCGGCCCCGTGTGCGCAATGGCCGCCCGCATCGCCTGCGCCGTCTCCTCATAGTCCGCCGGCACGATCAAGACCATGTTGGGCAAGGCGCGCGCCAGGGCAATGTCCTCGGTAGTGGCGTGCGTCACACCGCCCAGGCCAAAGCTCAACCCGCCGGCCGTCCCGATCATCTTCACGTTCAGATTGGGATAACAGATGTCCGTCCGCACTTGTTCGCAGGCCCGCATCAGCAAGAACACGCTGAACGTGGCTATCACTGGGATCTTCCCCGTCAATGCCAGTCCGGCCGCCACACCTACCAAATCCTGCTCGGCCACGCCCACGTTGAACGTTCGTTCAGGGTATCGATCCCCAAAACGGCTGGCAATAGTTGCCTTCAGCAGATCGGCGGAGAGCACGACGATCTCGGGATGCTCCTCCGCCATCTCAACCAAGGTCATGCTCCATGCCTCGCGGGTCATGGCCTTTTCTATGTCCAGACCCTTGTACTGGTCATCCTTGGTCAAATGATAGGCAATCGGCTCGCTCATAGCCACTCCTCCCGCTGCGCCGCGATCTCGGTCAGTGCCTGCTCCGTCTGCTCTGGACTGATGTTGGCCCGGTGGTAACCAGGCACGTTCTCCATGAACGAAACCCCCTTGCCCTTGACGGTTTGCGCGATCAGCACCGACGGCCGATCTGGCTCGTAGGGCACCGCCCGCAACGCGGCCGCTACCTGGCCCACGTCGTGCCCGTCCACCTCCCGCGCGGCCCAACCAAACGCCTCCCAACGCGGCCGGTAGGGCTCCTGACACTGCAGTTCGGCGATCAC
>JABAHP010002346.1_pt1 | contig 16470 bp, 18 predicted proteins | sample 7062081 | NCBI WGS metagenome assembly JABAHP01 (sample SAMN14534357, study PRJNA622989) | marine sediment metagenome | biome: marine biome [ENVO:00000428]; feature: marine pelagic biome [ENVO:01000023]; material: deep marine sediment [ENVO:00002113] | place: India: Gulf of Kutch | collected...
ATTTTGATGATTCTAAATGCGAAAAATGTCCAGATAGGTGTCTTGTTTCAAGAATGTGCCCTGAGGAATTATATGATTTCTCCAGTAAAAAAACTCCAGAATTATTAGGAGACTATTGGAAAACTTGCACACTTTGTAATTCATGTCAGGATAATTGTCCAGAAGAAGCTATAAAAGTCTCTTGGAAGGATAACAGTTATATTTTTTTAATAGAGAGTGATGGAGTTCTTACCTTTGATGTCATTTTGAAAAAAACATTTGAGATTTTTCTAGAAAAAATTGATGAATTTGTTGAAAAACTTGGAGAAGTAGAGATAGAATCGTAAATTATCAAAAAATTATTAAAATATTAAAAATTAAAGATATCAGAATTAATAAATTAGAGCGTTTTTTGCATGTCTCATAAAATTACGGGTCCTAGTAACTATTACATAAGAAAATTGATAAGGGATTTATGGAAAACTAAAATAAAAATATGGAAAACGGTTTCCAAGAAATTAAGTGGCCCAAGAAGGAATCGAGTTAAAGCAAATTTATATCATATAAACAAAAATACAAAAAAAGATGATATAATTATTGTCCCAGGAAAAATATTAGGGATGGGAGAGTTAGATCACACTCTTACAATTGCATGCTTAGAATATTCAAAAACAGCTAAAAAAAAAGTTGAATCTTCAGGAAGTAAACTAATCTCAATTGAAGAATTACTAGAACTAAATCCTAGGGGAAGTGGAGTAAAAATAATTTATTAAAATATTAAAAAGATGTTAAAGTGAATTGTAAATGTCAATCGAATATCAACTATATGATGCAACAAATAAAATTTTAGGTAGATTCTGTTCATTAATTGCCAAGAAAGCCCTTTTAGGAGAATATATTGTTATTATTAATGCAAAAAATGCAATAATTAGTGGAAATAAAAAAGATATTCATGAAAAATATTTAGCAAAATTGAAGATTTCAACTGCTACTAACCCACGAAGAGGGCCATTCCATGAAAGGAGACCAGATACTTTTATGAGAAGAGTGATAAAACAAATGTTACCAAGAAAAAAGCTTAGAGGAAAAGAAGCTATTAGAAGAGTTCATATCTATATTTCAGATATTCCAGGTCGGTTTAAAAATCGATATCAAAAATTAATACCAAATGAAATTAATAATGTAGATAAAAAACGACTTTCATATTATAACAGATATATTACTCTAGAAAATCTATGTCAACGAATAGGTTGGAAAAAAAGTGAAATTGAGGTTTAAGAAATGTCAATGAAAGTAGTTCAAGCATCAGGGAAAAGGAAAGCTGCCATCGCTAGAGCTGTTTTAAAACATCCTGCAAAAGGTCAAGTGAAGATAAATAATGTTCTTTTGCAACTATATGAGCCTGAAATCGCAAGATTAAGAATTCAGGAGGTTTTGGAAATTATTACTCATCCTAAGCTTGAAAAATGTGATATCAATGTTAAAGTAAAGGGTGGTGGAATTATGGGTCAAACAGATGCAGTTCGAATAGCAATAGCTAAATCTATTAATAAGTTTATTGGCACGAAAACAATTGAGAAATCCTTTAGAGAATATGATGACTCTCTACTATCTGGTGATTCAAGAAGAACGGAGCCGAAAAAATTTGGTGGTAAAAAACCAAGAGCTCGACGTCAAAAATCATTTAGATAAGAAACTAAATCTCAATCTGTTTCTATTTGAACACCTAATTTTTTCAAATCTTTAAAGAAAGAAGGATATGAATCATTTACTATTTCACTTCTTTGCATGGTTGAAATTGAATCTGCATATAACGCTGCTATACTACACGCCATTGCAATTCTATGATCATTACTATGATTAATTGAAATTCCTTTGAGTTTATCACAATGAAATATTGTTAATTTATCATCTTCTTCAGTAACCTGAACTCCCATCTTCCTTAATTCTCTTGCCATAGTAGTTATTCTATCAGATTCTTTTAATCGTAGATTATATGCATTATAAAGAACCGTTTTTCCATCTGCAAAAGCACCGATAACAGATAATATTGGAAACAAATCTGGAATTTCTGTGCAGTCAATGTCAATTCCTCTTAGTTGATTTTCTGTTAGTTTCCCCTTTATGATAACTTGATTGTTGATTTTATTAATTTCAATATTTGCTCCCATTTTTTCCAAAATATCAATTATTTTCTTGGCTCCTTGTTTATTTTCGAATACAAGATTATTAATAATAACAGATGATGGTTTTTTTGACAACACTGCTGCCGCAATAATGTTTGCTGCTGAAGAGAAATCTCCGGGTATATCATAAGATTGGGAACGATAATTTTGTTCACTAGTTATGTAAAATTTTCCAGTTTCAAAATTAGCTTGAATATTTATACCAAATGTTTCTAGAATATCTAAAGTAATTTGTACAAATGGTTTAGAAACTAATGGAGATGTGAGTTCTATTTCAATAAAATCTTTTTTTTTACATTTTAATAGAGGACATAAAAAGAGTAATGCAGTTATAAACTGGGAACTTAAATCTCCTTGAATTTGAACTTTTTCACATACTTCTTGAACTCGTTTAATTTTCAGTTTTTTTTTTGATAAATTGAACTCTGCGCCTAGTTGACGCAATGAATTTAAAAGAGGTTGTATTGGTCTATTAAGTTTTAAAAAATCCCCTTTTAATATAAGCCCTCCTTCGATGATCAAACTTAAAGCACTGAAGATTCTTAGCGTCGTCCCAGAATTTCCACAATCAAAAGGTTTCTTGATTGCTTTATATTTATCTTTACTACGTTTGATAATGTATGTATTATCACTTCTTCTTAGAATTCTAACTCCTAGTAATTCTAAAATTTTTAGCGTAAAAGCGACATCTCCACTGGTTAGAGGATTTTTAATAATTGAAATACCATCCGCAAGACTAGCAGCAATGAAGGCTCTATGTGAATAGCTTTTAGATCCTGGTGCTGTGATCTCACCATTTAAACTGTTAGTCATTGGATTAATTTTCAAACTCATTAAGTAATAAATAGAAAATAATAGATATAATATTAATTAAATAATCATTATAGACTAGGTTTTTATTAATCTACAACTGACGTGAAAAATATGGATAATTCAATTGGTAATATCTTTAAAATTACATCATTCGGAGAGAGTCATGGAGATTTAGTGGGTATTATAATAGATGGGGTACCGGTAGGATTAGATTTTGACTTAAATTTCATTCAAAGTGAAATTGACAGGAGAAAACCAGGAAAGTCATATCTAACTACGCCTCGTCTTGAAGAAGATAGAGTTAAAGTGTTATCAGGTATTTATGAGAATAAAACAACAGGAGCCCCAATTTGCTTAATAATTGAAAATGTTAATGTTGATTCAACCATATATGAAAAATATCGAAACTATATACGCCCTTCCCATATTGACTATCCTGCATTAAAGAAATATCATGGATTTTCTGATCCACGAGGATCGGGCCGTTTTTCCGGGAGAATCACAGCAGGATTTGTTATGGCAGGAGCGATCGCGAAATTGATTTTAAAAAAATATGAAATTGAGATTTTTGCATATACTAGAAGTATAGGGAATATTGTTGATGACAGAGAATATGTCTCTAATGAGATTAATAAATTATTTGAATTAAGAGAAAAGTCTCTTATTGGAGTAATTGACCAAGAAAAATCAAAATTAATGGAATTACAAATTGAGGATGTTAAAAAGAATAAAGATTCTATTGGGGGGTCAATAAAATGTATTATTATAAATTTTCCGGCAGGGAAGGGAGGTCCTATATTTAATAGTATTGAATCAAACATTAGTAATGCGATATTTGCAATTCCTGGGATAAAGGCTATAGAGTTTGGTGCGGGTTTTGAAGCAGCTAAAATGAAAGGCTCTGAACATAATGATCCTTGGATTATTAAGAATACAGAAGTTCAAACCACTAAGAATGATGCGGGGGGAATTATTGGGGGAATTTCGACTGGTATGCCAATCGAATTTGCTGTTGCAGTTAAACCAACTGCTTCTATAGGTATACTTCAGAAAACAGTTAATATTAAAACCAGAGAGAATGTAGAAATAGAATTTGCAGGACGACACGACCCATGCATTGTTCCTAGAGTAATTCCAGTTGTAGAGGCTGTGATAGCTAATGTTCTACTTGATATTTTACTACTTGATGGATTCATTCCCAGAATCTTGAGTTCCTAAAAGATACGTAAATTAGATTACAAATGTAGGATAATAATTAAAATATCCATAATTTAGTCTATAATTATAAGTGAAAGATCATGCCTAAAATAGACCAAAAAAAATTCATTGAAGATGTCACTAAAATTATTGATAGATGGTCATTTGAGCAATGTGCTCATTGTGAGGATGGGACATTACTTTCAATTGATGGAATGTTAGATTTCAAATGTAGTAAATGTGGAAAAGGGACGAATCCCGCTGAATATTTGGGAGAAATAGCTAAAATAGTTTTTAATTATAGAGAACGGCTTGAAAAAATAAAAAGTAAGAGAGAGATTGGTTAATAAAACTTAAAATTAGAATTGAATTGATTAATGTAGATATATTTAATTATCAACCTCGTTTCTTTTATCTATTAAAACATATACCTCGTTATTAATTATGAGCATATTAATAACAGCAGTTTTATTAGGCGCAGAAAGAAGAAGTAGGTATCGAGTTTGAAAACGGTGTTACAGCAAATTTCACTTTACATGGTTTCAGTGAGAAAGAGGGCAGGAATCTAAGAATTGACGGTACAGAAGCAAGATTATTAAGTGAATTTCATGATGCCTATAAGAAATTAACTATCTATTATCACCATTCAGGAGAAGAAAAAGTGATTTTTAATCAAAAGTTATCTCTGAGTACATTTGAGCATGGTGGTGGAGATCAAAAATTAATCGACGCTTTCCTTGAGTCAATAAGAAAACCTAACATTGGACAACCTCTGACAAATGCTAGAGAATGCCTTGAAAGCCATTTAATGGCTTTTGCTGCTAATAAGTTTCGACTAAAAGGGACAGTAGTTAATATGGATGACTTTCGTAAGAAATCAGAACTACTCTGAATATAATTCTATAAATAAATATAGATAAGTTATTATAATTAATATCATAAAATATCTTATAATTAAAATATGGATAGATTGATTAGAATGGAAAAGAAAATTGATACTTCGGAGCAATTTATAGAATTTTATAAAAAGAAAGGAGATTATTTAGTATCTCTTTCTGAGAATCATTTCAAAAATATAGAATATCGTAAATGTCTTGAATTATTAAATCAAGCTTACGGAATGTACAAGAAGGGTAACTATACTGAACTTGCTGAAAAAACAAAACAAAGATTCTTAGAAATTAAAGAAAAATATTTTAAAAAGTAAATGGCTTACTCAAATTCTAAAGCTTTTCCTAACTTAAATTCAATATCTTCAATATGAGTCCCTTGCCAGTAGACTTTTTTACATTGAAGATTTATGCACTGATAAAAATCATTGAAGTTATTATATGTTTCCTTTAGAACATCACTCTTTATCGATATCTTGTCTTCAACTCTTTCTAATCTTGAATTACATATGGAACATCTAGCTTTTTTGAAATCAAATTCAAAAATTAACCCAAATTGCTTATTGAGTTGATTAAGATAGTTATATATACCTTCACCTTTAAGAAAGATACTATTATCTTTATATCGTTGATAAAGAGGTAGATCTTTTGTGATTATAATTCTATTATTATTATTGGCATATTCAATTAAATAATCATCAGGAACAGGGTCAACATTAAAAAAATCTGATAATTCATTAGCATATACTGTGTCATATCCAAAAATACGCAAGAACCGTGTTAATCTGCCAAGCATTGAATCAACTAGAAATTTCATAATAATGTGGTTGGGCATTTAATAAATAATTCTGAATTAAATTAAATATATTAATTTTAATAAAATATATTTAATCATAATCAAAATTTGTATGGATATAAATGGAAGCTAAAGAATTAATGGAAAAAGCAGTGAGATTTCACGGACATATTTGTCCTGGTTTAGCGATTGGTGTTTTAGCTGCAAAATATATTTTGGAACATGGATTTGATTATTCACCAAATGAGGAGCTAGTCGCTATTGTTGAGAATGATAATTGCAGTGTTGATGCTCTGCAAGCAATATTAGGTACAACATATGGAAAGGGGAATCTCGTCCATCAAGATTATGGAAAGATGAATTATTATTTTTATGATAGAAGAACTAAAAAAGGAATTAAATTAGCGTTAAAAAGTCTTGATTTTGATAAGAAAAAATTAAATAGAGATGAAAAAATTCAGCTATTGCTGAAATCTAAACCTGAAAAAGTATTTAATGTATATGACATTGAATTTAACCCTCCAGGGTTAGCAGTGGTTGAACAATCCGTCCCGTGTGAGGTTTGTGGAGAACCTACTATGAATAGCAGGATTATGACGTATAATAGCTCTGAAATGTGTATTCCTTGTTATAAAAAAATGAGAGGGTAATGAGAGAGATATTTTAGAATCTGAGAGTTTTTAAGTAAAATTATCTTGGAATTGAAAACTTCTTAGTCTTTGAATTATTTAATTAATATGTAGAGATATTTGAAAAACAATGAATAAGAAAACTGATAGGACCTTACTTGGTGCAGGACCATTTTATTTTGATGGAAACAGTGTCGGAATTCTCTTAATACATGGAGGGGGTGGTGGAACCTGTGCTGATTTAAAGCCTCTGGCAAAAGATTTACACTCAAAAGGAAAATTTACTATTAGTGTTCCTTTACTCCCGGGATATGGGACTACACCTAAAGATTTGAAAAATACTCAGATTGAAAATTGGAAAACCTCTTTATATAATGAATTATCTATATTAAATGATAAATGCGATAAACTTATTATCGGAGGGCATTCCATGGGGGGTGTTTTAGCATTGATATTAGCAGCAAATTATAATCTAGATGGAATTTTTACTATTAGTGCTCCAATTGGAATTCAGCGTTTTTTATTTTATCTGGTTCCATTATTTAAAATTTTTATAAAATACCATAGTATTGATTCGGAGAACTTTATTAAAGATACTGAAGGAAAATGGGTGGGGTATGATAAGATTCCACTAAATATTGCCACAAAACTAAAAAGTCTAATTAAGGAGATGAAATTATCTTTAAATAAAATTAATTGCCCTGCTATTTTATTTCAAGGAAAGAGAGATTTTGAAATTAAAACCCAAAGCATGGATTATATTTTCAATAACATTAAATCTAAAAAAAAGAAGAAAATTTGGCTACCAAATAATGATCATCCAATATTAGAGAGTCCAGATCACAAGCAAATTGTATCTGAACTAATAAAATTCATTAATGAATTCTGTACTTAAATTATTTATTTTTAGATAAATTACTAAAAATATCAAGATTGGACATTTAATATTCGTATAAAAACTAAAATTATGATTAAAGAAAAACTAATAAATATATTCATGGGAAAGCAATTCTGTATTTCTGATGAATCCCAACAGAATTCACAACCAATACTAAAGAAAATCATAATTGAATAACAGATTTAAAATATTTTATATTAAGATGAATTATTTATGATTAAAAATGTTGATAAAGGACATACCTTATTAGTAAAAGGTCCAGCAAGAATAAGTTTAGTTGAGGGAAAAGTTGATGTTTTTGGAAAAATATTTACTCCTGAAAAAGAGAAATCATCATCTGAAGCTTCAGATCTAAATGATGCATTAATAGTTCCAAGTGCACAAAGTTATCCAATTTATGCTGTAGAGAAGTCTAAATTAGATATATATATTAGAACTGAAGAAAATCTTGTAAATATTGAAGGAAATTCAATTTCTCTAGATTGGAGTGAAATTAAAGATTCAATCATAAAAATTTTGAAACAAAATCAAGGCGCTCCACTTAAAATCATGGTGCTAGGAATTAGTAGTGGAAAAACCACTTTCATAAAATATTTAGCTAACAACTTCTTAAAAGAAGGACTGAAAGGAGGGTATCTTGATTCTGATCTAGGTCAACAAATTATATATATCCCTACTACTATAAATATTGGCTCTATTGAAGATTATATTGTTTCAAGCGAGAATATTAATTCTGAGAAAACAGTTTTTATTGGTGCCACTTTTCCAAAAGGAGATTATAAATTCATTGTTTCTCTTTCATGTAGAAGTTTATTAGATGATTACATTACTAAAAATAGTTCCATTGATTTTGTTTTAATCGATACAGATGGTTGGATCAAAACTGAGGCAGGGATTGTTTATAAAAACTTTTTTATTAGCACTGTTGATCCAGATATTTTGATAATTTTTCAAGATGAAACGATCGAAGAACTTCAAACTATTGAAAAGACTTCCTCAAGTACTAGAAAAGATAGAAAGATTTTCTTAATAAAAGAGAAAAATAAATATTTTCATGAAAAAGATAAAGACGAAAGAAGGTTTTTACGCCAAAGTCAATTTTCCAAGAAATTTGAAGAGTTTAGAAAAATCTCGATTCCTATAAATGATATTAAGTTTATAAAAACAGAATATGATAAGGAAAAAGATCAAATTTTTGAAAGAGAATTAAATATTTATGAACTTATCAATCTCCCATATCATTATGTAATCATTGGTTTAATGACTGAAAATTCAGAATTGATAGAGATAGGACTTCTGTTCACAATAAACACTGAAAAGAATTATATCTTGCTTTATTCAAACTTAACTTATAAAGAACAACTTAAAGTAAAGAAGATATTAATTGGTTCACTTAGATTAAGCATTAAAGGGAATCATCAAGGGTATCTATATCTCTAATTTTCTATTTTCTTATTAAACTAGTTTCTATTTTCAATATTTAGAGAAGTGCCTTAAGACTAATTTTTTAAATTGTGATATAATTATAATTATCTATGGATGAGGATCTTCTCACAAAGTTCCTAAAACTGATGTCTTCAAAAATATCAGATTCAGATTTAGAATTAATCAATTTAGGAAAATCTTTAGGTTTGGATTTGGTATCATTCGCCGATTTGAGAGCCTCACAAGAAGATAAGTTTACTGATGAAATTAGAAATAAAGCTTTAAAAAAGATGGAAGGAAGTAATGATAACAGGTTAAATAATACAGATTCATTTTATGCCGGCAGCATTGATTTTATGGTATCTGATGAACCTGAAGGTAAAAAATTTTTCCTTTTAGAAACTAATGGAGGGTCTCACAGAGGTCTTTCAATAATTACTAAAAAACAACAAGCTCTTTTATATGATGGATATTTAGAAGCAATAAATCAAGCATTCCATCGAAATAAGCTTAAAGTTAATAAAATTTTTGTAATAATTGGAGTACCTGTTAATGACGGTTTAATTCATGAAAAAGTAATAATGATAGAATACTTTAGAAAACAACTTAAAACTATTGGATATACGGTTAAGATTTTTAATACAGATAATTATGATAAGAATTTTAAAGCTGAAATTGTGTTTTTAATTGCTGATTATAAACAATTATCCACATCTCTTTCATTTTCTAATAATTGGATTAAATATAAAGGAGAGAAGGTTAGTGTTTTAATAGGGGATGGCATAACAAGACGTTTCAATAATAAAAAATTCTCAAAATTGATTAAGAAAGATTTCCGTGAAATAAAATCAATTTTAGTGAACCCAATCTTTAATATAACTGATGATAAATCTCTAACATATCTAGCAAGCTATTTTAGTAAAGAATTACTCAAAAAATATAATTTAAAGTACCTGTTGTTCACTAAAGCATTTAATGAGAATGAGTTAATTGAAAAATTAAAATATCTCATAAAAGAATATAAGAAATCATTTATTATTAAACCTAGTGGGGGTTCTGGGGGCGCAGGAGTTATACCTATTTCTAGAGATGAAGATCTTCATAACATTGAAAACCTTGTTGATGATAGTAAGAACGAATTCTTTGGCAAGTTTATGAAAAATCGTGATCCTTTTCCATATACTATTCAGGAGATGGCTGATTTTTCGTTAATAGATTGGAAAGGAGGGAACCATACTTTCGATTTACGAATATATTTAGCTCAAAGAGAGGGAAAAGTTATCCCTATCGGAGGATTGGCTAGAATTGCCCGTGAAGAATTTGTCAATAAAAAAAACCTAAATAAGCAAGAATTTGTAGTAAATTTATCCGGTTATAATGGTCAAATTGAAGTTGAGCGTGGAATAGGGTTTTCAGAAAAGACGTGTGAGTTATTAAACTTAACAAAAGAAGATTTTACAAATATGTTTTGTATTGGTTGTGTTTTATTTAAAAACATCGTAAAGAATTATAATAAAATCATTAATTTCTCAGATTGGAAAAAAATAATTGTTTAATATGGATCTCGAAACGTTAAAAGCTTTATTAGATATTTCTAACCGAGAAATATTGTTTAATAAAATTTTAAATGAATTCGAATTAGTTAAAGATTTAAACTACACAAGTTATCAGATATATGGAAGTCCTGAAACCATTATACCTGTTATTAAGATCGCTAAGAATTCTAAATTCGATGAAGTAAACCATGTAAAAATCTTTATTGGTGCTCAACACAATGAATATAATGGCTTATTTGCCATCTTGAAATTTATTCATCTATTACAAGAAAAAAAAATCAGTCTTACTGAATTAGTGAGAACAGATCAAATCCTAATATTTCTACCATTACTAAATCCATACGGTTTCAAAAATCCTAATCGCTCAAATAAATCTGGCTATTATCTGGAAGATGGTACTAATCTTAATAGATTTTGGTGTAAAACTTTCGCCCCGGATTATTCCATAGGGAATGAAGATTTAAATGGTATTGCATTACCTGAACAGACTATTATTGTAAAACAGATTCTACAAAAATACTGGGATAATGAAGATACAAATCTTTATATCCTTGATTTTCATGAGACTTCATTATTAAAACGTTTTCCAATTGAATTGGCTAACAATCTAAATCCATATTATAAGTTTGATCATTGGCTTAAAGAAGGTATAATATTAAATATTATGAAATTATATAATATTCCTTATTATCGAAAACCTTTATTCTTCAAATGTAATCCTTCTGCTGATCATGCTCATTTAAATTTAACTCATAAACAATTTGAGAGAGTTTTTAAGAAATTAAATGAATATATGTTAAGAAATCAAGGAAAGGGTAAATTACCATTTTATTTCTGCTATAGTGATAAAAGTAAAGAATATTGCTTGAAATTAGCAAAGAAAGTATATAATAATTTAAAAGAAAAATTATGGGATACTTACTTCCCTGCTTTTAATCATAATTTCATCAACCATGGATGTTTTGTTAATATGAGTAATATAACTACTAGACCTAATGTTTATTCTATGGAATTAGAGTCTCAGAAGCAATTTTTTGACATTATCAAAGAAATCGAGGAATCGAACTCGAATCCTAATTATTTCGAAAAAAAACTTAATCTAATTAATGTTAGTATTGAATTAGCTCTTGAAGCTATAAAAGTAATGATTAATTTATTTTAGAAATCTATTTTCAGGACTTCAAGAAATTAAGACAGGCTCCAACTAATATACATTCATTTTTCTTTTGTGAATGTCCTCCTTTTTTTAATATAAGTATATTTCTCTCTGGGGATTCTAGTATCATTCTATTTTCTTTTAAATTTTTGAATTTTATAATTCTATCATTTTTACAATGTATTAGCATGACTCTCCTTGACAAGAAGTTCCATTCTTCCGACGTTAGCTCTTCTTTCACTTTTTTAATTGATAGATATGGGGATAACTGAGTATTTTCTGCGATACTAGGAAAAAATTTTACACCTTTAATTAAATAACTTAATATGACAACGGGATTATATTTTGGGATATTTTGCTTGTAATGAGATATTGATGAAATTGCAATAATTTTTTCAATTCCTCTATTTATAAAACCTGCAGATAGAACTGTAATTGCACCAATGCTAAAACCAATACAATTTATTTTTTTATTTGAAAATTCCTCTTGATTTCTTACCCATTCAATTATTTTTTTAAAATCATCTATTCTCTTTAAGAAATCACTTCTTTTTCCTGTTTTTTTTGATTTTCCTGTACCTCTCGCATCGTATGCTAAAACTATATAGCCTTGATAAGCGAATGGAAAATAAAAATATTGAAGTGTTTCTTTTGTATCAGAAAAGCCATGACAAATTATAATAATAGTATTTTTTAAAGCGACTTTAGCTTCATCCCGATTTCTTACTATGTTTGCAGCTATTTGTCCGTCAGAAACATCAATTTCTATATTTGAAACATTTAGATCCTTGAGAAAGATTTTTCTCCAACGATCAAACCAGAGATCTCTAAAAGCCCAATAAATCTCAAAAGGCACATAAACAATTAAAAAAGTTGTTACTGATAAGGTAATACACTTGGAGAAAGCTGATGTGTAACAGGGATTTCCAAATGAAACATTAACTTCCCAAATATACCAACTAATTAAGATATCTATAATAATTAATGTAGCACGTTTTAAAATATTTGAAAGCAAGGCATTCCCTAAAAGAGTATTATCTAAAATGATTTAGTCTCTAAATTAACAAAAAAATAAAAAATAAAAATTATGGCTTTTTTGGTTTTGGACACCCATAATCATGAGCAATTTTGCAATCTGGTTTACTTCTTAAACCAGGGCAAGGTTTACATTTCACATCGCGTAACATCTTAACAATATCATCAACTTCCATGCCGAATTCTTCATCTTCAGTTTCTTCCTCAATCATATCGTCATCCTCAGGGATTTCATATATAATATCTTCTTCTAAATTATCTTTCCAATCATCAAGATCTATTACTTCATCTCCATCTTCATCAGTTTTTCCAGTTGGAACTTCAAATTCTTCTTCGCTTGGAGTACTCTTCTTTTTAGCCATATTTCTCACTTACAATTTAAATTGATTTTTACTTATTAATTGTTTTATTATATAATCTTCGCTAAAATTTAATTTTAATTTGATTTTGATTAATAATAAATAACACGAGAATTGTTTTTTAGTAGAAAGAATTTTTTATTATATGATCTAGTTGATTGGTTAAATCGATATTATCATGTAGTTGGGTATATAATTGGTTTATTTTAGTTAAAATTGAATTTAATTCATTTAATGAATAATTCTCATAATTTGTGACATCGAATATTGAAATTATAAATTTATATGGGATTTTTTGCGATTCTATTTTCGAATCTAACATGTCTCTTAGAATATTATAGTTAATGTTGGACTTTAAGTAAAAATCATCTAAATATAGCAATTTCACCAAAGAATTGCTTAATCTGTTAAAAAACCTAAGATAAGTATTTATTTTATTATAGTATTTGCTAAGATCTCTTTCTAATTCAGGATCTTTTACAATTACAGGCTTATTTGAGTCATTATCGTACTTTAATTGTGAAAGTATTTGTAAAATTTTTCCCAATTGAGACAAAAACATAGGAAATTTGATTGGCATTGGTAATCTTTTAACAAAACTGCCATTGAATCTTAAGTACCCCCCAGACATATGTAATGTACTAAATAATGTTTTAAACACCGAATCCATGAATTGTGAATTTAATATTGTTAAGAGTATAAATAACTCATCAGTATTAAATGATGGAATTTTGATAAAGTATAGCCCTGTTATATTGGTAAATACACCAGGATCATATACAAATGTTAAATCTTTGGCGATTTCCCTAAAAATAAGTTTTTCACTATTAAGATCACTCCATACCTTTTCAAAATTAGATTTGTATTTAAAATATGATATTTTAAGATCTTTCCCCATAATTTTTATTCTTTTTTTAAATTTAATATGATATTTATCTATATTACCTGTTCCAATTAATAATAAATCATTATTAGATTGAGGTGTATCACTGATATTATCATAATGTCTGCTATATTCTAAAAAACCAAAAGGGCGATAAACAATTTTCAAATCACTGAAGGTTTCAGCAATTGTCTTAAAGTTAGTAAATAAATATGTTAATAATTCTATATTACCTGAGATAGGAATTACTTTTGAAGGTAGATGGTCTATTAGATTTTGATTAAACCTTATTGTTTCAATTCTTTTATTTTTGGTTAAATCGATCATCCTTTTGAATGATTTAATAATTACTTCTTTCTTATTATCTACTCTCACTTTTTTAAGAGTTAGTATTACAGGATAAGTAGCTGCGTTTTGAAAGATAGGCAATGATGAAATATTTATGAGTTCTTTTATTATTGATTCATTTAATAACAATTCCCTGATTTTAATACCATAATCAGCAGATAGGAATTTATTTGGTAATATAAATGAGAGGTATCCTTCATCTTCCAATAATTCCAAAGATCTCTCTATAAATAATATGGAGAGATCAAATAAACGATAAGCCGTTTTATATCTCTTAATCAGTTTTTTTTTAAAATTTGTGTCCCGTATTTTTTTGTTTTCTACATATGGAGGATTTCCAACAATAAAATCGAATTTATCGGAGCAAAAGTCTAAGAGAAAATCTAAGTTATAAATATTAAATTTTAAGTTTAATTTCTCAATGAAAAGGTTAATGTTTTTGAATTTTAAACTCGTAAAATCGGGAATTTGCAAGTCAGAATTATTAGAACTATTAGATAAAAACCATCTAATTAATCGTAACTTTGAAATAACAATAGCAGATTGTTCAATTTCATTTGCATATAGATTTTTCTCAATTATTAATTTTTTAATTTCAAGATTGGATAAATCAGGGTTTACAATCTGATAAATTTTGTATAATTTTTCTGCAACTGATATTAAAAATCTACCAGAACCACATGATGGATCCAAAATCCTTATGTTTTTAATTATTTTATATAATTTTACTTTAAATTCCGGATTTCTATTTAATATAGCAGTAATCTTTTCTAAATCAATATCTAGTTGGTTTGTTTTTAGAGAATTAGAATGTTCATGAAAATATATTCGGAATACATTAGAAACTATAAATTCTACGACTTGGTTAGGGGTATAAATTACTCCAAGATTTCGATTTTTATTTTGCTCAAGTGTTTTTTGATATTCAAAGTCTTGAATTTGTTTTTCAATGAAATTTATTATCTTTTGAAATTGCATATCATCATTTAACTATTAACATTTCATTTTTTAATTCTTTATTTATAAAAATGCTAAAACCTATTATAAAATTAATAGAACTAATTAAAAATATTTAAAATATACAATTTAAAGTCATTTCAAATTGATAGAAAATTCTCTTTTGCTTGATCTAATCAAGAATCCTCAAAGAATCTCTAAATTAAAATTTGATAAGATATCAAGAATATTAAGGACAGTAAAGGAAATATTCGAGGAGGAATATCTACTTTTAGAGTTCAATATTAATAATAAGACAGATTTAGTTTATATAATAGGAGATATTCATGGAAATTTAGAAACCTTAATGGAATTAGTTAAAATTATAAATAAAAATAATCCTAAAATAGTAATTTTCCTCGGTGATATTGTTGATCGTGGACCAAAGCAATTAGAATGTCTACTTATAATTTTTACTCTAAAGATTCTTTTCCCTTTAAAATATTACCTAATAAGAGGAAATCACGAAACCCTTGAAATCAACCAATATTATGGTTTTTTTCAAGATTTTCTTCAAAGATTCAAAGATCAAACTAAGTTCAATGAAATCATAAATGTTTATAATGCTCTCCCATTATGTGCATTAGTTAATGAGAAAATCTTATGCTTACATGGAGGAATTCCACAAGATTTTGAAATTCTACATAAACTAAAAGGGCGCAAATGTAAAGATTTTGTTCATTTGTTTACCTCTAATGCACAAAATATATATCAAATAATGTGGAATGATCCTAAAATGGAGTTAGAAGGTTTTTCCAACAGTTTTAGAGGTCCGGGCATTAAATTTTTTGGAAGCGACGTTTTTGAGTTGTTTATGAAGCATAATAATCTCAGTTTTCTTATAAGAGCCCACGAATGTTTTCCTGAGGGATATAGATGGTTCTTTAACAAAAGACTATTATCAATATTCTCATCTGCAAATTATAGAGGTGAATATTCTCCTAATCCTGCATCTTACGCAATAATTAAAAATAATGACGTAACTCCAAAACTCTTAAAGAATAAAAACTAAATTGTAAAATAATTTGAAATTAAGGGAATTCTAAAGAACATGAAGAGTTAACTATACAAAATGAATATAAAACCTATGTAATTTGAGATGCATCAGGTTTTATGAATAGGAGGTTGTTACCGCGGATGAAAATTTCGTTATATTTTGCTATAGGGGTCCCATCAGTCATTTCTGTTGCATCCTCTAGAATCATGTTCATGTAAGCGTCTATCTCTTTTAATAGCCCTTTATATTCAGTCCCATCTTTTAATCTGAGTAATATTATTGAACCTTGGCTATTTTGTAATATTTGTAAAGGATTTTTAGATCTCT
>JABAHP010002129.1_pt2 | contig 16447 bp, 17 predicted proteins | sample 7062081 | NCBI WGS metagenome assembly JABAHP01 (sample SAMN14534357, study PRJNA622989) | marine sediment metagenome | biome: marine biome [ENVO:00000428]; feature: marine pelagic biome [ENVO:01000023]; material: deep marine sediment [ENVO:00002113] | place: India: Gulf of Kutch | collected...
TCTCCTCCAAAATGGTATCATCATCTGGGCTTATCAGGGGAAGATCAAACCCTGCACCAATTCCATGACCGCATGCTCCCCTCCTATAATGTGATATACCTTCTTTCCTAACGGTTTCCACGGCTATCCTAAATATTTCAGATGCTTTTACCCCTGGTTTAATAGCTTTTATGGCTTCTTCTTCACCATTCAAGACCGCATTGTAATACGTTCTAAACTTTTTCGAGGGCTCCCCAATTATGGCAGTCCTGCCGAAATCCGATAAATAACCATTGTATCTTAACCCGACATCCGCGAAAAATAGATCGCCATTTTTCAGCACATATTCTCCGCCTTTCAGCTCTGGACCCCCAAGAGGTATTAAAAGCTCAACATCCGCACCTTCTGAGACGGCAGTCTCCTTTATAGCCTTCATAATGTTTTTGACTGTCTGACCGGTTTGGATTGTTTCAAACATCACCCTCAATGCTTTCTCTGTTATCTCAACAACCTTTGATAAACGCTCTATTTCTTGCATGGTTTTCACCATCCGTATCTCCTTGAAAACTCCACTATGCATTTCAAAATCGACGTTGGGAATCTTTTCTCTAATATAACTGTGAAGTGACATGCTTAGATTATCAAAAACTATTCTTTTTCCCTGAATATTCATATCTTTCAGGGTCTTAACCAACAATTCTTCCGCATTATATCCTTCAAAGTATTCTGCTTCATCAAAAGGCGTAACCATTTCTTCTTCGTTAATCATTGTAAACGTAGGTTGCCCATAGGTCCTAACATCCTTAATCCAAGTTTCTCCACCAGATGATGCTGGCAGAATCACACAGGACTTGTCTCCGTGAAGGGGTATAATAACAAACATGTTGGAGTTGTAATAACTCAGCCAATGACTTTTGTTGTAGACGTCACTAGAATAAAAAACGTTCTCAGGGGAAGATGCAATTAAAAAATCTATACCGTTTTTCCCCATCAGTTTTTTCGCCCTATCAAGATTGATTAACATATGGGTTTCAAGGCTATTGTTAACTAAATCGAATATATAAGTAGGTGAAAATGATATTAGGTTAATGAGTAGAGAAGCATCCTTCCCTTTTTCCCTATAACGCTTATCACTTCTATTTTACGCAAACAGTAGACCATTTTCCTTGCAAGGCTAATTCGTATAGCTAGAGATGTTGCTAAATCTAGAGTCGTGAACTTCGGTGGCAAATCTTTTGGTAATAACTCCCGTAAATTTTCTGCTGAATTAAAGTCTTTTTTATCGATAACTTTCAACAGTCTCCTGTCATGAATGCTCCAGCCCTTACGGCGCCAACTACCTTTACCATCGTTAACAAGAAGTTCCTCGGAATGTACTAAAACCACCTCCAACGAAAAATTTTTTTCATTTAACAAATCTGGGATGTAAACTAGCTCAGAGAAGATTTCCTCAACCCTTCCCTTTTTTGGGGATTTTCTCCTTGAAATTATTTTCAAATTACTTTTCTCGAGTCTAACAATCCATTTCATACGATGGATAGGGTATACTAGCCTCACTTTGTGGCTCTTTAATAAATCCTCTAACTTTTGCTTGATGGTAGAGAAATTGTTTGTCTGTATCTCTATTAGGACTTCTCCTCTAACAATATCAATAATGTATCTGCCAATATTTTCTTCAAGTTTATCTCCGGTTTTAAAGTACCATTCTTTAATGGAATCATGAAGTGAGGACTCAACCAATGGTGACCAACTCGAATTGAACTTCACGCACGCGACCTAGAGGTCATTTGTTTCTCTATAGAGCTGATAGTAGAGCCCTTATGTAACCAACTGCGAATGCCCTGCCAGCATTTCTTGTATGTGTGTCACCGGATAGAATTGGGAAATGATCAGGATTTAATGCTCCAGCATATCCAGCATTAGATAATGCTCTTAGAACTTCAAGCATGTCCATATCTCCATCATCTAACATCACTTCTTCATATCCACCGTTTTCAGGTATCGTTCCTTTTACATTCCTAAAATGTACATGGAAAATTTTCGATCCCAATTGCTCTATCTGTTGGATTATATTGATTCCCGATTCATATCGGGTTCCCGTACAAAACAATAGGCCGCTGTTAGGACTTGGAACGGCATCAAATAATTTCTGAATTTTTTCAGGGGTCGTAATGCCTGGGAGAAGGCCTTCCTCATCGGGTATAGGGGGGTCATCTGTGTGAATAGCAAGTTTAACACCGGAATTCTCCAACTCCGGCACAATCTCCTCATACACTTTTACACAGTTATCGAAGTATTTCTCTGCGGATATTGTATCAGTGAAATGGTGAATGTATCTCTCATCCTTTTCCTGATTGGTCATTTGTTTCCTCATTCTACCGAGGGAAAAAGCGTCCATCGTGTATCCTCCCCTATGTTTTGTCTCATAGCGACCGGGTACACCCCTTGGGCTCAGCCTGACGCTGTGAAAATCCACTTGGATAAGATGCGCATCGTTGTCCCCTAAAGTTTTGATGACTCTATTTAGATTTTTAACCTCTCTTTTCCCTTCAGGATTTCCCAGTAAGGCGTTCCTGATCCTTGGATACCTAAAGGAGGCAATATCTATACCCATTTTTCTGATCTTTTTCAGAACTTTCGGAATATTCAGGAAATATTCTTCACCCTGCTCTTCATAACCTGGAACAAGGGTTGGATTATGAACGTCAACTCTTTCAACCCCGATCTGTCTCACGAAGCTTAGTTCTTCATCGGTTAATTCTTCTAGTCTAAGGGATATCTCCATAAATCCTCACTAATCCAATTTTTGTTGAGCGCGCGTTATTATCTATCTTATCGCCATTAAGACTCCGATTATCTATCAGGTTTTAGTTTACTGAAGAAGCTTATGTAATCTACAAGGTAGTCGATTGTTTTTTCATAAAGTAACTTTCCTTTATCAGCAGAAGCTTCTGTCGAGTCACCCATGAATCCTAGATCTTCAACCTCCTCAGCGAAAAGGAATATGTTCTGAGCAACACCCTTGTATTTATGGGAGCTATATGAAGTTGTTTCCAGTCCCCCGTTTAGCTGTTTGATCTTTGGTGATTTGGATTCTTTCATATCAACAGAATCTGGATAAAGATACAACATTACAGATGCTGTGGGTTCCCCACCATGCCCTGTTTTCAAGTTTTCACTCCAAAAACCTTCAGGAGTTAACCTGGAAATCATGCCCCATACGTGTATTACAGTGCAAAGAACTCCGAATTCATCCCTTAGTTTAAAAGATAACTCCCTGAGTACAGGCAAATTATTTCCTCCATGAGCGGAGAAAAAAACAATTTTTTTGAATCCGTTTTTAATCAAACTTTTGCAAACATCATAAACGTAACCCGAAAGAGTTTTCATACTTACAGAAATGGTTCCTGAAAAATTTTGATAAGACTCTGAAACACCGAAAGGGATTATTGGCGTCACGTGAATGCCGGTTCTCTCTCCTACGTCTTTTGACGCTGAATCCGCGAGGAGAAAGCAACTTCCTACTGGTTTATCTGTGCCGTGAGCCTCTAATGAACCCAGAGGAATGATTACCGTATCCTTGTTTTTAACCTCTTCCTCAATCTTCTTCCAGCTCTTATGATGTAATCTATACTCCAATCTATTCTCAACCCTTGTTACATTAAAGAAAAAGAACTCTCTATAAACATATTTATGCTAAAAATTTAATTCCGTTTCCCGTATAGTTTATTGATTATTATGGATATAGGTGGAAGAATTATAAACCCGGGTGAAAAAGTTAAAGGTTTTTTGAAAGTAGCATCAACAGCAACTCATGATGTGAAATTACCCTATCTTGTTATAAGGGGTAAAGAACCTGGACCAACACTCTGTGTTTTAGGGGGGGTTCATGCCCTTGAATATGCAAGTATCGAAGGAGTGCAACGTGTAGGGCAAGAATTACAGCCAGATGACTTGAAGGGTACCTTGATAACCGTTCCCATTGTTAATATGGAGGGGTTCGATAATCGTGTAGCCTTCATTAACAACATCGACTATGTAAACCAGAACAGAGTGTTCCCTGGTAACGCCTCCGGAACCATGAGTCGAAGAGTTGCGTCAACTTTATTCGAGAACATAATTTCAAAGGCGGATGCCCTTATCGACTCCCATGGTGGAGACCTCACTGAGGATATAAACAAATTCGTTATAATTGGAAAAACTGAAGATAAGGCCCTTAATCAAAAAATGGTTGATATGGCCTCCTGCTATGACGCTCATTACATTAGTGTTACAGACATAGTTGGAAGTACTAAAGAGGCATTAAACCTGTATGGGATCCCGTGCATAACACCAGAATCTGGAACCCCTTTTCCAGTCCGTATAGATGAAGTCAATTTTCATCATGATGGCATTATGAATGTCCTAAAATACATGAAAATTGTTGAAGGTGAACCAGAAATGAAGAAGCTTCAAATCAACCCAGAGCAGGTTAGATTATTCGCAGATTTAGGAGGGATCTGGCGCCCAAAAATAAAAGCTGGAGACCTTGTCGAAGAAGGCAATGTACTTGGTAATATTGTTAATATATTCGGAGATACGATTCAAACTATTAAAGCACCGTTCTCTGGCTTAGCTAACAACACAAGGACTTCAGCTGCTGTGAACTCGGGTGATACTTTAGTTTACATAATAAGAATTTAGACACGCGAGCCTCAATTTAGGGAATGAAAGGAGCCGCTATTATAGCTAGGATCAATGAAATTGTCCCGGCTAACACGGCCATAAGAGCAGCTACGGCAAAGGGTTTAGCCCCCAATTTCGCAATGCTGCTAAATTTAACCTTCGAACCTACTCCCACAAAGGAAATTGCTAAAAGGAAAGGCAGTATTTTTCCTCCTAATGTTGATTTAAAAAAAGTCCACGTCTCCAAACCAGATAATGGTAGATACGAGTCCAGAATCGCTGATATTATTGAGTTAATGATAAAAATTACACCAAATAAGGGTACTGCAATTTTTGTTCTCTCGCTTTCATCATTTTGCTCGAATCTATTAAACAAATAGGAGGCCAGCAGAACAACAGGCCCAATCATAAATATCCTAACAGATTTTATCAGCATCGCTGACTTCATTGCCTCTTGGCCCAACGCTCCTGCTGCTGCTATAACCTGTGCTGTTTCGTGTACACCTGAACCAACCCATACAGCGTATACGTTGATGTTTTGAAGAAGCCAATCAGAAACTTGAGTGTTCAAGAATAGGAATGGATAAAGAAACATGGACATAAGTCCAAATAGAGTAATACCTGCAATTGCCAAGCCAATTTCCTCTTCCTTTGCTTTTATTGCTGGAGCCATTGCGGCTATAGCTGAAGCTCCACATATTGAGGTACCCACACTGATTAACGTTGAAAGGCTATAGCTTAACCCCATTTTTCTTCCCATCCAGAGCCCGAAAAACAGAGAGAATGCAATTATTATCAGGGCGTTTAATACACCAATACCTACCTGAAACCAGATTAACGCACTCGTCACTAAGCCTAATGCTGCTATAGTACCTCTTAACAGACTTCTCGAGCTGAAATTTATACCGGGGGTTAAACTTTCTGGAATGTTAATAATGTTTGAGATGAGAATGCTGTAAATAAAAGACCACATAAGGCAACTAATTGGTTTCCAGAGTTGCCAGGTTACATACGAGAAAACAGCAATAGTTATGCAGTACAAAATACCTGGAAGTTGAGCACTCCAATTTTTTGTCTCCGGCTTTATTCTTTGCATTCTTGAACCTTCTTTTCTTTTTTTAACAAGATTAAAAATCTTTCATTTCAGCGAGCATCAGCCGTTCTGTTTTCTAACAAACTTTCTGAAAGAGGTAGCACCCAATATGGCTGATGCTCCTATCATCCCAGCCATTACATATAATGGGTAAGCAAAAGAAATTTGATCATAGACGAGACCGCCTGAAACGTTCCCAATGGCACTTACTATGTTGTTAGCTCCCCCTGTCTGAAAGTTGAAGTTCTGTGTTGCTCCAATAACGCTTGTTAAGGCGCTTATTCTCCCCCTATGTTCTTGTGGGGAGAAATCTATGAATAAGGCTTGGCTCGCAACACTACCCATGCTCCCCAGTGCTACAAGCAAGATATAGGATACAAAGGCCAGGAAGAAATTTCTACTATAAATAAATAATAACACAGCGAATGGGGTTAAGAAAAGTGATATTAAAGCAATTTGTATCCTTCCAATTCGATCCGCCACAGCTGCAAAGGGCATGCTAACAATCATACCCACTAATGTTGATGCTGTGTTTATCAAACCCCACTGGGATGCTGTGATTAATATCACATCCTCAGTAGCGTATGCCACCATGAATGCACTTCCTACGGATGCGCCAAACTGGTACATCAGCCCCATAAATATTAGAATCCACATCTGATTACTAATAATCCTTACAGTAGCTCGAAAATCTGTTAGAGTTTCCCTAATCACCTTAGATAAGCTTATCATCTCAGTTTCCTCAGATGGGAGGGTCTCAGTTAGATACCTATACCTAATTATCGCTGCAAGCCCAGAGGTTATTGTAAGAACGATATAAGCCCATCTCTGTGCTTGTAGTATACCATACTGGTCCATCAAAACACCAATTATGTAAGGTGACGCCAGACCAAAGATTGGGGGAATTGCTTGCCACATTCCATAGCTCATTGACCTATTCTCGGGTTTCGTAGAGTCTCCGAGTAGAGCCGTAAAAGCTGGTTGTCTTAAACCACTTAAAACAGCGTCCATTGACCTAGCTACCAAAAGCCAAACCCAGTTTGGCGCATAAATATAGATAACCGTATCAAACGCCATTAAAATACTTGTATACGAAATCATTTTTTTCCTTCCAATGGCATCAGCTAAGTAGCCTCCAAAGAAAGCAGGGATAAGACTGAAAACGGAACTAATGGCCGAAATGAGCCCAATTTGAAAATAACCCCCTCCCAACTGAAGAACATATAGTGCCCAGAAGGGCCAGGTCATTCTTCCGCCTATTCTCCATAACCCCGAGGAAATAATCATAACTCCAAAGTTGCTTTTCCAAAAACCCGGGGCTTCTTCAGCTTCCAATTCATCCATTTTCAATTGACGATGCTTGAAAGGAACATTGTTTCATAAAAAAGTTCTTAAAGCCATGGACTGCAAATCGTTTTTATCAATCTTTTTAAAAGACCTTTCATACTCAGGGGAATAAGAAGGTAGCCACGATGGCCGGGAAAACAAAAGAGGCCTCAGAAAACGGGTTAATTCCTAAAGATAATTTCACAGAATGGTATGATAACGTTTTATTAGAAGCGAAAATAGCGGATGACCGCTATCCCGTAAAAGGCTTCACAGTCTATACTGGTTGGGGTTTTAGCATAGCAAAGCGAATAATAAATTTGCTTGAAGCGGAACTTGATAAAAAAGAACATGAACCCATGCAATTCCCTGTGGTGATTCCAGAGGACAGTTTTCAGAAGGAAGCAGACCATATTGAGGGATTTGGGAGTGAGGTGTTTTGGATAACTCAAGCAGGGGAGAATCAGCTTGAACGAAAACTGCTGCTTCGGCCAACAAGTGAAACTGCAATATATCCGATGTTCAAACTCTGGATTCGCAGCCATCAAGATTTACCATTACTAATGCACCAAACTTGCAATGTTTATCGATACGAGACAAAGGCAACTCGACCTCTATATCGAGGTCGAGAGTTCCTTTGGAACGAAGCACATACCGCACACAAAAACTTTGATACCTCTGAGCATCAGGTTAGAGACGCGGTTGAAGCCTATAGTAATGTATACAACGCATTGGGTCTAAGTTACATAATTTTAAAACGTCCTGATTTCGATAAATTCGCCGGAGCCGTATACAGCGTTGCCTTCGATACGTGGAACCCTGATGGAAAGGTCAACCAGATAGGAACGGTGCATCAACTTGGAGATAACTTTGCCAAAGCATTTGATCTTACCTACGAAGATGAAGAAGGAGAGCATAAGCACTGCTCAACTACTTGCTATGGAATGGGATTCGGAAGGACCTTAGCTGCCACAATATCACACCATGGAGACGAACATGGATTAGTCCTACCACCCGATGTCGCACCAAAACAAGTGGTCATTGTCCCAATACTCTTTAAAGACAAAGAAGAATCAATCATAAGTTACTGCAGACAAATTCATTCCTTATTAAAGGATGCAGGGATAAGGGTTACACTGGATGATGACAAACGAACAACCCCAGGTGAAAAATACTACAAATGGGAAATGTTTGGAGTACCAATAAGGCTGGAGATTGGACCAAGAGAAGTGGATAAAAACACAGTTACAATGGTGAGAAGAGATGCTTATAGAAAAACTCAAGTGGAATACGATGATTTACTCAAAAGCGTGGAAAATTTATTTTTAGACATATTTAAAAATATGAAGCAAAAAAGCTGGGATAAACTCAAAAAAGAAATGCGGGACGCCTATTCACTTACCGAACTTGAAACATATATTGAGCAGAGAAAAATAGTCAGGATCAACTGGTGCGGAGAACACTCATGTGCAGCCGATATTAAAGACCAAGTTGCTGGGGAAGTAAGGGGAACTAGATGGGATGTGATCGAGCCATCCACAAGAGAATGTGTAATGTGCAAAGAAAAAGGAAAATACGTGGCATACGTTTCTAGAACCTATTAACAACCACTCAACCAATTTATAAAATTGAATAAAAAAGAAGAATACGCCGAGGATATATACAGGCCTAGAGACGATTCTTACCTGTTGGCAAAATGGGTGAAGAAATTAGTATCAGGCAACGTATTGGACATGGGCACTGGAAGTGGTTTTCAAGCCGTAATAGCCGCACGAAAACCCAATGTAAACCATGTTCTAGCCGTCGACATTAACCTCAATGCACTTAATGAGGCAAAGAAAAGAGTTCGCAAAAATAATCTGGAAGGAAAAATTAGCGTTAAAAAAAGCAATCTATTTGAAAACGTTGCAGAGAAATTTAACTGGATCATCTTTAATCCTCCATACCTAGCTGCCGAAAACTCAATGGAGATAGATGAAATTTCTTGGGCTGGCGGAAAAATTGGATGTGAATTGATATCGAGATTTCTTAATGAAGCTAAGCATTATCTTTTAGAAAATGGTTCGGTTTTGCTAGTTTATTCAAGCTTAACAGATTTAAAAACTGAACATCTAAATGATTATGAAGTTAAGCAGCTTGAACGGCAACAGATTTTTTTCGAATATTTAATCTGCATCGTGTTAAAACCTAACCCATCTTGAGTCCTATACCCAATCCAATAACAAAACTAGAAGCAAATGGTAAATTAGCTATTATCCCTATTAACACTCCCTCTGCAGCCCCAATACTGCCTGCAACTCCCCGAGCCCACTCCAATAAGGCATCATAATGAATACTCACTATGCCTCTGTACGCCAAAAATTGCAGAATTAAGAAAAAGATCCCGATTACAAAAGCAACAATCTTAGCAACTTTCTTTATTGCATAACCGACGCACAACCCTCCGATCCCTCCCACACCAAACTGGGCTATTAGAGGAGACCAGATGCTAACTGAACTCATTCACCTAACCTTAATTTGTCGAGTTTATAAAGACTAAGTCAGTATTTCCCTATCCTGGTACCTGTTTTTCCCTCAAGACCTTCTAAAGCCTTTTCGAGAGAGGTTATTATCGCTAAATCTCCACCTTTTTCCAGAAATTCTAAACAAGCCTCAACTTTTGGCTTCATACTACCTGCCCCTAAATGTCCTTCTTCAATTAGTTCATTGGCCTCTTCGACGGTGAGTTCTTTTATAGGCGTCTCGGTTTTTTTCCCAAAGTTCTTCATCACATGCTCAACATCCGTAAGTACGAGAAAGATTTCTGCATTTATTTCCTCGGCTAGTCTTGCAGAAGCCTTGTCTTTATCGATTACTGCATTAACCCCTTCATATTCTTCGGCGTCGTTTTGGATGATTGGAATTCCTCCCCCGCCACATGCAACAACAACCACATTGTTATCAATCAAAGTCTTAATGACGTTAGCTTCCACTATCTTTATTGGTTCAGGTGAAGCAACGACTCTTCTCCAAGTTTTATCTCCTTTTGGGAGAACTTTTTTAACGGACCACTTGTTTTCGTGGGCTAGTTTTTTCGCTATTATACCTTCATAAAAGGGACCAACTGGCTTAGAGGGGTTTTCGAAACCAGCATCATTTTCATCGACTAAGATCTGAGTTATAACCGTTACAACCTGTGTGTTCGCGCCATATTCAGATAGCTTATTTCTCAAGACTTGTTGGATAATGAATCCAATTTGTCCTTGAGTCATTGCACCCATAATAAAGAGAGGTTGCGGTGGAATTTGTTCGGAAGCGAGTTCTTGCTGTATAGCAAGATACCCTATTTGTGGACCATTCCCATGTGTAATAACAATACTGTGTCCTTTATTTACGATTTCAACTATTTGTTTGCATGCTAGCTCAATGTTTTCTTTTTGATTTTTAAAAGTTCCAACTGAATCAGAATTGAGTATCGCATTACCACCAAGAGCTATCAATATACGCGCCATTTGTTTCTCCCTGAGATAGGATGAATAAAACGGATTTGGCTTTTAATAATTATACGCCTTAAACGTGTATGTAAGGAAAAATTTAGGGTATTTTATCTGATCTCCATTTCGATGTATACTTCATTTGGAACACGTATTCTCATAATGCTTCGCATCACTCGGTCTCTTGCGTCTATTTCAATAAGTCTTTTGTGAACGCGCATTTCATAACGGTCCCAGGTGTTGCTTCCATCGCCGCATGGAGTTCTCCTTGTTGGAACAACAAGCTTTTTTGTTGGTAATGGTATTGGGCCGACAAGTTTTACGCCTATTCTTTTTGAAATATCTTTTATCTCTTCACAGACTCTTTGAAGCTTTTCTGTGTCTGTGCTCGTTAATTTGATTCTTGCCCGCCTTGCCATGATTGTTACACACGTTGTCGCAAATATCTTAACTTAAATCTTCCGGAAAATTGAGGATTAGTCTGCATCCTCTATTTCCATTACTATTCCAGCGCCTATTGTTGTTCCCATGTCTCTTAGAGCAAACCTGCCAAGTTGTGGGTAATCTTTGTAAACTTCCATTGCAACCGGTTGTAAGGGAACAAAACGGACGACAGCTGCTTCACCGGTTCTCAAGTACGCGGGGTTGTCCTCAACTTTTTGACCAGTTCTTGGGTCCAACTTTGCTAATATCTGATCGAATCTTACGGCTATTTGAGCTGTATGTAAGTGTAATACAGGAGTGTAGCCAGGTGCAATTGCGGTTGGGTGGTGAATTACAAATATTCTTCCATCAAAAGATTTTGCAACTCTTGGAACATTATTTGGGTGGCCCGCGACGTCTCCTCTCTTGATCTGGTCCCGTGCAAGACCTTTAACATTAAATCCTATGTTATCTCCAGGATTTGCTTCATTCATTCGGGTATAATGCGTCTCAATGCTTTTAACATCCCCTTTTTCGCCCCCAGGCATGAACACAATACTGTCATCCACCTTTAATGTACCCGTTTCAACCTTTCCAACAGGAGTTGTACCTACTCCTCGAATCGTATATACTTCTTGAATCGGGATCCTCAGTGGTTTCCCAACTGGTTTTGGTGGTAAAGTAAATTCATCCAAGGCTTCGAAAAGGGTCGGTCCATTATACNNTTATGGACAAGGTTATCTCCTGTCCAACCACTGGTAGGAACAAATTTGATCTTACTTACGTCGTATCCAACCATCTGGAGCAGACGAGTGACTCCGTCCTTTACCTCTTCAAATCTTTGTTCACTAAAATTAACGGAGGCATCATCCATTTTATTTACTGCAACAACCATCTGGTCGACACCGAGGGTCTTTGCTAGAAATGCATGTTCCCTGGTCTGGCCGCCAGGATTGGTTCCGGCTTCGTACTCTCCTCTTTTCGCAGAGATAAGCAATATTGCACCATCCGCCTGGCTTGCGCCAGTCACCATGTTCTTCACGAAGTCTCGATGTCCGGGTGAATCTATTACAGTAAAGAAATGCTTTGGCGTTTCGAGTTTATAGAAGGCAAGGTCGATTGTTAAACCTCTTTCCCTTTCTTCTTTAAGCTTATCCAGGACCCATGCATATTTGAAAGATTCTTTTCCTAGAGCTCTAGCTTCTGCCTCAAATTCCTTGATCGTTTTCTCAGGAATTGCTCCGGCATCATAGAATAGGTGTCCAATAGATGTGCTTTTACCATGGTCTACATGACCAATAATGATTAAGTTGATATGTGGTTTATCAGTTTGACTCATTTTTTTTGAATCTCCTACATTTTCAAGTCTTATGCTAGATAAAAAGGTTTAGAAGTTAAATGTAAACTTAACGTTCTATACTCCAGTCAATTAAGTCGAAAACCCTTTTATTTGAGCAACTTTATTTCGTCTCTGATTTATAAAAAGAAGTGGTCTGATGAGCCAAGACGAAGCCGCTACAGTACCCGAGGCTGAGGTAGAGACGGAAAGTTTAACCCCAGGAATAAAATTATTCGGTGAATGGGGATTTGAGGGAATAGACGTACGTGATATTGGACTCGAAAGATATCTAAATCTAGATCCGGTCTTTCTACCTCATAGTGGGGGGCGTCACGAAGCAAGGAAGTTCCATAAATCTGATCTAAACATCGTTGAAAGGCTAATAAACAATTTGATGAAGCCTGGTAGTAGTGGGGGGGAAAAGATGAGAATTACTAGTGCAATCAAAACAGCCTTTAAAATAATTAACATCAGGACGGGGAGAAACCCCATCGAAGTGCTTGTAAGAGCAATCGAGAATGCAGCGCCAAACGAAGACACAACTCGTATTGGTTATGGAGGGGTTGTATACCGGCTGGCTGTTGATATCAGTCCACAAAGAAGAATTGACTTAGCTCTTCGATATATTGTTCGAGGTATAAAAGAACAAACTTTTGGAAGTAGGAAAACCCTCGAAGAGAATATTGCAGAGCAATTGGTAGGGGCTTCAAATAACGATAGCAGTAATTTTGCAATAAGACGACGATTAGAAATTGAAAGAGTCGCCTTATCCTCTAGATAGTTTAATATTTCATAACAAAGTACCCAAGGCAAACCCGAGCAACCCCATTATCATACCATAAAGGACCATGTTTTTGTTTTTTCTACTGTTTTCCCTTGTCGGTTTTTTTAATATGATGTAAATACCATATAACAATATTAAATCGGTTAGAAACACAAACGGAACGTACCATGTTGAAACTAACCCCAAATAATAAGGTAGGAAAGATAATACCACGGCAGAAAAATAGAATCCTGTAGCAAATTTTGCAGCGAAAGCTGCTCCCTGTTTCACAGCAACAGTGTTCGCTCCAATACGACTATCCCCCTCAATGTCCACTATCCCCTTGACGATCTCCCTCCCATTGTTACTGAGGAAAGCCAATAAACTAAAAATTAGTGCGACCTCTAACCTCCCCCCTATTATCCCTCCGTAAACAAAAGGCAAAGCTATACAAGTGCTTACCATCAAATTACCGGGAAATCCCGTTCTTTTTCCACTAAATGAGTACCATACCATTAACACCAAAGCCAGCAAGGCTATTCCAAAACACATCTGACAATTCTTCCATGCTGTAAACAAACCTACCAAACTAAACCCAATTGAAATAATAATAGCCTCGATTGGTCTCAGATCTCCCCTTGGTATAGGCCTATCCGGCTCATTTATGGAATCAATCTCAACATCAAAGTAATCATTTATAACCATAGCAGCTCCTGATAGCGTGAATCCTGTTAAAAACGAGTATAATATTGTTGATACTTCGTTAAAAACACTCAAATCCCCAGCAATTATAATTCCAATAATGACACTTATTCCTACCATCACCGAATTAAGAGGTCGAAGAACTTGGATAAATGCTAAAGCCCGACCCATATAAACGGATGAATATTTTACCATATATTAAGTGTATCACATTATATCAGATACAGAATTTTANNTTTTAGGTGATTTTTTCTAGCCGTACCGATTCTCCATCTTTAACGTTTCTGAAGACCTTGGGATCTCCCTCAATCTTAGCGAAGACGTTAACAGGACTCGCTGCCCTGATCTCATCTCCTCTACTAGCAGGAGTCCTACCGAAAAAAATACAAAATGCGTTTCCGGGTGGCCAATAACACACATCACCCAAACCAACAACTTCTTTAGCGTTCTCTAAACCTTGAATAACTGGAATCGAAAAATATATTTCATCACCCCAAACATTTGCCACTCCCTCTAAAGGCAACGCTTCCCATATAGCATCAGCCGTTTCAGGATTTTCCTGAACCATTATTGCATANNTTTTGAATCTTTTCATTAGACTTCTGGGAGAGAATCAAAATCTGGGAATAACTTATTTTTTCCTACCTAATCCTAGTATTTATAGATTAGTTAGAAGTAGCGATTAAGATACAAATGCGCTATGTCCACTCAATCATTTTTATCAGCTTTTTTATCTTAATACTTTCATTTAGCTATCAGCCTGTTCTCAGTCAAGACTTATTGAGTGGATTTGTTTTAGACTTATCAGGGGCTCCAGTTGAGGGTGCCGAGGTTTCTGCTTGGGTCAACGATGAATTGATTGATGTCTTCTATACTGATTCTTCTGGAATTTTTTCTCTCGACAGTGAGGCAGAGATAATCACCGTTTTTGCTGACGATAACAGCACGAAAGGAACCGACTACTTACCTGCACTAATTGACGTATCTTCATTAGATCAGATCGAATTCTATCTTCACCCCGCATCTACTGTTAAATTAACTGGTAATGTTCAATATGTTGAGTCCAATGAATTACCGCTTTCAATTGTTTATAAAGTAGTTGATATAGAAAACAAAACCATCAAACCTTCGGGCTACCCTTTGGTCTTCGGCTCTCAAACAGGTTACGGTCCGTACAATAACCGATACATTGGTGCAGATGAGATCCTTATTCCCAGCAAGTCGGATAATCTTATTTTAGTTAATGCTTCAATTTTGATTAATCGTCAACTTAGCAGCCGAATCTTTCTGATGGAACCCCAACAATCAAAAACCGGCTCTGAAACAACTTTAGATATTAGAGAGTTCTTGATCCCCCATAATTTAATCATCATTGAAGAGTTGCAACATGAAGTTGAAAATCAGTTAGAGGAGATGAATAGCTTGGGATTTTTCTTATCCAAGCAACAGAGCCTATACAGTTCCGGTGTCAGATCGTCTATAGAAGCTTATGATCTACACCATATCGGGGAGTACACAAGTAGTTTTCAGGCTGCCAAAAAGAGTTACATTAATCTATTAAAAACTTCACAAGAACTTGATACACTATACGGTGACGCCTCCTCTTCGGTTTACATTTTAATTTTCTTCTTAACATTAACAGGTATTTCAATTGCTCAAATGCTAACTAATACTCCTAATATGAAATTAATTGCTAGTTTTATTGCTGTATTTTTTTTCCTGGCCATATTATATCTTGTTTACCCAGGAAGTGTAATAATACCAATAAACAACTTCATAATAGCTGGGTTAACCTCTCTAATATCTACTTTACTAATCTCTCTTTTTTTACCACAATTTATGAAGGGTGGCAGTATCGATGGACATGTACCCGTAAGGAACATCATTTTACCGATTTTCTCCATCGCTAAAAGAAGCCTAAACAGAAGAACGTTTCGATTTTATTTAACACTATTATCAATAACAGTGTTAGTATCAAGTTTTGTCTCATTAACATCCTTTTCAGAGGGTTATGGTCTCACATTAAACCAGGTATCCAACAAGGAAAACACTGAGGGCATTCTTATAAGAGACGGATCATGGTCCAGCGAAGTTATCGCGTTTGTTCCTTTTAATGAAGCCGAGTTCAATTGGTTGTTAAACCAACCTGAAAGTCAACTAGTTTCACCAAAATTTGAAAACTTACCTCAACTAACACAGATTACAACCTTGAATGGAGAACCCATAAGGGGGATAATAAGTATTGATCCATTACTGGAGAACCAAATTTTAGACATCCAGGGTACTCTTTTGGAGGGTTCTTTGATAAATGAAGCTGGAATCATGATTAGCGATGAATTACAGAAAAAACTGAATATTGCCATCGGAGACATGATCCTTATAGGAGAGGTTGAACTTGAACTTCAGGCTGTTTTCCAAGGTCAAGCTTTTTCAGATTTAAGAGATCTGGATGCAGATACATATCTGCCACGTAAAACTGTGAATACAAACATCGGAGGAGAGAGACCAATTCTAGCACAAAAGGAGTGCAAACCAGAAGAGATTGTTCTCATACATGTTTCAAAAGCCCAATATTTTCCAACCCTAGGGGTTGAACGAATAGGTGTTCTAACCTTGAAAGGGGTAGATGAAACATTCTTTGCTGAAAGAATAGCTCTTGAAAGAGGATACAAGGTATGGGCGTC
>JABAHP010000817.1_pt1 | contig 16428 bp, 9 predicted proteins | sample 7062081 | NCBI WGS metagenome assembly JABAHP01 (sample SAMN14534357, study PRJNA622989) | marine sediment metagenome | biome: marine biome [ENVO:00000428]; feature: marine pelagic biome [ENVO:01000023]; material: deep marine sediment [ENVO:00002113] | place: India: Gulf of Kutch | collected...
CCAATTCAAACCCAATTCAAACCCAATTTCAACGGCGGACAATTGCTTTTCGGGCTATTTTTATTGCGTTGGGGGCATTATCAGGGATAATGGTAAAAGACGTAAAACCCGGCGGTCGTTTTCAAAAAGGTACTTTCAGAGCAAAAAACATGTATTATTGGAGGATACTGAAAAAATGTTGAAGTCAAAGATAATATTTTGTGCATTCGCAGCAGCGTTGCCATTCACTTTCGTGGTAGTTGTCGAGGCTCGNNTTGTTGTTTTCTTCTGTGTTAGTCGTAAAGGGACGCTCAGGGGCCGATCGAAATAAATCAGGCAAGACGGAAATGAAATTTCAGGAAGATGTAATAAAGACGAAAACCGGTGATTTGAAAATAACCTTCATCGGACATGGAACGTTAATGTTTACCTGCAAGGGCAAGGTCGTTCACGTTGATCCCTGGAGCAGGCTGGCTGACTATTCGAAGATGCCAAAAGCTACCCATATCCTTCTCACCCATGAACATCGAGACCATCTTGATACAAAGGCCGTAAGCACGCTCCGGGATGAGAAAACCATGCTCGTGCTGACCAAAGCGTGCGCCGAGAAAATTGCCGGCGGTATTGTAATGAAAAACGGTGATGTACGGGCCGTTAGTGGACTCAAAATAGAGGCCGTACCCGCCTACAACATTGTGCATAAACGGTCCGGCGGCCAGCCGTTTCATCCCAGAGGCAGGGGTAACGGTTATGTAGTAACTTTCGGCAAGACAAGGGTATATGTGGCAGGGGACACAGAGAACATACCCGAGATGAAAAAGCTGAAAAAGATTGATGTTGCGTTTCTTCCGATGAACCTGCCCTACACAATGACGCCTGAGATGGCAGCCGATGCGGCTAAAGCATTTAATCCAAAGATATTATATCCATATCACTACGGGCAGACGGACCCAAACACGCTGGTTAATCTCCTCAAGGACTCAAAGAAGATTGAGGTCCGTATCCGGAAAATGAAATAACTATCTATCAGGCCCTGAGTTTCTCTGCCCGCATCGGCATGGAACGAAGGCGCACGCCCGTAGCGGCAAAGACGGCGTTGGCAATGGCCGGGGCAATCGCAATAATTGGTGTCTCACCACCCCCGGCCGAGAGTATGTCGGTTTTATTGACCAGATGAACGTCAATCTTGGGAACATCCTTGAACCGCGGCACATGATAATCGGCGAAGCTGGCGTTTAGGATTTTACCGTCTTCGAATTTTATTTCCTCGCCCAGCGCCGGCCCCATACCCATAATGATGCACCCCTGTACTTGAGAGAGCAAATTACCCGGATTCTGGATGGGGCCGCATTCAAATGCCTCACAAACCTCGTTTACTTTTATCTGGCCCTTTTTACGGTCTATAGTTACCTCCACACATGCGGCAACAACGGAATTCTTTTCGGTTCCACAGGCCAGCCCAACACCTGTTTCACGAGTGATTTTTTTCCTGCGTGTTGGCCAATCGAAGTGTTTTGCAGCGGATTCCAGGACGGTTCGTATGCGTGGATTTTCGAGATGGGCAAGTCTGAATGCGAGTGGATCGGCTCCAACTGCCGCGGCAAGTTCATCCATAAACGACTCNNNGAATCGGAACCAAGCGACAGGATTTTTGTGTTGGCTATATTGTATGGTGTATCAATAGCCGCACCGCCGGCGTTGATATTCGTAAAGTCCCAGGCAATAAGCGAGCCTTTGTTATCCAGACCACCCTTGCACTCAATAACTGCTGCCGGCCGGAAATAGGCCCAGGTGAATTCCTCGGCACGAGTCCAGTGTACGGCCACTGGGCGTTTGGCGGCCTTGGCCAATCGCGCCGCTTCAATCGCTGCTTCAGCACTATGCTTACCTCCAAATCCGCTGCCCATATCGGGTATAATAACGCGGACTCGATCGGACGGAATCTGGAAAGTACGTGCCAGATCCCCTTGCGCTGACTGGGGGCCATCACAGCCCGTCCAAACTGTCAACTTGTCGTCTTGCCACTCTGCTACCGCGGCTCTCGGTTCCATCGGGGTGTGCTGAACGTAGGCCACTTCGTATGTTTCGCTAAGGACCTTGCCTGCATCGGCAAAGGCTTTGTCAACTGAGCCTCTTGTTCTTGGGCGTGACCTTCCGCCGGAGCGAGCATTTTTCTTGAGATGAGAAAAAATATTTCGACTCGACGGATGAGAAACTGTTTTCCATGACGCAGTTTTTGCAACAGCCTCCAGCGCCTGATTTGCACGAAACGAGGTTGGCGCGGCGCATCCTACAAACTGACCGTCACGAAAGACGACAACATCCTTCATGGCCTCAGCATTGGAAAGATCAATCGATTCAAGCGTGGCCCCGTAAGAAGGGGGACGCAGGATTTTTCCGTAGAGCATATTTGGACGGACAATATCTGAAGGAAAGCGGTGTGCCCCGGTGACCAGGTCGCGCCAGTTAGGTCTGGCATAGGAAGTACCGAGCACTTCCCATTCATCGACCGGTGTCAGAGTGACATCGGAGGAAACTGATTGTTTGAAAGCATTGGTAACATTTTTTGATTTGGCCAAATCCCCATAGGTGATAGTCTTTTTGGTTCTCCGATTCTTGATGATTCCATTTCGTACTTCTAAGGCATCGGGATTTACCTTCCATTGCTCTGCGGCAAGACGCGTCAGCAGTTGGCGTGCGGTTGTCGCGCCTCGGCGTACAGCGGGGACTGTCGAAGGAGTAGTTCGGCTGCCGGCTGTTCTGCCATCATTAGGAACAAGGGCTGTATCAGCCATTACGAGGCGAATCCGGTCGGCGGTAACCCGAAGTTCTTCCGCCGCCGCCTGTGTCAGTTGTGCTCGTGCACCCTGGCCTTCCTCGACTTTGCCGGTCATGACGGTAATTGTGCCATCCTGGTTAATGTGGAGTCGTGCCGCCACAGATATGGACTGCCGACTGCGGCCACCACGCCGACCGAGAGAGACACCCTCACTCACTGTGATTAGAAGACCTGCGCCAAGCAGCTTCACAAAGGAGCGCCGGCTCAGTTTGAATTCATCTCTTAACTCAATAGAGGGCTCAGGTTGCTGTGATTCGACCGTTTTTTCCAAGGTTTTTTGTGTCATAATTTTTTACCTCTCTATTTTTTGCCGGCACGACGCACGGCATTGAGGATTTTTGGATATCCGTTGCATCGGCACATGTTAATATTCATCGCTGTAGTAATCTCTTCATCTGTAGGATTGGGATTCTTTTCAAGCAGCGCTACCGCCGTCATAATCATGCCCGGAGTGCAATACCCACACTGCATTGCTCCTTCCGCAAGGAAAGCTTCCTGGACGGGATGCAAGGAATCGCCTTTGGCCAGTCCTTCGATCGTCGTAATAGCTTTCTTATCAGCTTGAACAACGGGAGTGACACAGGACAGTATACGTTTGCCATTCATCAGGACCGTGCACGCACCACAGCGGCCCTCGCCGCAGCCGTACTTTGTACCGGTCAGATGCAATTCCTCGCGGAGAACATCGAGAAGAGAGCGTTCCGCATTTGTAGTGATGGTCTTCTTTATTCCATTAACAGTGATGTTAACCGTCACATCCATAATATAGCCTCCATTAGACCATGAGTTGACAGGAACAATATCGGTCAGTATATAATAGTCGTCCCGGATCATATTGTAGCGAGGTGTAACTGTTTTTTCAAAGTTTTTTTAGTGATGAAAATGGACAGAAATGCCAATTATCATCGAAACAGTGTATGTTCTTTCACTTATTACAATAGGAGGATATGAGAACAGATGAATAACTGTTGTAGCTTAGCAGGGACATACCACGAGGGAAGTTTTCGGGGGACTATAGGGTCTAAGGGCGATAATCATTGACTAAACTACTCAAAATATGGTAAAATAAGCAGGATTTATTTGATTATGGCATTAAAGCCCACAAGGGTAAAAACACGATTATTGGTCTAAAACATCCGTGAGGAAGGAAATAAAGATGCCCGTATCTTCGAAAATATCTTTGGTATCACTTATGTTGATATCATTTTTAGCCGGATCTACCGTAGCCCAGCTTCAACTCGTAGGTGATCTGAATTCAGACTATATAGTTAATTCCGAAGACCTGCGAATTTTTGCCTGGGAGTGGTTGGACCCGAATTGTCTACCCCCGACTTGCAAGGCCGACATTGACGGATTAAATAGTGTAAATATGGCTGACCTGGCACTGTTGGCAAACAACTGGCAAAATGAAGAACTGCACATAGTTATCAGCGAGTTCATGGCGTCCAACATTAACGCATTTCCCGATGGAGACGGTTATTATTCCGACTGGATTGAGATATATAACCCATCCGGTACAACTGTCAATCTGGATGGCTGGTACCTGACCGATGATGATGCCAACCTGATCAAGTGGCAATTCCCGGATGGACTCGAAGTTAAGCCCGGTGAGTTCCTGATTGTCTTTGCTTCAGATAAAAAGTATGAAGATTACCCGCTTAATTATCCATATCTTGACGCGGGCGGTTACTATCACACAAACTTCAATATCGACAAAGCCGGAGAGTATCTGGCGTTAGTGGCGCCGGATGGTAACACCGTCATTCACGAATACGCGCCGGAATTTCCTGCACAGTTGGCTGATATCTCGTATGGTCTGACACAATACTCCGCGACGCTTGTACCAAGGGGAATGACCGCTTCCTATCATGTGCCGACAAGCGGAGATGCGGCCCTGGGGACGAGTTGGGCTACTGCCGGCTTTGACGACTCAGCATGGAATACGGGAAAGACCGGTATTGGCTTTGGCCTTGGGGGCGAACGGATGGTCGCCTACAACGATTGTGTTTATCGCAGCAGCGAGCAGTACATAGCCGAAAACGTCACAACCTATTGTATTGGCAGTGGCAATCCCGGTCCGACTTCCGGGCCGTTGGTGGACCAGGTCACAGGTGATGACATGGGTATCACGGTAACGTTAACGGAGAGCGGTGGCGTAAATTGGCAACCGGACCCCAGTAACGGCGGGAGTGACTGCGCTATAGGTACTGATGCCTACAACACGTTCGGTGGTATAGCAGATATGACCGGAGTGATATATTATGGCAGTGCAGGCTGGTGGGTCGACCTGACGTTCACGGGTTTGGATCCGACAACGGATTATACATTTGCCACATCGGCATCTCGCGGCAATTACACCGGTCGATTAACGATTTACACCCTTAGCGGCGCCGATACCTACACTAATGACAGTACCCCCGGTGTAGATGTTCTTGCTGAAAACAAGGTGAGATTCAACACCGGTGACAATCACACCGAAGGTTATGTCGCACGCTGGACGGGTATTACGGCGGCCGATGGCAGCTTTACGGTTCGGGCCGAGGCTGATCCGAGCAGCACTGATGGTAAGGCGTATTCCTTTGATGTCTTTATGCTTGAGGGAGGATCCCGGGGAACCGATATACAGAGTGAAATGTTAGGTGTAAATTCCTCGCTATGGACGCGCAGCGAGTTTAATCTTGAAGAGGGCGATCCTGAGATATTCGATACATTGACTTTGCGGATGAAGTATGAGGATGGATTTGTAGCATATCTCAACGAGCAGGAAATTGCGTTACGTAATGCTCCGAATTCAGTGCAGTGGGATTCGACGGCCCTTTCCAACCGTCCTGATGCTAACTCTGCGGTTGCTGAGGTGTTTAATATTATGTCCTCCGTGAACGCATTACAGGTCGGCAAAAACGTGCTGGCCATTCACGGGCTCAATGACAACACTGCCGACCCTAATTTTCTGATTTTGCCTGACCTGGTCGCCGCCAGCAACATGAGTGTGCCGCAATATTTCGTCACAGAGACCCCGGGCGCATTCAACGTTCCCGGCGCACAGGGTGTTGTTGATGAGGTTTGGTACAGCCATAAGCGAGGTTTTTATGACACACCATTCCAATTGATCCTGTCCTGCGGAGACGATAATGCTGAGATCCGTTACACTGTCGATGGTTCAAAGCCCACGATAACGCATGGATTTACTTACAGCAGCCCGCTTAACGTTGGTGGGACTATTGTGGTTCGTGCCGTTGCGGTCAAGCCGGGCTGGCTGGATTCGGATGTCGAGGCACATACCTATATCTTCCTCGATGACGTCATCCGTCAGTCTACAAATCCACCCGGCTTCCCCAGTAGTTGGGGTTCACATCCCGCTGAGTACGGGATGGATCCTGACGTTGTGGCCCAGGATGGCAGCGACTTATTCGGAGGTATATACGCTGCCACCATCAAGGATGACTTAAAGTCAATTCCCACAATGTCAATTGTAATGGATTTAAATGACCTGTTCGGTCCGGGCGGTATCTACTCCAACCCGAGATTAGGTGGCGTGACGTGGGAAAAGCCGGGTTCAGTTGAGTTAATCTTCCCAAGCGGCTCAGAGGATTACCAGGCGAACTGCGGTGTCCGAATATATGGTGGTGTCGGGCGTTATGAACAATTCGAGAAGCACACGCTGCGTCTGTTGTTTAAGAGTCTATACGGACCGACCAAGATGCGGTTTCCATTGTTTGGTGAAGCAGCGACAGACGAGTTTGATACTATTATCCTTCGCGCCGGATTCAATAATTCCTGGCATCGGCATCAAAGTACCGAGGAAAACAATACTCAGTTACTTCGGGACCAGTGGATATGCCGCTCCCAATTGGCCATGGATCAGCTGGGTTTGTCCGGTACATTTGTCCACCTGTACCTTAACGGCCTGTACTGGGGCTTATACAATCCCGTGGAACGCTGCAATGCTGACTTTGGCTCCAGTTATCTCGGCGGTGAAAAGGAAGAATACGATGCGCTCAATTCCTACCCAAGAAATGTAGTTGATGGAACCGCCGATGCCTGGACCATTCCTCAGAACCTCGCTGATGCGGGCATAAACAACAAAGCCGATTTCGACGCCCTTGCCCAATACGTCGATATCTCAAACCTTATCGACTATATGATTCTCAATATCTACGCCGGCAACATCGACTGGGATGACCACAACTGGTACTCTGTTCGCAGGCGTGTGCCGGGAGCAGGGTGGAAATTCCTCGGATGGGATTCGGAACGTACGCTCGAATCGATCACAGGCACCAACAGGACCGGAATCCATCAATACAACAAACCGTCTAATTTTTATGCCCACCTTCGCAGCAACGCCGAGTTTTGCATGATGTTTGCCGACCATGCACACCGGCATCTTTATAATGAAGGCGCGCTTACACCGGAAAAGAACAGGGCCAGATATAAGGTGATGTCGGACTTCATCGACCGCGCTATAGTCGGTGAATCAGCCCGCTGGGGCGATTCCAGCCGCAGCCTACCCTACACACGCGATGTTGAGTGGGTTAATGAGCGTGATCGGCTGCTTGACCAGTACTTCCCACAGCGCACAGACGTAGCAATTGGCTTCCTGAGAGGTACAACCCCAAAACTCTATCCCAGTATCGACGCACCGGTCTTTTCTATCAATAGTTCCTATCAGCATGGTGGACATGCTTCAGCCGGCGATCAGCTTACCATAGATAATCCCAATGCCTCCGGTACAATCTATTATACCCTTGACGGCAGCGACCCGCGCGAACCCTGGACTTCAAATGCCCTGGGAATTCCATCTGCTGTACCTGTTGATGTTATTTTAACCAGGAGCACTCATGTTAAGGCCCGCATACTGGATGGCACAACGTGGAGCGCGTTGAACGAAGCGATATTTGCCATCGGACCGGTTGCAGAAAATCTGCGCATCACCGAGATTATGTACCATCCGCGGAACACCGGCGACCCAAATGACCCAAATACCGAATTCATCGAGCTGAAAAATATCGGAGCAAGTACCTTGAATCTTAATATGGTAAAGTTCACCGAGGGAATCCATTTCACCTTCCCGGATACCGAACTTGCTCCCGACGAATGCGTCGTAGTTGTAAGAGACCAGAGTGCATTCGAAGCTAAATATGGCACTGGGATCAATACGGCAGGCCAGTACATCGGCAGCCTCGCCAATAACGGGGAAAGAGTCAGACTCCAGGATGCTATCGGCCAGACTATCCAGGATTTTGAGTATGAGGACGGCTGGCGTTCAATCACGGATGGCGACGGATTCTCTCTGACTATAATAGAGCCTGGTGATAGCGCCATTTATAGTTCGGAAGGTCTGGTTGCACACTGGAAGTTCGACGATGGCTCCGGTAACACCGCAACAGACAGCGCCGGTACCAACAACGGAGCACTAATTGGAAATCCAACCTGGACAGGCGGCCGAATTAACGGAGCTTTGAGCTTTGATGGTGTAGATGATAATGTTGTTGCTGCTCCTGTCGCTGCTTTAGCAGGAGACACTTTAACCGCACAGGCATGGATACGCACAAGTGAGTTCGCGGGATTATGGAATCCTGCAATGACTCAAAACGCAGGAGGTAATGGTTACTATTTCTATGTTTCCAGTAGCAGGCCTGCATTTTACCTTGTTGTAGGTGCCGCTTATGTACAGGCGACTTCCCCCGACATGATTAATCCGGACCAATGGTATCTTGTTGCCGGAACAAATGATGGTTCCAACCTGAAGCTGTATGTTGACGGCCAACTGAAAGACAGTGATAATTCAACCGGCTTTTTAGGGATTAGTAGCAATGCTTATATTGGCTGCGAACCTACTTCTTCACTCTATTACAACGGTCTAATCGACGATGTACGCATATATAATCGAGCGTTAACCGAAAGTGAATTTCAGGATATATCCCATCCGATGGGACGCTGGAGCAATAAAGACTCCTGGCGCGCGAGTGTATACCGCAACGGCACACCCGGCGCCGACGACAGTGGCAATCTTCCCGACCCCGGTGCTATAGTAATCAATGAAGTTATGGCGCATTCGAATGCAGGTCCCGACTGGATTGAACTGCACAACACCACCAGTAAAACCATCGACATCGGCGGCTGGTTCCTAAGTGACAATAACAGGGATGAGCCAAACCTGACCAAATACAGAATTGCCGATGGAACAACGATTGGCGGCAATGATTATTTGGTTTTTTATCAGGACACGGATTTCAATAATCCCGGCGATCCCGGTTGTCTTGTACCTTTCGCCTTAAGTGAGAACGGTGAGGAAGCGTGCCTGTCCTCGCGTCTGGATCCGAATGGCTTCCTGACCGGCTACCGCCAGGTTGAGGATTTTGGAGCTTCGCAGACCAATGTTTCGCTTGGGCGTTACTACAAGAGCAGTACGGGTAATTTCAACTTTGTGGCAATGGACTATAATACACCGGATTCAAATAATGCCTATCCCAAAGTCGGACCCGTTGTCATTAACGAAATTATGTACAATCCGCCAACCGGCAATCAGAATGAAGAATATATCGAACTGCACAACATAACCGGAACACTGGTGACGTTATATCGTTATGACAAATCCACGCCCTGGAAGTTTACCGATGGTATTGATTATACCTTCTCGAATGGTCCTGTTGTGACGATACAGGCTTATGGATATCTGATATTAGCTAAGGACCTGACCGCCTTTACAGCAAGGTATGGCGGCATGCCGCCCGGCGTTCAGGTTCTTGAAGGTTACAGCGGCAGGTTGAGTAACGCCGGCGAGAGGTTACAGATTGCTATGCCCGGCGATATTGATAATCAGGGCACGCGTCATTATATCCGCATCGACAGGGTGACTTACAGTGACGGCTGGCATCCTGAGGATTGTCCCGGCGGCGTGGACCTGTGGCCAACCGAGGCCGACGGCCTTGGCAAATCGCTTTCTCGCAAGGAAGCCGGTAATTACGGCAATGACGTAGCTAACTGGGAAGCTGCTACACCTTCGCCCGGTACAGCAAATCCATAGAATCCTGTGAAGTGACAAACATATCGTTTTTGCAACGTCGCTGAGAATAGCAGCTAAGGATGGGATTATTTTAAAAAATCTCGGATATTAAGCTTCATAGAACGCGAGCAAAACAGCGGTTCTTTTCATATTTATAATAGGGGGGGCGTTATAAAACAATCCTTTACACTCTTTTCGTCAATGTGGTAATGTCATACAATATGACTAACATGTTGGTGAATAGAATTTGTTTTTGGGAGATGACTATGAGCAGGAATATGTTATATGTAATATCAGTTTTGGTGCTTCTAAGCATAGCTTCAATGAGTTTGGGAGCACAGAATATATATGACGTCCGGGATTTCGGCGCAAAATCCGATGGTAAGTTCCTGTGCACGAAAGCTATACAAAACGCGATCGACAAATGTGCTGGTAACGGGGGTGGGACAGTTTACTTGTCCGCCGGCACCTGGCTTACCGGTACGGTCTATCTCGAAAGCCACGTCACTATCTTACTTGATACCGGCTGTACGGTCCTTGGAAGTAAAAATAAAAGCGATTATGGGCCTCCTCACATTCTTCGGGATAACAAGGGTGAGAAATTCAGCTACTGGGCCATTCTTGCCGGCAAAAACCTTCAGCATATTGCTATCCGGGGACGTGGCATTATTGACGGCCAGGGGATTAATTTCAAGTACAAAGGTGGTCCAAGGCCGAAGAATATTTATCTTGAAGACTGTCGTGATGTCCTGATTGAAGGCGTCCGCTTGCGAAACGCCGGCAGCTGGATGCAGCATTATCGTAACTGTGACCGTTTGACGATTCGCGATATCGCTGTCTTCAACCATATCAGTTACAATAACGATGGCCTCAATATCGACAGTTGCAGGGATGTGATTATTACTGGTTGTATTGTCGATTCTGACGATGACGCCATTGTGCTAAAAAGTCTTTCGCTTAAACCCTGCGAAAACATCGCGATTTCGGATTGTGTCATTAGCAGTCACTGCAACTCCATTAAGATGGGCACTGAGTCCGGCGGCGGTTTTCGAAACATCACTGTCACTAACTGTACAATATGCTCCCCTCGTTATTCAAAAGTCATCTATGGCCGCCAGAGAGGTCTGGCCGCTGTTGCGCTGGAAATCGTCGATGGCGGTACCCTCGACCGTATAGCTATATCGAACATCACTATCAAAGGTGTCAGTGTTCCTATCTTCATGCGATTGGGCAACCGCGCCCGCACTTATGAGAAAGACCAATCCAAGCCTGGTATAGGCAGGTTCCGCAACGTAGTTGTTAGCAACATAATTGCCACCGACTGCTCTTCGATTGGCTGCTCTATAACCGGCTTGACGGGCCATCCCATCGAAAACATCAGCCTCAGTAATATCAACTTAGGCTTCGAGGGCGGTGGCACAAAAGACCAGGCTTCTCGCGAAATCCCGGAGAAACCGACCAGTTATCCCGAAAGCACCATGTTTGGAACTCTCCCGGCTTATGGATTCTTTTGTCGTCACGTCAAAAATCTAAAATTTCATAATGTTAAATTAGGTACATCGTCTCCTGATCATCGACATGCTATAGTATTTTACGATGTAGAACACGCTTTAGTTGAATCACTTGATGTTCCTTCTGCTGCTGGTTCGGCCGGCACGATTCGACTGGATAAATCGAGGTATGTATACATTCGAAACTGTCAACCATATAGCGGTACGGAGCTGTTTCTCGACGTCCGAGGTTCCCGTTCCAAAAACATCTTGTTGTTTGCCAACGACCTCAGTGGTGTAAAGAAAATTGTCCGCAAGACATCCAATACACCTGAGTCAGCCGTGGTTCTGAAAGCTAATTATCTATCACAGAAATGAGCAGCGATTTGAAAACCTTATATCTTATGTGTTCAGTTGACGTAAAACACTTTTTGTTTTTACTCCTGGTATCTTTCTGTTTAGTACCTGGGCAGTTTTTACATGCAAAGTCGGCTCATCAGCAAAGCCCGGATAAGGTAACTTCGGATGGTGCTGTAGTGAAGAAAGTCCTTGACCTCGATGATGCAGGCGAAAACCTCCTCAAGCCCCAGGCCTGGCAATCCTGGCAAAAAGGTTATGAAAAACAAGGTAATGTTTTTTGTTGTGATAACGGCCCCGATGAGCAGATCCAGCGAGGTATCTTCCAGACTATCGTATTGAACCAAACCAAACCCGAGCCCATTGTAGCTGTAGCCTGGAGCAAGGCCGAAGGAGTCGGGGGAAGTCGCAATAACGACTACTCTCTATATCTGGATCTTATCTATTCCGATGGAACTCCACTATGGGGCCGGACTGACCAATTTAATGTCGGCTCTCACGGCTGGGAGAGGGCTCAGGTCTTCGTATTCCCGGAAAAGCCGGTCAAATCAGTTTCTTTTCATATGCTCTTACGTCGCCATTCCGGCAAGGCCTGGTTCCGTGATCCTGAACTGCGTGTGATAAGACCGCCAAAGGGCGCCTGCTTATTTGATGGTGTGCCAGTCTCGCCGGTATATTCTGCAAAAGAGGGATTCCAGATACGGGATGTAGCAGCCGAAACAGACTTTCTTTCTCTCCAACATCGTGCTCTTGGCCTTGAACTTAAATCCCAAAAACAGCAGCAATCCGGTGACGCAACTTTCTTCGATGTTTACCTTTCCGATACGACCGTCAAGGATCGTGCGATTACCTTGTTTTATACTATCCCAATCCCCAGTAAAAACCTGCAGTGGTTGCATGACCCACGTCAAAATATGCCTGTTGAGCCGGGACGCGAGTATCTTAATACATCCAGCTTTTCCGCAGGGACCAACGGCCGGCTCTCACGCTATCCTTTCGCGGCAGTAGCCGGCAAAGAACAAGGCATTGGTCTTGGCATCGATCTGGCCCGTCCGGCATTTTTCCGCGTTGGTTATAACTCGGGAACCAAGGAACTGTTTCTTGCTTATGATATTGGTCTTGCTCCTGAGAAGCCTAAAGTACACTTGCGGTTCTGCAAATTTAACTTTGATCCTAAATGGCAGTTTCGTGCCGCCCTGAACCGATTCTATGAAATCTTTCCTGATTATTTCCGCTGTCGTACTCCCCGGCAGGGTCTATGGATGCCTTTTGCCAAAATCAGTAGTGTCAAGGATTGGCAGGACTTCGGTTTCAAATTTAAGGAAGGTACCAATGAAACCGGGTGGGATGATGAGCACAAAATCATAACCTTCCGCTACACTGAGCCTATGACATGGTGGATGTCTATGTCTAAAGAGATGCCCCGTACAATCAAGGCTGCCCTTGATCGAGCAAAGCATCTTGACCGTCAAAAGGGAGATCCTCGTGCCAAAGCGCTTTTTAGCAGTGGCTTTCACAATGAATCTGGTCAATTCCCCGTACGTTTTCTTAATACTCCCTGGAGTAACGGTGCGGTCTGGAGTATTAACTCAATGCCCAATGTTCAGGGCGAAATTACAGACTTTAAAAACAAATGGAATCCGACACTTCGCAAAAAACTTTACGGCCCTCAGCGCAGGGCCGACTTGGATGGTGAATATATCGATTCGAGCGAAGGGTACGTAACCGATGAACTCAACTTCCGCCGTGAGCACTTTGCTATTGCTGGAACACCCCTTACTTTTTCACTGGACAGCCGCAAAGTGGCTATCTTCCGCGGCCTGATTGCCTTTGACTACGTTCGGGCCATTGCTCGCGATGTTCATGCTCTGGACAAACTCATGATGGCCAATTCTACACCCATCCGACTGTGCTGGCTGGCGCCGCTGTTAGATGTCATGGGGTCTGAAACAAATTGGAATCCCGGGGGAAAATGGCGCCCGATGTCAGACAGCGACCTGCTTTATCGCCGGGCTATGTGCAGAAGTAAACCGTATTGTTTTCTAATGAACACTCATTTCGAACAGTTTTCACATGAGCTTGTTGAAAAATACATGAAGCGAACACTTGCCTATGGCATGTTTCCCGGCTTCTTCAGCCATAACGCTTCTGAGGGTCACTACTTCAGCAGGCCCGAGCTTTATGAACGCGATCGAGGCCTCTTCAAAAAGTATGTTCCGCTGTGTAAGTTGGTTGCGGAGGCCGGTTGGGAACCAATCACGCTTGCTCGTTCGAGTGACCACCGCGTTTATGTCGAGCGTTTCGGCAGCCGGTACCTCACGATTTTCAACGATAGTGACGAGCGTCGTACCGTAACCATCACTTTAGAACGAAATGCTCCTGCGACAAGCCGCGAGTTAGTACACGGCCATACTATCAAGTGGGACGACAGAAAAACTACTCTTACACTCGATGGCCGAAACGTTGCAGTTATTGAGATTGAGTAATTTCAATCAATTTTATGTATCCTGAATGCCTCTATCCGAACCACTCCCACTGATACTCCCCGCCAATCCCGGAAGGTCCGATACTCACCAATGGCATCCTGACATCCTTTGCTCTTTCAGTATAAAGTGAGCTTGAATCATGTTTGCCTTTGACCATCCTTACAATGAAGTCAAATTCCCCTGGGCTTCTGCTTCCGATAAAACGGCACAAGCTAGCCCATTGAGACGGATCTATGCCTTCTGACAATGAACACCACACTCCTGTATCAGCAATTGAAGGTTCTGCGAAGAGGAGTCCCTGAGATTCCATAAGCCTGTCTCCTATCAATAACAATCATCCTGAATTATTATTTAGAAGGGCTTGGGAGGGAGATGGAAAAGCCAGAGCTCGGTTCCACCCTTTTGACTGATCATTAGTATAGTGGTTGTTTGCGATTTGTCAAGAAAAATTTTGCACCTTTTTGTATTTGGAAAAAGTAGATGGAATGCTCACCGAAATAAGAAAAGGTCGCAAGCCTGTGCATTCTCGCGACCTTTCCTCGTGTAAAGTTCAGGTACTAAGTGAGTTTAGGGACTATCAGTAAGCCACTGTGATGCGAATGTTGCAAAGTCTGTAAAATCCACAACCCGGCTGCAGTTCAAATCAGCCTCACGAACACATCTTGTTGTTGGGATAAAGAAGTAATCCTCTGTCTCACCAATCTTATAGCCACCTCTTGGCCCGGCACCTCCTTTGGGCACCAGGCTTACATTAGGTTCGGAGCCTACGATAGTCCCGGAACCTACTGTACCAATCCTGTAAGTATTAGAGATGGCAACCGGTCCCCAGGGCCGTTCGGAGATGGTAATCCTCATCCAGATCGGGTCCACTTTGTAGACATCTGTAAAATGTCTAAACGGATGGTAGGGCAAGAATGCAGGTGTCGTGATTTTGTGTATGCCTGCCGGTAAATGTGTAAGGACCTGATTGCGTACGGCCCATTCTCTGGCTAAGCCGCGGGGCTCATTGGAAGTGTCATTTGCGATACCGCAATCCATTACATCATCCCAATCCCCATCGCGGTTCCAGTCGAACCATACGTTAACATAGAGTTCATCAATTGGGCGAGTAACCGTAACGATGTAATCAAATCTCGTTCTGCGGCAATGTGGCAGGTTTAGAGGTATCTTAATGCCATCATCGGCCATATCCATGTCCGGGGCGTCTCTTGGCGGAATTATGTTATTGGTTGGGTCCTCATCGTAACCAAAATCGGCTTCAGTCTCAAGAGATACTCTGCCGCCAAGATGAGCCACCGCATCCGGATACCAGTGAATTGGTCCGTGAGGCGGTGAGCCGGTCATGTAAACCGTCGGGTAATTTGCTTTGACAATTACCGGTAGTGGCCCGACAGATGTATACGCTGTCATATCTACATTGAAGTTGTTCGTACTGTCCGGTGCATCGCCAAGATCTGCGGTTCTTTGAGGTTGATCTTCAATCTTCACCATATAATCTTCAACTTCACCATCTCTGGCTGGACCGCCGTATCGCAGTCTGCCGTACGTGCTGAAACGGAATCGTGCATAAGTTCTTACATCGGCAGCTATCGCATATGGGTAGCATGGCACATGATACTTGAGAAAGTTGATGCCGGCGGCAAGAGGTTCGCTGGCAAATATCTGTTCGCCGAAATCGTCCCAGTCACCATCAGCGTTAAAGTCTATCCATGCATCAAGGCGGCCTTCAACTGAAGCGATCACTTCAACCTTGGCTATCAATCCGGGGACAATTGGTGTTATGAAGATAACACCGTCTTCATCGTCGACGCTGCTGTCAAGGTCATCGCCGTTGGCTAAAAGCGTAGGTTGGCCATCCAATTCGGCATCAATTGCCTTGCCGAGATAAATTTTTGGATCGATGATGTGACGGGCACCGTTTCTGGCCAGTGTCGTCGGATAGCTGTTGCAACGTACCAAATTTGCGTCTTCACAGCGTAATTCAGGCGCATCACCGAAATCGAATTCAGGTTGAGGCGGCTCAATTTTGAGTATGTAATCTTCAACCTCGCCATCTTCGGCGAGTCCGGAGTATCCAATTTTTACGGCCTCGGTTGTGAATCGGAACCGAGAATAAGTTTTTGTGTCAATTGCAATCACCGAAGCCGCAGGCACGGCAAACTTAAGGCGGTTGACACCTGCAACAAGAGGCTCATTGGCGAAAATCTGTTCGGCGGCGCCATCCCAATTACCATTGAAGTCGAAATCGATCCAGGCATTGAGGAAACCATC
>JABAHP010015293.1_pt2 | contig 16406 bp, 13 predicted proteins | sample 7062081 | NCBI WGS metagenome assembly JABAHP01 (sample SAMN14534357, study PRJNA622989) | marine sediment metagenome | biome: marine biome [ENVO:00000428]; feature: marine pelagic biome [ENVO:01000023]; material: deep marine sediment [ENVO:00002113] | place: India: Gulf of Kutch | collected...
GACAAACGCTCGTGGCTGGACCAGACGTTGGCCTCCCACCGGGCACTGCTCGCCTGGATCCAGTCGTCAAAGGGTGCCGGCAGGGTTTTCTCCAGCGTTTCTTCCGCGGTCAGCCCATCGGAAACCGCTTGTCCCACTAGTTCTTCCAGAAGCGTGATGAACTCCCGCTGTAGCTCGAGGTCAGCCTTTGTTCCCAAAGGCCCGTGGCCCGGCACGTAGGCCTCCACGTCGAGCTGCTCCATCTGTTCCAGCTCTGCTACCCAGGCCTGGGGATCGCAGTACACCATGAACGGCTGGCTCTGCAAGAACCCCAGGTCCCCCATAAAGAGGATCCGGTCGGCGGGCAGCAGGAGGTAGGCATCGCTGGCTGTGTGCCCCGGGGCCACCTCCACCAGCTCTGCTGTTCGCTTCGTCCCGTGAAAGACCAGCTTCCCGCTGAACGTTTGGTCCGGATATCGGACTTCCAGGGCTGGCAGCCCTTCTTGCCAGCCCATCATCCTGCGGATAGAGGCTTCCAGTGAGGTGCGCTGCTGTTCGTCTGTCTCGGTCTCCAGGCGCTCTCGGCTTTCCTGGATGGCCTCCTCCAATTCGGAGGGATTCTCCTTCAGTTCCACCAGCCAGCCTATTGCGTCGGGCATCTCTTCCCGGATGGCATGGGTCGTGATGATCGATGTCTCGGGGGCAAAGGATTGGTTGCCGCCCCAGTGATCGGCGTGGCAGTGGCTGATGATCAGGTAGCTCACCGGNNGTCGCCCAGATCTACGATGCCGCCGTTGCTAAATGCCTGGCCCCCAGGTGCAGCGAGCGCAGCATACACACCGTCAGCTAGCTGCTCCAGCTCAAAATGCCTGGATGTGGGTAGGGCTACATGCCCATTCATGGTGACTCCTTCCAACTCTTCGAGTTCCCGGGGCACAGTGGCGCATCCCGGGCGTGAGTACACTATATCACGGTGCCGGGTACGCGTCAAGGGTTGCGCTGTATTCTGCCCTTGAGGATGGTTATGCCGTACAATGGCAGTAGCGGTGAGAGCAACAGGGCCGAGGAGAGAAGCGCCGCCCGGATCGATCTATTGCCGGTGGCGCCAACCACCGGCCCGCCTGCGATCTGCCCAACAGCATCTGCCTGCCCGCTCACCGAAAAGATGGTCGCCCGCACCTGGGGCTCGTCGATGCTGAGGTTGAGCCAGGCTGTGTGCAGCGGATCGGCGATATTCCTCAGCGCGCCGATCAGCAGGTAGAGACCCACGGCGACCCAGAAATTCTTGGTAAGAGCGAATCCCGCCAGGCAGAGGATGATCATGGCCGCGTTGAGCAGCAGGCTGCGCGCCAGCGATAGACCCTGCTCAGTATCCACCCGCCTCCGGGCAACCTCGGTGGCAGCAAGGCTGATCAGCAGCATCGCCGCCCTGATGAGGCCGAACCACACCACCGGCTCTGGCCCGTCCAGCCATGGCCCTGACAGGTTCTCCAGCAGGTGCGGGGTCCACAGACGGTCAAAGCCCTCGCTATAGAGCCCGTAGAACAGGCTGGTCGCCAGTAGCACCATCAGGATTGGTTGCCGGCGCGCGAGCTGCCGGGCATCCCCCACCGTCTTGAGCATCAGGCCCCAGGTCGTGCGTTCACCGGGCGGTGTGGCTGTGAACCTCTCTTCACTCATGGCAAAGAGCAGGAAAACCGCCAACAGGATCATGGCCACGCCGCCGAGCACAATAGGCAGCTGTAGGGATAGGCTGCCCAGGGCCACGCTGAGCGGAATGGCTACCAGCGCGCCTGCCCGCGCAGCTTGTGCCCCTCGCAGATATGCCTCGCCAGCCCGATCCTCGCCTAGTTCGTCGGCGATCCAGGCCTGGGTCGCGCCGCTGGTAAAGGTGTAGCCAAACCCCCAGACAACCTGGGCCAGGGCGATCGTCCCGAAGAAGGGGAGGGTTCCCTCTACGACAAAGCCCACGCCCATGAGCGCGTAGCCGACAATGACCGAGAGGCGGCGGCTCCGAACGTCGGCCAGCACGCCGGTGGGGATCTCAAAGAAAAAGACCGTAGCCTCGAGGATCGTGCCCGCCAGCACCAACAGCAAGGGGTCCAGTTGGACGATCGTGACAAAGTAGAGCTGGCTGACCGTAAAGATCAGTGAGAAAAGGAGCGCAGAGCTAAACTGCAGGATCAGGTAGACGGTGAATGGATTCATTCGGCCAGATGGTCTGCGGACATCAGTCGCCTGCGTTCCCGGCGGCTAGCTGGCCTCGCCGAACCTTTGCAGTAGTTTGTAGATGGCCTCTATGCCGAACTCCAGCGAGTCAATCGGGATCCGTTCGTCGGCGCCGTGGGCAAGTCTCATCAAGCGAAGGTCGGGCGGCATCTTCATGGGCATGAAACCGTAGGTCTGGATGCCCAGTCGCGAGAAATGCCGGGCGTCGGTAACGGCAGACAGAACCAGGGGGCCCGGCGTGCTCCCCGGATCTGCCTCGCGCAGGATATCGGCCAGCGTATCGAACAACCCCATGTCTGGCTCCGGAGGGCCGGCCTCGTATCTGACGACCGTCAATTCGACCTCATCCCCTAGTAATGCATGTAGCTCCGAGCGCATGTCGTCGGCTGTGTAGCCGGGCAGCAGCCGTCCATCCAGTTCCACGGTCGCCTCGCTGGGGATGACGTTGGTCTTTGTGCTGCCTTTCAGGATTGTTGGGCTGACCGTGTTGTGCAACAGCGGGTCTATCAGTTCGCCCATTGGGCCCATCAGAGCCAGTATCCTGTCTGTCAAGGCCGGGTTCAGAAGCTGGCGAAAGAGCAAGCGCTGAAATGTGGGCAAGACCGAAGATATGCTCTCGATCATCTGGCGGGTGGGCTGCGTCACGTGCACCGGCAGGCGGTGCCGATCCAGCCTCCGGAGGACCTGGGCCAGCTTGGCCATGGCTTGGCCCTTCACCGGCATCGAGCCGTGACCGCCCTCTCCCCGCACCGTAGCCTTCATCCAGCACATATGCTTCTCTGCTACCATGATAGGGTAGACCGTGGATCCGCCAATGTGGAGGGAGAATCCACCCGCCTCGCCGATGGCATAGCGGATGCCGTCGAACAACTCGGCGTGGTCTTCGACAAGATAGCGGGCGCCATAGTCTCCCCCCGCTTCCTCGTCACTGAGGACCGCCAGCACCACATCTCCCGGCGGGGCGAGGCCCTGCGCTTTGGCACGCAAGAGCGCGGCCATCATCATCGCCACTCCACCCTTCATGTCCAGCGTGCCCCGGCCCCACACATAACCGTCGGCCACAGTGGCCTCGAACGGGGGATAGGTCCAATCCTGATTTTCGGTGGTGACCACGTCAATATGCCCGTACATCAGGAGCGGCGGTGCGTGTCCCTGCCCGGCCAGCCGCGTGACCAGGTTGGCCCGCGCCTCGTCCCGGGCCAGGATCGTGGTTTCGAATCCAGCATCGGTCAGCACACTGTTGATGTAGCCGATGCACGCTGTTTCATTCCCGGGCGGATTGGTGGTGTCAAAGCGGATCAGGTTCCGGAGCAGAGCCACGGGACGTTCGTGCAATGTCGCAGGGCTGTCCTCTACCTTCTCGGACATACTCACTCGCCTGTCTCCACACTCGCGCTGGCGATTACCACGGCTTGGTTGGGAGTCTGTTCATAGTAGTCCAGGAAACGTGCCGGTTCCGGAGCGTCGTGCTGCCGCAAGTTGTCGGCCCACCGGTAGCCGATCGATTGGTACAGCAGTTCAGCCGTGACGGTGAACGGCCCCTGGGCGCCGTCCAGGGCAAAGCTGTATTGGGTTCTATCCATGGCGCTGTCAAAGTCGGCGTCGTCAACCGCCGCCCCATAGACGGCAATGTCCGGCTCGACCGCGCCCTTGGCAAAGCCGGCGGGCAGCAGCCGGTTGTCCTTCAGGTACTTGGCTCCGGCCAACAGCGTGGTGGTGGGCTGACCCTCCGTGTTGCCCATGATCGCCTCATAGATCTGCACTTGCTCCGTGCTGTTTATGCTCGGGTAGTGGGGCTCGAACGCAAAAGGGTCTGTGTCATTGTCGTTGCCCGTTATGGAGCCATCGGGGCTCACAGCCCCCGACTCAAACAGCACATTCCCGGAGGCATCCTGCACGGTGAGGTGGATCCAGGCCCGGCGTGAAGGGAAGGCGGTGGGGAATTTGTGCCCGGTCATGGTTCTGACCACGACGTCTGCCGTGAGCGTCGAGCCATCGGAGCTGAGGTTCTCCAGATCGATGGTGGCCGTGCGTCCCTGGAGCTGATCCACAGTCTGTCGCTGCTTATCCTGGAACTGGGCGCTCGATGCGGTCACCGCCAGCTCTTCCCCAAAGGCCCCCAACATGCCCACCAAGTAGGCGTTTCCGCCGACCACGATGTGTTGGAAAACTGGGCTGCGCAGGTGCTGTCCGCCGACAACGGAAAGGCGAACACCGCCTTCGGCGGCCGGCATGTGGCAACCCTGGCAGGGCATCTTCCCCTTGAAGTAGCTTGCCTGCCACTCGAGGTAGGGCACCTGCTCAGGAAACTCCCCGGCAACCTGGCCCGAGGCATCGACAAAGGGGGTGTAGACCGTGTGGCAGGTGGCGCACAGATCCGAGCTTTTCACGTGCATGGCCTGCATCGGTATAAAGCCGGAGCTGGACTGCATGATCTGTATCACACCCATTCCCACGTGAAAGGGACCGAATGCCTCCCGCTCCCCAGGTGGCAGTTCAGTATCAATGACATAGTGGCCATGAAAGCTCTCGTGCTTCCCGAATCCATCGGGCCGTATCTGGTGGCATAGCGTGCACGAGACCCCGTCCATGGCCAGGGTATGCAGCGGGTGCTCTGGATTGGCAAATCCTTCACCCAGTACCTGGCCCGCAATGTCGGCTGTGGCCCCGGTAAAGCGCGCCATGGGCATGTGGCAGGTTGCGCACGTATCCTCGATCACCTCCTGGTACTCGGGGTTGGTGAGCACTTCACCTCTGACCGCTGCCTGCCAGTACGGATCGCGGGCGGCGTTCGCCATCATCGACGAGCGCCAGTGGATATCGATCGATACGTCCATGCCGGCCTCGTCTACCATCTGGGTGTGACAGACCGTGCAGAGCCCAGAGCCCGCGAAAAAGTCGCCGCGGTCCGCGGGCAAGGATAAACCGGGGTAATCCGCCTGGGGGAGCTCAGGTGCCTGCTCTGCAGTGGGGGACAGGGTAGCGGTTGGTGCTGCCACCGTTGCCGTTGGCTCGGAGACGGTCGGACGTGGCAAGGTCTCAGTGGGGGGTGGCAAGGGCTCGGTCTGGCGCTCCACTGTAGGCTCTGGGCTAGCTTGAGGGCCGCAGGCCGCCAGGCCCAGGGTGATCACAGCGATCAGGACCCACATCCTTTTCATCTCTGCCTCCTTGCCGTGCTAGTTGTTGGTTGGTACCGGTGTCTCAGAGCCGCAGCCCGTGAACCCATATCTACAAACAATGCCCCCTCCAGCCTGGAGAGGGCGTATGGAAAGAGGCTATGGCACAATACCGTGCGGCGTCGACCCCGGTGGCTGTCGTGGTTGGGCGAATTGCTTCTTCTTACCTGAGATTGCGTGTCGAGTGCCGCCGCGCAAAGGAATCACCGTCTCGTCTTTGAGGGTCGTATTGGATCAGGGGTTTACCCCCACCAGCGAGTGCCTAGTAGGTTATCACTCGTGGCAATGCTTTGGCCTGCTCGATCCAGTCGGCGACCTGGGCCTGGGTCGGCAGCCTTCGCACCAGTTCTTTGGCGGCATTGGTCTCTACCAGCTTGGCATAGAGGTTTTCCGCGTTGCGCTGGGCCAGTTCGGGCACAGTGTCCACGCCGGCTTCCTCCAAAAGGTCCGAGTACTCCTCGGCGACCCCCTTGATGCGGTACAGGTCGGCGTGGTTGACCCATTCCAGGATCAGCTTCTCGCTGATGTCTGTCTTCTCCGCAAGGGCCTGCCGGCCCTTGGGAGATGCACCTGCCTCTAGCAGAGCCTCCACTGTGGTTAGTCCGGCGTTTGCCAGCTTCTTGGCATAGACTTCACCGATCCCCTCAACATCGACGATTTTGGCCATTTCGCTTTCTCCTTTTCTTGAGCCTGCTGCCATCCGGTGCTCCGGCCTGGCAGCGGAAACGATAGGACTGCACCATTATACCGCACATTGGTGGATATGCAAGAACCGTCGAATGGCTGCGGGCTAGCCCAAGTCACCCTGAGCCTAGTCGAAGGTAGCTTGGGCTGGCCCAGTTGACGGTAGAATTGCCCATTATCCAACTGCTTGCTCCTTTAGAGAAGCGACAGCTCTTCGTAGCGCTCGATCCGCTGCTCAACGACCTTGAGGCTGTCCTCCCAGAATGCCCGCTGGCGGATGTCGAGCCCAAAGCGCGCGGCCAGATCCGCGGCTGTCCCTTCACCTGTGCTGCGCAACAGCTCATCGTACTCGGGCACAAAATCGTCTCCGCGCTCCTGGTAGACTGCGTACAATCCCAGGCCAAAGAGCAGGCCAAAGGCATAGGGAAAGTTGTAGAAGGACAGGTCGCTCCGGTAGTAGTGGGGTTTCCAGGCCCACATGTAGGCGTGCAGGGTATCCTGGTCCAGCCCATCGCCGTAGGTCTCTTTTTGTGCGCGAACCATGATCTCGCAGAAATCGTCGGCCGACAGCTCGGCCCCGGCGCGCCGCTCAAAGACCTCCTTCTCAAAGAGGTACCGGGAATAGATGTCGACGATGACCTGGGCGGCGCCGCCTAGAAACTCCTCGAGGATCGACAGTTCCTCATCAGCGTCGGTGGTCTCGGCCAGTAGCGCATCGACGATGATCGTCTCGTTAAAGATGGAGGCTGTCTCGGCCAGCGTCATCGGCGTGCTGCGCTGCAGGATGGCCTTTCCTACCTGGCACTCGTTGTGATAGGCGTGTCCCAGTTCGTGGGCCAGTGTGGATACCTGGCCCAGCGAGCCGTCAAAGTTGCACAGGATGCGCGACTCGTCTACAGCGGGAACCCGCATGCAGAACGCGCCGCCCCGCTTCCCATCGCGCGGTTCGGCATCGATCCAGTTCTGCTCAAATGCGCGTTGCGTGAACAAGACCAACCGGTCCGAAAACGTGTCAAAGTTTTCCAGGATAAAATCGCGCGCTTCCGAATAGGCGTAGCGCTTCTCCGACTTGCCCACCGGGGCGAACAGGTCCCACCAGGCCAGGGTCTCCTTGCCCAATAGTCTGGCCTTGGCCTCAAAGTAGCGACGGAATACGGGGAATGAATCGTGCATGGCGCCCAGCATCGCCTCCAGAGTGTTCCGGTCGATCCTGGCCTGGTCGATCGCCTCGTGCAGGGCATCGGTGCGACCCCGGCGCCTGTTCAGCGTGGCGACGGTGCCCTTCACACCGTTCATGCAGGCGGCCAGCGGCTCACGCACGCTCTCCCAGGCAGCAACCTCCGCTTCGTGGGCCCGCCGCCTCACGTTTTCGTCGGCGTCGGTCCGCAGATTCTGCAATACAGTGATAGGCAGCTCCTCGACGTTGCCATCACGTTCGAAGGGGACCTTGAGCTGCGATGTGACGACCCCCTGGAGCTTCCCCCACGCGCGCTGACCGCTGAGGGAGAGCTCTGCGGCCAGTCCTTCTTCGGCTTCGCTCATCAGGTAGCGGCTCTGTTCGGCGGCCTCGGTTACAAAGAACTCATGTTCTTTGGTGGGACCCTCCAGGGCTAGTGCGGCCTGGAACAGCTCGGTCTGCTCGGCCGCGGTGCCGATCCAACCATGGAACTGCACTTCCTGGCGCTGGATCTGTACTAGCAGCGGCTCCAATTCAGACATCACCTTCCGTGCAGTGTTGTTGTAGGAATCGGTCGAAACAAAGGAGGCAACGTAGGCCCGCAGCGTAGCGCCGAGGCGCAAGATGGCGTTCATCCTGTCCAGGTAGCCGGCGATCGTTTCCGCCAGCGCCGTCGGGTCCTGTGGGACTCTTCCTCCCCTGGCGATCTCGTTGGCCGCGAGGTACGCGTCAAGCTCCTCAATCTGGACCTTGATCTGGCTGGTGGCCTGCCCAAACTCTTCCGAGTCCAGCCCTGGATAGACGTTGGACAGATCCCAATGTGGTAGGGTTTCACTGGTCATGGTCTTCTCCTTTGCCCTGAAGCGTTCTGTTTGTGTCGATCGAAATCGTGCTAGTGGGCGCCGTTCAGATCCCGCACCCGGGCGCTGGATCTTTCTCAGTAGCCCCTTGTCTTGTCAACGAGGTTCAATAATGGCTCGCCGGACAGGTAGCGGCCCAGGTTCTCCACAAAGAGTGCGGTGGCTCGTTCGTCGTAGCGGGGCGTGAATCCGGCTACGTGCGGTGAGATCAATACGCTATCCATTGACCACAGCGGACTCTCATCCGGCAACGGTTCCCGCTCGAAGACATCGAGACCTGCTCCCGCGATATGGCCTTGGCGCAGCGCTTGGACCAATGCTGCCTCGTCCACTATGGCTCCACGCGCGATGTTCACCAGGTAGGCGCTGGGTTTCATTGCCTCAAGCTCGGCTTCCCCTATCAGGTGCTCCGTCTCGGGCGTCAGCGGCAGGGCCACCACCACATAGTCGCACTCTGGCAGCATCTCGCGTAGCTCGTCAGGTGCGAAAAAGCGATCGGGGATGGTCCCCTCCCTATCACCCGTATGCTCCGAGGCATAGCCCTCTTTCGCTTGACCCGGAGACCGGCGCAGCGCCAGTACTTTCATGCCAAACGCTTTGCCCAACCGGCCTACCTCCCGGCCAATGCTGCCATAGCCGACGATACCCAGCGTGCTGTCCCTGAGTTCGGGCCGGGCGTAGAGGTTCCACCGGCCCGACGGCCACCTGGCCTCGCGCTGGCACTGGGTCCACATGGGCACCCGCCAGCGGTGGGCCAGGATCGAGGCAAAGACGTACTCGGCTATGGGCGTGGCGTGGATGCCACTGACTGTCGTGACGGCAACGTCGCGCGCGTCGGCCAGTTCGCGCTTCATGATGGGGTGATCGAGGATGTGGTTGATGCCCGCGCTGTGCAATTGAAGCCACCGCAGGCGGGGCGCGAGCTCCAGGGCGTTCTGCGGAAGGTGGAAGGAGTATAGGATCTCGGTTTCTGGGTGGTCGGTGAGAGCGGTAGCAACCTCACTGGCGTTGTGGCAAGTTTGTTGGTGTATATGCAATCGCGGCGACACTGCTCGCATCTGATCGAGCAGTTCATCGCTGAATCGCAAGGTGCTCAGAACCTCGATTGTCTCCATCTGTTTCCCCTGGTTGTCCGGACTGGCAGCGCTGATTATAGCATAGACCGGTGTGCTGGCAAAGGACAGCGTGTTGGCGGCGCTATCGATCGAAACGCTGATCGTACAACTTGCCAAGACAGAGGTCTTGGTGCATTATAGTGGAGAGATGCCTGCTGCGCTTGCTCAACAGGATCCTGTGATGAGCGATGAAGGTACTTCACATCTGCCTATTGGGCTGGATAGGCCACATACGCTGATCTCGATCACCGTGTCGCGATAGAAGCAGGAGGTCAGGGAATAAGATGAAAAAGAGTGTATGGTTCGTGGCGCTCATACTGCTCGGAATGCTCTCGATGGCACTGTCAGGATGCGGCGCACCAGACTTGGGCACCGAGGACAACCCCATCGTGATGTCCTTTGTTTCCTCTGGCGACACTCAGGAGAGCATTGACAGCGGCGACCAGCTCGCCCAGATGGTTTCCGACAAGACCGGGCTGGTCGTTGAGGCCATTGTGGACACCGAGTTTGCCGCCGTGCGCGAGGCAATGGGCTCGGGGCAGGTTCACATGGGTTGGCTCGACACCTTCAACTATGTCCTGGCCAACGAGGAGTATGATGTTGACGTGGGGCTGGTCACAGAGCGGTATGGCTCGACTACCTACCAGTGCCAGTTGAACGTCCGGGCCGATAGCGGGATCTCCACTCTGGAAGACCTCAAGGACAAGGTGATGTGCTGGGTCGAGCCTGATTCGACCTCGGGTTACATCATCCCCCGCATCTTGCTCCAGGCCAATGGCATCGATCCCGACAACGACTTCGCCCAGACCGTGGAGGCCGGATCCCACAACGACGTGATCACGGCTGTCTACAATGGTCACTGCGACGTTGGCGCCAGCTTTGCTGATGCGCGCAGTTCCATCGAGGAGGATTTTCCCGATGTGAAGGATGTGGTCGCCGTCCTGGCCACCACGGCCGACATCCCCAATGATAGCATTTCCTTCACCAAGGATTTCCCGGCGGAAGCGCGAGAGCAGATCGTCAACGCCCTGCTGGAGATATCGGCCACAGAGGAGGGCCAAGCAGCCCTGGAGGCTCTCTACTCCATTTCGGCTCTGGTCAAGGCTGACGACAGCATTTACGATGGCTTCCGCACTGACCTGGGCGAGTCTGGTATTGATATCGAGAGCCTGGTTGAATAGTCTCACACACTGGCTGGTGAGGGGAGGGGAACCTCCCCTCTGTCGCAGCCTGCAGCCGGGGGAGCAGGGCATTGCACGGTATGCTGGCGGGGAGCAGCAGGCCAGAGTCCACCCGGTGTTGATAACGCGTTTTCGTCGAGACGCTCGCGCCACAACTTGCCAAGTCAGAGGTATTGTTGTATCATAGCGAACAGATGTCCGTGGCTTTTCTCAACGTACTCAAGTGATCAGCGAAGGAGGTGATGCATCCCTGCGTATCCAGCTCAGGTAGGTCGTATCTGTTGGCATTTGGCAGTATGCACCAAAATCAAGAGGAAAGGGGAGAGATAAGATGAAAAAGAGTGTATGGTTGGTGGCGCTCGTTCTGCTCAGTGTGCTGTCCTTGGCATTGGCAGGATGTGGAGGAGCCGAGCTTGGCACCGAGGAGAACCCTCTGGTGTGGTCCTTTGTTCCCTCGGGTGAGATGGAGCGAGTGGCAACTGGCGCAGAGTCGGTAGCCGCGCTCATCGAGGCGGAAACTGGCCTGATCATTGACACCAATGTCGCCACCGAGTACGCAGGCGTTATCGAGGCCATGTGCAGCGACCCGGTGGAGGCCCACATGGGCTCTCTGGCCACATTTGCCTACGTCCTGGCGGCGAAGAAGGGCTGCGCCGAAGCGGAGCTGGTCTCGGTGCGGTATGGTAGCCCCGTTTACAACGGCCAGATCATTGTCCGTGCCGACAGCGGGATCACCGAGCTGAGCCAACTGGCCGGCAAGACCTTCTGCCGGCCTGACCCGCTTTCGACCAGTGGCTGGATCATTCCTTCGCTGGATCTGGCCGCGGCTGGCGTAGATCCCGAAACAGGGCTGGCCGAGGTAGTGGACGCGGGGAGCCATGACGCGGTTGTGGCTGCCGTCTACAATGGGGACTGCGATGCTGGCGCCACCTACGTCGATGCCCGCACCCGGATCGAGGAAGATAATCCGGACGTGCTGGATGTCGTCGCTGTCATCCACACTTCAGTGGACATTCCCAACGATGGATTGCAGTTTGCACCATCGGTAGACGAGGAGATCCGCACCCAGATCGTTGATGCCCTGATCAAGATCGCCGAGACCGAAGAAGGCCAAGAGGCCCTGGACACTGCCTATCAGTGGGGTGGCCTGGAGAAGCAGGGCGACGAGTTCTATGATGGATTCCGCCAACTGCTGGATGCGGCAGGGGTAGACATCGAGGCGTTGCAGGAATAGTCGCGATGGCGGCCTCGACGTGAGGTTGCTATGCCAAGGATGGAAGGGGGGGATGCTGTTTGTGTCCCCCCCTTTCTGGTAGATCGAGGGACGAGATGCTAGAGATAAAGAACCTGACCAAGGTGTACGATGACGGGACGGAGGCGCTCAAGAATGTCAGTTTTGACGTCGCCGACGGGGAATTCTTGGTCATTATTGGCCTCAGTGGCTCAGGCAAGTCGACGCTACTGCGTTGCATCAACAGACTGATCGATCCGACCGAGGGCCAGATCATCTGGAATGGGACCGATGTAACTCAGGCAGGCCCCGATGAGCTGCGCCGGATCCGCCGCCAGATTGGCATGATTTTTCAGCAGTTCAACCTGGTCAAGCGATCGAAGGTGCTCGCCAATGTGCTCTCCGGTCGGTTGGGCTATGTAAACCCGTGGAAGAGCGTATTGCACCGCTTCCCAAAGGGGGATATGCAGCTGGCCCAGCATGCAATGGAGCGTATGGGTATCACCGAGCTTGCCGGTAAACGGGCGGATGAGCTGAGTGGTGGCCAGCAGCAACGGGTGGGCATTGCCCGGGCCCTGATGCAGAACCCTGACATGATCCTGGCCGACGAGCCTGTGGCTAGCCTGGACCCGGTTCTGGCACACTCGATCCTGGGCCACCTGGAGCAGCTCAACCAGGAGGATAACATCACCATCTTGTGCAGCCTCCACTACCTGGATCTGGTTCAGCGATATGCTACTCGCGTGATCGGGCTGAAGGACGGGGAGATTGTCTACCGGGGGACGCGAGCGCAGATTCGCCGCATGACGGACGATGAATTCAAGGAAATCTATGGCGCGGAGGCAGAGCGCGTCAGTGTCGGTCTTGAAGGAGGCAGCGAAGCATGACTCTGGGACCTCGATCCGTCCGAAACGACAAAATCCGCCCTAGCCTGGTCAAGCCATGGCTGGCCACTGTGCTTTCGCTGATCGTGCCCGGCCTGGGGCAGACGCTGGCCGGCGACTGGCGGCGCGGTCTGGTGCTCTTTCTCAGCTTCATCAGCAGTCTCGGTCTGCTAGCCTGGCGGATGAATGAGGCTGCCAGGCGCGAGGACGAGTGGGGCGCCATCTTCCTAAAGGCAATCCGGCTGCAGCCACTGCTCGCTGTCCTCCTGGTGATGCTGATCGCGCTGTGGATATGGATCGCCTGGGATGCTGGACGCACTGCGCAGGGCAAGAGAACGGGGCGAAACTGGATCTTTGCGTTGGTACTGCTGGTCTTTTTCTTCCTGGGCTGGCAGATCACCGAGATCGACCTCTACAAAGCCGTGACCCAGATTGACGAGGCTGGTCCCCCGCTACTCAAGATCCTGTGGCCCTGGGAAAAGGCTGTCACTCGGGAGGAAACCTACATCAGTGCTCGCGCCCAGATCGATTCACCGTGTACTGAGAATCCTCCCCCGCCACCGGTCCGAGTTGCCGGGGAGCCCTACATCCTGGTGGAGCCAACCTGTGGCGATCTGTCTCGGACAGGGCAGCCAGGTAGCACACTGCACGTCATCGGGGATGGTTTTGAGCCCAACATGCAGACCGTTTTTTGGTGGGAGGACCCGTTGGGCGGGGAGTTTCGGATCTGGAGAGCGGGTGAGTATTTCCAGGTTGTGACCGATGCGAACGGCGAGTTCGACACGGAGCTTATCATGCCCATCGTCGTCATCCCGTCCAGTGCCGGTCCGGGCCCACACAGCAACTACCTCGAGGCGCGGCAGACGCTTGCCGTTGGCCCACCTAAGCCGAGCGAGGAGCTCACGCTGGCGATCGAAAAGATGGTCGAGACCATCTTTTTGGGGATGATGGCTACACTCTTTGGCGTCGTGTTGGCCATACCGGTCAGCTTTACGGCAGCGCGAAATCTGATGGGAGCGACGCGCTTTACCATGGCCATTTACTATGTGTCGCGCACCATTCTAAACATCGTCCGCTCCATCGAGCCGTTGATCTGGGCTATTATCGCCACCGTCTGGGTGGGTCTGGGACCCTTCGCTGGGGTCATCGCACTGACTTTGCACTCGATAGCTGCGCTGGGCAAGCTCTATTCCGAGGCGATCGAGGGCATTGATCCTGGTCCTATCGAGGCGATCCACGCGACAGGCGCCAACTGGCTGCAAACTATTGCCTTTGCCGTCGTACCGCAGATGATCCCGCCCTTTGTCTCCTTCACCATCTATCGCTGGGACATCAACGTGCGCATGTCCACCATCATCGGCTTGGTGGGCGGCGGCGGCATCGGCTTCCTGCTCATCCAGTGGATCCGCCTGCTTGACTTCCGGGCGGCGGGTATTGCCGTCTGGTTCATCGCTATCACGGTGGCCATCTTGGACTATGTGAGTGCAGAGATACGCAACCGCTTTGTATAGTGGGGAGATGGAGGAGAAACTCCAGTTTGATCGGCCTTCTGCCTTCGAGCAATCGTGGGTGGCGAGGAAAGGAGGCACGATGATGATGTTGGATCTGGTTTGCGTCGTGACCGCAGCCGCCATAATCGTTTTCTTCTCAATGCGGGCAGTTTGGACAGAGCAGAGGCTCTGGCGAGGTTGTCGCAGAACGTCCAGTTGCTTGCGACTCCAGCGGCAGATAACTCTAGGAAAGTCGCACTGTAGATAGCATCGTTCATGGTGAGAAAGCCGCGTGGTTGCCCCAGCCCCCTCCTCTCGGCGAGAGTAGAAGGGGGCTGGGGTTCTGTCGGTTTCTGGTTGGCAACTGGCTGCTTCCGGATGGCAAACCAGAAGACGAACTGGTGACAAGAGTGCACAAGATCATCATAGACTTTGACGGCACGCTAACTGCCGAAGAGAGCCAGGCCAGGCCCCTGGCCGAAAAGTCGCTTGATACATTGGCGACCGAGATCATTGGCGCGCCGCGCCCGCACGAGGTGCGGCGGCAACTGGCATCTGATTACGACTCCACGCGGGCGCGGCTGCTTGCCGCCCCTCATCGTTATTGGTGGGAGGTCAACGGCCTTGTTGCCTCCTACTGCGACGAAGGCGTCTTTATCCTCAACACTACCACCTTGCAGGTCATGCTGCGGGACAACCCGGCCTATGCCCAGGCTGTGGCAGCGGCCTTTCCCCAGGCAGAATATGATCCGGTCGTGGATTGCACCAACTACCTGTTCCACCGTCACACGGCGGAACTGCCTCCCGCTTTCCGACCTGCGGCCGGCCCGGTGCTCTCTTCGCTCGTCGCGCATCCTGACCGCACTCCCATCGTGCTAACCAACTCTTTGGGTGACAAGGTGCGCAGACTCCTGGCAACCTTGGCCGCCGACGGCGAGGTCGCCGTTCTGGGCGACACCCGCCAGTATGATATGGACCCGGGCTGGACGCATCACTTTCGCCATCCTGATCTGGGCCGAATCCAGGTCTGGCCGGTTTCACAGAGACACAGGATCGATCTGCGACGGCCGGTGTATTATCAGGCGCTGGTTCGGGCTGCTGCCGATGGCTCGCGCCTCGCCGTGGTAGCCGACACCTTCTCGCTGCCCGGCGCCCTGCCGCTGATGATGGGCATCCCCTTTCTGCTGCTCCACACAGTCTATACCCCCGAGTGGTGCGCCCGAGCTGTAGGCGCACACCCGCTGGGCCGGGTCCTCAGTGACCTGGGTGAGTTGCCTTCGGTCTTGGACCTTCTGCCCCCCTGAGCAGGCAGACCTCTCCGTTTCTGCTGCCGGCTCTCTGCCTACGGCCTTCCGCTGGCGGCAGAGAGCCGCCGGATAGCCGCCAGATCGGTTTGCCCGCGATTGCGTTTTCAAGTATAATGCAGGCAGTCCACCTGGAAGGCCATCGCCTCTGGCGGCCGGCCCTGTTGTGACCCGAGGAGAAAATGCCCACGATCCTTCAGACAATTCGCCATCTGCGGCGCTACGACCAGATCGGGCGCATACTGACGCGCTATGGCTTTGGCCATGTCCTCACCCAGTTGGGAATCGGGCGAGCCATCATGCCCGGCCTGGAGAAACTGCGCTTCAGTTCGTCCGAGATCCTGCATGCCACCCCCGCGGAGCGGATGCGAATGGCTGTGGAGGAACTGGGGCCAACCTTCATCAAGTTGGGGCAGATCCTCAGCACTCGAGGCGACCTCCTTCCCGCCGAGTACATCCAGGAACTCGAGAAACTACAGGACACCGTTCCACCTACCGATTTCGCGCTTATCCAGGCCCGAGTCGAAGACGAGCTAAAGAAACCAATTGACCAGGTGTTCCCCACTTTCGACCCTGTGCCCGTGGCTTCGGCCTCTTTGGGCCAGGTTCATTTTGCCACGCTGCCCGGCGGCGAGGAGGTCGCGGTAAAGGTCTTTCGGCCCGGCATCGACAAGATTATTAAAACCGATCTCGACATCCTCCTCGAGTTGGCCGCCTTGGCCGAAAAGCGCACCGAGTGGGGCGAATACTACGGCGTTTGCTCCTTGGCGCAGGAATTCGCTGACACCCTGCGCGCCGAGCAGAACTATGAGCAGGAAGGTCACAACATCGACCGCTACCGGCAGATCTTTGACGGGCAGGGACATATCCGCATACCCAAGGTCTACTGGGAGGCTACTACCAGGCGCGTCCTGACCATGGAGCGCATCGAGGGTATCAAGATCACCGATGTGGATGCTCTGGACGCTGCAGGTCTGGACCGGGAGAAAATCGCCGGTCGCAACATTGCCATCCTGCTCCAGGCTGTCCTCCAGGAGGGTTTTTTCCACGCTGATCCCCACGCTGGGAACTTTATGATCCTGCCGGACGAGGTGAT
>JABAHP010009241.1_pt3 | contig 16402 bp, 16 predicted proteins | sample 7062081 | NCBI WGS metagenome assembly JABAHP01 (sample SAMN14534357, study PRJNA622989) | marine sediment metagenome | biome: marine biome [ENVO:00000428]; feature: marine pelagic biome [ENVO:01000023]; material: deep marine sediment [ENVO:00002113] | place: India: Gulf of Kutch | collected...
CACAGGAGATGCCAACTACGGCATAGCCATTGGGTACATGGCAATGACAAAGAACACGAATTCAGTGGCCATTGGACGTGCGACGGAAACCACGGCTATAGATCAAATAATGTTGGGCAATGATAATTACTTCGACCACGTTTACATTCCGATGACAACCGATGCAACGAGCCCCTCATCAGGTTCTCTTCAGGTGGTTGGTGGTGCAGGTATCCAAGGTCGCGTTTGCATCAAAGACCGACCCCATGGGTCCCCGGAGGACGCTGTTGCTTTGGAAGTAGGCGATACGGGCGGCGGAACGGTCGCCAGCTTCATGACGAAAACAGGCGGGGTGGATGGCATCGCGTTGGTCACATCCGCCCAAGCGTCCTCTGCCGACGCCAATAACCACTTCGGAATCGAATCCCTCGCCGGATCCAGTGGTGATGGGAACACCGGAACCATGGTCGGCGTCCAATCAACACTTCGTCATGGCGGAGGGGCTGGTCAGATCGGGTACGGTGTCCGGTCCATCATCAATACTGGAAGTGCAGCAGGCGCAGGATCGGTTGGCTATGCGATACGTGGCGAGACTGGTTCAGGATCCTTCGAGACCATGTGGGCGGGGTCATTCGATGGGAACGTCGAGATCAACGACCTATATCTTAGAAGTTTGCAAATTGCAAATGCTGGAAATATTTTAACATGGGATTCGAATCAGGTATTAATTGATAGTGGCACAAAATCACCTGTCACTACCGAATCATCTGCAACATCTTCCGCTCAACAAGTTCTTGACACATCTTCCGAAACAACTGTCGAGTGGCTTGTTTCGATTAAGAGCGGATCAAATGTACGAACATCTAAGATCCTAGCAGCCACAGATGGCAGTTCCGTAGAATTTAATGAATATTTTACAAACGACTTAGGAGACACATCAGTTGCACTTTCTGTGGACTATAGTGGCGGCATGCGTTTGTTAGCAACTATTTCCGATGCAAACACTTGGACAATCAAAACAAAACGCGAGGAACTATAAAAAATGTCTGAAATATATACAGATCCTGTTACATCTCAAGAGGTTACAGGCATAGCTGTTTTGATAGAAGAAGCTTTTGTCAAATGGTGGAATGAAGATCAAATTGAAAATTAATCAACAAAAAGAATAAATAAGAAATAGCACGTCATTACCTATAAGGGACAGTTCGATGAGCGAATTCAATATCAGAGACAATTTACGAGTTAAAGGGTTATCGTCAAACAACGATAGGATTGTAAAGCTCGACTCAACAGGAAAATTAATCACATCCGATTTCACGGATTCTCAAGTTTCAGAATTGTCTGGAAACTTCGTAGAACTTGAAAGAGAGATGTATGATGCATACTATACTACAGGCTTAGTTAAAGATTCTCTTCCTTCTGTTTCATTTGACGAAGGAACACGAACTGTAACAATCGGTGCATGCAATTTTTACATTCGTGGAGAAAAATTCTCTTACGCAGGTGGTTCAGTTGTTTTAGATAATGTAACCCAAGCGAATTTTATTTATTTTAATTCTTCGGGCGTTTTAACAACTTCGACCACAGCGTGGGATCTTAAATCCACTTCTCCGATTACTTTGATTTTGTGGAATGCGACTCTAGGAGAAGGCAAGCAGCTTGAAGAACGTCACACAAGCACTAAAAATCCAATTGACCACGAATACGAGCATCTCACATATGGAGCAAGACTACAAGACGGTTTCGCAATTTCGGATTATATTTTAGATGATGAAATAAACGTAAACTACCAAGTAGCATCAGGTTCTTTCTGGGACGAGGACATTACAAACGAAGTTCCAAGCATTTCAGGTGCTCAATATTCTGTTTTCTATCGTGATGGTGCAACCGAATGGAGATGGAGTGACACAGAGACACTTCCGTTCTTTATAGGCGTTGGTGGTGCAATTTCTTATAATGAGAATGTTGGTGGAAGTTATCAACTAACAGAACTCGGAAATGTTACTACAGAGTTTGTAAATTATTATGTGGTTGCGACTAACATTATAAATGGGGATGATGGAATAATTCAAATTCCTGGTCAGGCGGTTTATACTTCCATAGAATCTGCCCAAGCAGAAACAGTCGGAGATGTAGATTTTGGAAATCTTGCTGATCTATTACCGGAAGTTGTATTCCTTTATAAGATAACATACAGAACAAAAAATAACATAACTGGTGCAGAAATTGCAAATGTCGAAAACATCCAGGGAAGCAATTTGGTAAACGTTCAAACGGGTGTTACCGCCCATAACGCATTGATCGGATTGCAAGGTGGAACATCGGAAGAATATTATCACTGGACCGAAAGTGATTACAACGATAGAATTTTAAAAACCGAAGTTGCAAATATAAGTGGTGACCTTCAAACGCAAATCGATAATATTTCTGGTGGGGGTGGAGGATCAGGATTCACGCCGCTAGAAGGTACTGGAATGACAATCACTTCGTCTGGAGATGATTATGTATTTGCAGTTGAAGATTATATTTCTAAAACTGAAGTAGCAGAAATTTCTGGTAATGTTTATCAAGGATTAGAGCCTTGTGATACTACTAATGATACTTACACAATTTCTCATAGTCTAATTGACGAAAATTACGTATTTCCGCATGTGAATCTAGAGGTGCCTACCAGTGGCGATGTAATGTTTACCACTTCGGTGACAAATAGAACTTCTACGTCGTTTGATGTGGTACTCTCGGGTACTCCAGCCACAAGCGGCTATTTTATTAACTGGATACTCGTAGAAGGCGTCGGTGGTGGTCAGGAGACTCTCACTGTTACTGAAAATGTAGTAGCTGAACATGAAGTTACTACTGCGGAACAAACTATTAGCTTCGATGTTCCTTCATCTAGCCAATATCAAATCAGAATAGATGGTATTAATGATGCTGGTTCCATAACTAATATATACACATACATTAACGATGATACTACAGATTCCAATTATCATTATAATCTGGTAGTAGCTAGTAACGGTGGCTCCATAGTTGGCGCTGAGGGTAGCGGTCCTTACATGGGCTCTATGACTCCCGGCGAGCCTGCAAAATTTATCTATGATGTTTCAATAAACCCATCTGGGGCAATGTGCCACGGTGTAGTGACTAGAGATCAGTCAAATGCGGACGCCTTACAGCAATTATTCGGATCTTGGTATTATGACGGCGCAACTCCATCCAGCATTACTAAAATTACATTAAGTTCAAATATTGCTGATGGTTTCGGGGTTGGTACTAAAATTAAAATTATAGATCCTACTAAGGCTACTCTAATTAATAAAGTTAAATACTCGACTGATGAAAAAGCTATTGGAGAAACATGGATAGACAATAAAGCAATTTATCGTAAGGTGGTTTCGCTTGGAACACTTCCAAATGCTACTTTTAAGGATGTCGCTCACGGCATTACTGGGCTTGATACTTTAATAAGTATATCGGGTAATGCCTATAGATCCGATACAGGTACTAGAATTTCTCTTCCATTTGCCGATCCGACCAGTGGGGAATCTATTTCTCTCTACTGGATCGACAATACTAATTTACGTGTTGTCACAGGGACGACAGATAGAACCGCATATACGGAATCATATGCAATTTTAGAGTACACAAAGGTTTAAAGGGGATAAATCATGAGCGTAGGACAAAACAGAGACGGTATAGTAATAGATTCAAAGCAAATCGACGTTCAGTCGGGAAGACTTAACTTCGATTCTAATCAACTTGCATACACATCAGAAGTAGCTAATATAAGTGGCGATCTTCAGACTCAAATAGATAATATTTCTGGCGGTTCAGGATTCACTCCACTCGAAGGCGAAGGAATGACAATCACTCCATCCGGAGATGATTATATATTTTCAGTTGAAGATTATATTTCTAAAACAGAAGTATCTAATATTTCTGGAGGATTCACTCCACTCGAAGGCGAAGGAATGACAATCACTCCATCTGGAGATGATTATGTATTTGCAGTTGATGACTATATTTCTAAAACGGAAGTAGCTGATGTAAGCGGCGATCTTCAGACTCAAATAGATTCGCTCGAAAGTCAAGCCGTTTCAGGCGGTACTGCTCTCTATGACGAAAATAATGAATTTGTTGTAACAATGGATTTGTCCGGTGGTATTGTAACTTCCTTAGTACCAGATACTTCTGGAGCTTATGATCTTGGTAGTTCTGATTTACCTTGGAGAGATATACATATCGACAATGCCATCAATCTGGATGGTTATGAGGTGACAGATCTTAAGCCTGCTGCAGGCGCTTTAAAAAATTTAGATTTTGCAAGTAGTTTTTTCAGTAACACATCTACCAAGTACGGTGAGTTTAACACATCAACAGACAGTTTAAACATAGATCTAACACCTGGCCTATCCCATAAAATCACCGTAACTACTCCTGGTCTTTACCGTGTTTTCCTTGATGCTACATTCAGAAATACTAGTGCAGACGATGGTTTTCTACTTTTCAAAGTTAGAAAGAACGGAGTTATTTTCGACACCATGAGAGTCAATCAAAATTCTGCAGGAGATTATTTCAGTGCTCATCTGGAATTTTTCGATGATGCCGTTGTTGACGACTATTATGAAGTTTACGACGAGATAGACGGAGCTACATCTACTACAGCTTTTGGTAAAGCATGCTTCGGAATGCAGAAGATAATCTAGGAGAGATAATGTCAATCGCCGACGAAACAACAGAGATTTTAAAAAAGAAACGCTGCCCGGAACCACAGCGCAAATGCAACTATGATGAACACGCGATTAAACGGTGGGTGGAGACAAAAATGAAAGAAGATGGACAATCCGAATTGCAATTTTGGATGAAACTGCTTGGCACAATATTACCATTTGTGATCGGTTTTGTAGTGTGGGTTAATGGTATTAACTCTCAAGTCCAGGAAATTAAAATAAGACAGGACGTAATTTTCGAAATAAAAGAAGATCTAAAGGTCATTTCAAAAGAGATAGTTTCATTAAGGATCGATCTAGAAAAAATAAAAAATAAACTTCAGGAGACAGAATAATGGCAATAATCCGAAACATTTCAATCACAGTTAAAGAAGGCGATTATTGGAATGAAGATATAAATTTAACATCCGAAACTGTGCCTATTTCTTCCTGGAGTAATTTCGAGTGCGATATATGTCCTCCGGCAGTACTTACTACAGACGTAACAGCAGGCATAATTTCTGGTGCTGTAACTTTAGGGTCAGAAGACGGCTACTTAAACATAAAAGTTGCTGACACAGAGACAGATGATCTTGTCCCTAAAGATTCACCTAGCGTAACATACTATTCCGACTTAAGAGGCGAAGATCAAGAAGGTCTGAAAAGAACCATCAGAACCATCAGATGGACCATAAATAGGAAGTGGAGTAGCTCATGAATATAAGTGACATCATTAAAAACAATTTATCTTTTGCAGTAAATTCCATAGGGGAAGATTGTCAGTTAGTTCAGGATAGTGTTTCTTATGATGTTTCAGCATTAATAACAAACATATCTCAAGACACAATTCAAGAAATTCAAAGAGTTGAGGAAAATGAAATAAATGTCAGATTTGTACTTCCTGATGGAGCTAGAGAAGTACAACGTGGAGATAAGTTAATTGATGCCGATGGAACCGAGTGGAAATTACATTCTATAATTTCAGGCGTTTATAATCAGGTTCGATGTGTAGGCGTACTCGACAGAACAACAAACTTAGGCAACAAACGTCTAAGAAGGGAGGCATAAAATGGCTCTCGACTATATAACAGCCATGAAAAGCATGTTAACTGATGCCACATCTGGAACAGAACTGGATGGAATAAGCATATACACATCGTCTACCGAGTATGTAGATGAACCAACTACACTTCCATGTTTAGTTGTTAGCTTAGGTGATCCAATTTCTCTCGGGATTTATTCCTTTACAGGATCATTAAACGTAATGTATTTCAAGGCTTATGAAGAATCTGCTACAGATCCAGATCAAGCAAATACAGTATCTACCATGGAAACACTAGTGGATTTAGCCTTAAATTTACAGAAATTGGACAATTACAAAGCTGGATATTTAGTACATCCTCTGTTCGAGATAGTTGATGAAGTTTTCATATCAGATGACGAAACTGTCCAAAGACTATGTTACGGAATTATTTCTGTTACTTTTGGTGCCGAAGAATAATAAATAATATCAGGAGATTAAAATGACTGTTCAACTTTCTAGCAATGGCTTAATAACTATCGGTTTAAATACAATTAATTGTGATAGTATCACATACGACCCTGCGAGGCAGACTTCTAGAGTTGATTCTTCTGGAGATCTTTCTTCCCATTCAGTTAAACTTTTCCAGGCGAATCCTGTTTTCAGATTCACTTCTAAAGATGTTCCGCTTGTTATTAGTTTGACAGGCACTACTGCTGCTTCAGTGACATCCGTAGATGTATTTTTCCAGAATTTAGATCCACAAGGAATAAGATCTAGTTCCCACACAAAAATGTCTTCAAGTACATGTTTTTTGGTTATCGAAAGTGTATCAGCAGCCCAGGGCGGTTTCGCAACAGTAACTGCTGCTTTATACCCTGTAGCTACGGATGGATTAACAGATCCTGTTACTAAATCTACAGATTCACTTCCTTCTTATTCAGCGTTAGATTCACAAATAAGAACGCTAGGAAGCTGCACAATAAATTCTACAGATCTTACAGGAGTTACTTCCTGGAATATCCAGTTTAACCCTACTGTTCAGCCTAACATTAGTGATGGTTCTATCTTTGCTGACCAATACTCTCTTCTTTCGCAAATGGCTATGGCTACTATCACCAGCCAGAATCCAACACAAGCAAACAGCCTTAAAGTAGGAACTACTAACGACGTTTCTGTTTTAACCTCTGCCGTTCTTAATTTAAGAGGAACATCTAGCGGAATTACAAACACCGAAGACACCACCTTTACTCTTGCTGACGGATTGCTTACGAACAGCGTGCAAACTTCTAACCAGGGAACTCTTCTTTCAGTTGACTATCAGATCGAAGTTGCAGGCGGAAGAGATTCAGGCATAACTATATCTTAGTGGCGAGTTTGCTCCACTCGTTACAACCTCTAGGTGGCTATCATCTAGAGGTTTTTTATTTAAAACCGCTATAAAATGAATAAATATATTTCAAAGGAGCTTAACAATGCTAATCTACAGAAGTAACAGTGGAACACCACCACACTTAGTAAATTTTAAAAACAAAATTATAAAAGATGTCGTTGGAAGAGGCAAATTCGTGATGATAACGAAAGAAATGTCTGACTTCGAACATGCTATGGAAATGGTTGACGATTTAGAATGGATTGACAAAAAAGGATATAAAGTCGCCTTAGTTCCAGATTTGCCACTAGTTTCGGATAAAATAGTAAAAGACGATGTAATAAACGGAAAGCCCGTAAGACTAGGTGATTCCAATTATTTAATCCCATTAATAAGAGTTTTCCCTCAAGGAACCTATTTACCTACAGATATTATCTGGAATCTAGACGGCACACAAGCCGTAAAGGTTTCTAAAGAATATCTTGATACGTGGGCTATAGGCATGGAAATTTTAGAAAACGCTAGCGAATGGCATAAAAGTGTACCAGATTTTGATAAGATTAAACAATATTATCATAAATTATTAAGTGTTAACTATGAGATAACCGAAGATGACATTGGCGTACACGGACTTATTTCAGGAACCGAATGGATGGATGCATTAGCTGCTGCGGTTGATCTTGAAAAATGGACAGAATTCTTCTCAATGGATGACGAAGCAAAAAAAAACTTGCTACTAGACTGTGGAATGACCGAAGATATGGCAACTACATTCCTACAGTAGTAGAAGCAAAAATTCTGGAGGGTTTTGAAAATGTTTAATGTCGGATACAACATGACTGGTATGGCTAATATGAAAAAGTCATATGCGAATAAAATCTTCAAGCAGGCTCTTATAGGAATGGGTCATCAGTGGTGGAAAAAATATTATCCGCTTAGATTCGATCCTAAAGGTAAGAATCGATATCATCTTAAAAACAGAACTGTTAAATATAAAAGATTTGTTACTAAGATTTTTCCAAACTGGAGACCTCTTTACAGAACTGGAGAACTAAGAGACATTTCCACTAGAAATGGTAGGGTAATAGCTTCAACCGCTAAAGGCAATCTAAGAGTTAAAGTAACATTGCAGAGAGGTCATCCAACACAGAAATATGTTAGCGAAGAATTAACAAAAATATTAAAGAAAGAATTAAAAGTACTTATGAAAGACTTTCATGCCGATGTTAAGATGAGAATAAGAAACGCACCTCAAGAGGCATTTAAAAAAGGATCTAAAAGAATAAAAGGTCCAAAAACCAGTCCTATTCGTTTTAAATCCACCCGAGCGGCATAAATAAGGTAGAGGTAATTAATCATGGCAACAGAATCAGGAAAAGTAGTACTACAGATCGATGCTAAAACGGGTAGTGCGATTGCTAATCTAAGCAGGTTAGCAAATCAAATGAATAAAGTCAAAAAAAGCACAAAAGAAACTGGCGAGGCTGCACGTAAATCTTCTGAAACATTAAAAGAATCTTTTGCTGCTGCTGAAGGATATGTAGGTCTAGGTGGTGTTACAAGTGTTTTCGCTGGTGCTGGTGCTGGTGCTGGTGCTGCCGTTTTGGCAATCGAAAGCGTTGGTAAAATTTTCGAACATGGAATGGAAAAATGGGATCAACACTTACAATCTCTTATCGAATTAAATAAAAAGTCTCTTGATAAACAATCTAAAATTGTAGATTTGTCAGTGGATAAGGGTCTTCCACAAGGTTATTTAAGCGGCGCAATTTCACAATTTACAAGACTTTCTCCTGAAGAAGCAGAAAAAATAACTGTTGATTATGTTTCGGCCATGAAGAAACAGGAAACTAAAGCCTTCATTAAAGATATAAACACAATAACAGATGTTAGATTTAAAGGTCCTGGCGATGGTCTCGACAAAGAATTAGGTAAATATTCTGGATTTTTAGGAGGTGACATAGGAAACCTGTTGTATTTAGCCAATGAAACAAAAATTCCAATTAAAAACCTTGTTGGCATGTCTAGAATGTCAGGCGGAAAGATGAATATTAATAAAGAAGACTTAAAAAGACTTGAAACGGTGACCGGGCTTGGTAGAGAAGATGTACTAAATAGGCTCGCATCTTCAGGCGGTGATGTTAAAAATTTTATGGGATTATTTAAATCATATAAAGCTATATTTACTAGTTTTGAGTTTTCAGAACTTGCTAGAAAAAAGGTTTTGGAAGCAACTAAACTTTCTGATGCTGAAAAACTTGAAAGCGCAAAAACTAGAGCAGAAAGAGAAGTAAAAAAACAGCCCAAATACTATGAGAGATTATACAATATCGCAAGGGGCAGTTATAGAATGGGCAAGCTTGACGACAGTGAATATAATCAAATTCTTGGTCAACTTGATCAGGGAGCTTTTGACACGTATGAAGAAGGGTTAGATGAAATAATCACAGAGGCACAGAACTTACCAACATTTACAAGAAAACTAGACAAAATTATTGCTCCAAACCGCCATGAAAGATTTAAACAAGAATTTGAAAGTTATGAAAGTGGCGGCACTTTGAAAGAAATTAAAGGTGAACTAGAAAAAATAACAGATGCTCTAACACAGGACAACAAGAAATCTGCCAAGGCTGCATCCGCAGGAGAAAGAAGATGACAATCCAGGGAACATCGAAAGGATACATTTATGTCGATAATGTTTACGTTTATTTTAATGCATGGAAAGGCATAATTAATCTTCCAAAAAATACTTTAGTTGATCGTACAGTTACAAACTCTCAGGGCAAAATTATGTACATGAGAGGTACAAAAAGACCTCTTCCTTCCACAATAATAACAAAACATTATTATAACTCTTCTGTGGATGTAAAATCCGACATATTAAATGCAAATGCAATGTGTTCTTTAGCAGGAGATTTACTTTTAAAAGAAGGATCTTTAAGCGGAGTAGTTGACGGCCAGGAAAACTTCAGAGTAATAGTAAGAGATGTTAGACTTGTGAGACAAGAGTCTGTAGCTGCTTCAACTATAGAAGGATCACCAACAATTTACATTGAACTCAAATGGGTTCTAGACTGTTTTGATGCGAGCGTGACACAATGACAGCAAGTTATTATTCTAAACAACCAAAAATTGAATTCTTTTACGATGGAAACTGGGTAGAATTCGAGTATCCAAGAGCTTTATGTCGTGATATTATAAATGTAATCAATCCTGGCGAAAGTAGAGCTTCCGTAGAAGTAAACATTGGATATGGTGTAGCTACCCAAAGTTTAACCGAAAATGAAAATCCTCTGCCGACAGAATTCGAAAATTATGGTTTGGACTATGAAAATATTTATTCTAAATTGAAAAATGCATGGGTTAGAATTTCTTTGGTTGCTCAGGAAGAAAAGGTTCAAGGTCTTGATTTTATTTCTTCTGGCGAAAGCGTTGATATTCCTCTAGAAGGTGACCAATCATTTTATACAAATGTTCTTTATCAACCAGAAGGCGAGGAAGAAGACACTACCGTAATTAATATGTTCTTCGGAAGAGTCTTTAGCTCTGCTATAACATATTCAGAAACTATGATGACAATTAATTTGGATTGCCATGATATAAATGGATTTTTAAGAACACAAAAATTTGAATATCTTATTCAGAAAGTTGATATCACTGATCCTGATAGTGAACAGAACTATATTAATTGCACTAACTTTAAAACATTAAATTATAAAAGCGATGATGGCATTCAGGGAAACAAATGGAGTAATACTGAAATTCCTGACATTAGCGGTGGTGAAAGTGGAACTCAAATTACAGGCATCAAACATCCATTAAAGCCGACAAAGTCTTGGTGGGTTCCACCTCTTTACGATTGGGAAAGCGGTCCAGAAGTTAATTTCCTTGGAGTGGATGTAGGCATCTGGACAGGTGAAGATATTATCCAACTTGTTATCGATTATTTAAATTCTTTCTTCCCTGAATTTTCAGAATTAATGTTTGTTGATTTTTCATTTAACGATTATGTTAATTTACAAAACATCAGAGATGTAGTTGTTGATGTAAAGAATATGTCAATCTTGGATGTAATTAATGCAGTAGTAAACAAAAAAAGAGGGTTGCTTTCTAAATGGAGCTATCTTGCTAATACGGATGATGAAGGCAATATAACTAGCATCGGCGTTTCTCTGGATTGTATTACAGCATATCTAGATTCTGCAACGTTCTTCCAACCAAATTTCCTAGCTTTAGATTACACACAAGACAATCTTTATCCTGTTAAGAGTTACTCAAAATTACCAACCAGAATTTTGAACGATACAGCTTCGTACGGCTATGTAATTGTAAGAACAAAACCAAGTTCTATTATTGGAACATTTTCCCCAAGTGATATAATGGCAAATGCATGGGGTGAAGACAAACTTCCGAATGACTTCGATGGTAAATATAATTCTTACGATGGTATGTACGATCATATCTACACTAGGTTTTCTTTCGATCCACAAAAAGAAATAGATACAGGTAAAACAATTTGTATCAACCATGAATCTTTCGGTTTAGATTATTCAATAGCTGAGAAAAGAGTCACCTTTAGCGATTCAATAAAAATGGAAAAAAATATTCCTCTAAAGGCAGCGGACCATGATAAAATTGATTTCACTACACATTTAGTAACTGAAGGAAATGACGCATATAAGTATTCATCAAAAGATGCTATGCAGCCGATGATTTTTGAAAACATTGGTGATGAATACTATGAGTTCCCATGTAGATTACTAGCAGGAGAGAGGAACAGACTTAAGATACAACCTACCGACGATACATACGATCAGAATTATCTTAAAGATGAAGCAAGAAGAAACAATATAAAAGTCACATGCATGCTATCTGGATGTCAACCATTCGAATATGTTTACTTAACAGACAACAATAGTGAAACCGATGTAAGGCTAGTGAAAGAAATAAATATTGATTATACACCTGTCATTCTTTTGCCGAACACAGTGTTTGCTGCTCCGGATCCTGATCAGCCAGACCTGGGAATAACTCAATGGTATTATCCAAATGGAGATTTTGAAAATAATAATCCATTGTTGGTAAGTTCGTTTGGTACTTCAACTGATCCTGTTTCAGATCTTTATAATTATGTTCAGTCTATGGTTTCATATTTCCAAAGAGAAGTTAATTTAATGACTTGGGAGATTAACTTCATAGATAACGATAACATTCAGATTTTAGGCGGATTAATGAAGACAATAGAAGTCCCAGAACTAATATCTGGCGATACAAAAAACATTGGGCAAATAATAAATACAAATTGTATTATTTCAAGAATTAAGTATGACTTCATAAATAATGTTACTTCTTACGCTACGGAATGGTACGACCTGGAGGTTTTCTAATGTACGATATTGTAAAAGAAAGACGTAGTACTTCCACTGCAGGATCCTCAATTATAGTCGGCAAAATAGTCGGTGGATCAGCAAACGTTCTTACTACTACCACATCAGAAGAAACTGAAACTAATGTTTATCCGGGTTCTAAACCACAGGCTTTCCCAGCTTCATTGTTCAACGAAGATGCTGAATTAGTAACTATCCCTTCAATTGAGAATTGGGATAACGCTGAATTACCATCTGAATATGCTACAGGAGATCCTTTGCCTGATGGTCTGGCAGATTCAAATGGTATCTGTTATGTAAAACTAGAACGTCCGTTCTCCTATCAAGGAAAAAGTTGGGCAGCTAATATACTTTCAGGGTTCGAATATACAGGCGAAGATGATGGAAAACCCCACTTCACAAGGGCCATCTCAAATGAGACATTCACATCTGTTCTTGTTTATTTCGATGTTGATATTTCACCTATAGATGATTTAGGTAACTATTCATTTTCTTTTTCTGTAACTAGAAATGGTCAAGCTTATTCTGAAATATTTTCAGAAAACGTTTCTATAGATACAGATCAGCCAAATGCTTTCAACATTACACTTTCTGAGGCTTTAAATCCTGAAACAGATGTTGCTACAATTTCATTCGATGGTGTTACTGTTTTAACATCGACAGAAGGACCAATTTTAAATGACTCTGTATCATCCACTATTACTTTCTTCGGTGAAAAGAACACAATAATTTATGCTGCAAACTTCATAAGTGTCCAGTCGTTTGTAGAGGGTGATTTGGTTTTAATTGATACCTCAAGAACTTATGTAATTGCAGATGAGCAAGAAGGTTCTGATCAAGTTACAAAAACTGTACCTGCTATTATCGGTCCGGTAAACACAGCTAGAATTCATGATCATAGTTCATTTGCTAGAGATGGTCTTGGTCGTGCTAGTCTTTCACCATGGGAGTCAGGAAACTAATGGTTGGTACATATTCAGATTATTCTTGGATTTTTGCTGAACAGCCGAATCGGTATATACCGAGGGGTGAAGAGACACTTCCTGTTCCTTTTTTTCGTGATGAGTATGATCCAGAAAACAAAAAGTGGGTTAGATACGATCCTTTCGATAGAAAGGTCAACACTATTCAAGACTTCCTAGAAGTTCAAAGACCTTACTTCAAACAGTTTGCTGAGAAAGTAGTATCTAAATGTGCAGGCGGAACTGTTTCAATCGACGCTCAAAAAAATCCTTTCATGGGAGAAAATAACGGGTCTGGTTCAGATAGTCCTCCTTTTGATTCAACTCCAATGTCTAGAATATATGGTGATTCTGCTACCACTACAGCTTACAATGCGGAAGGGTTAATCCAATCAAAAAATGGTACTGCAGAAATGTGGATTAATCAACCAGACATTTTCAGAGCTACACTCAGAGCACCAGAAGATGTCGAGACTTCTCTACGTGGAAAAGTTTTTGCTGCTATAGATACGGATGATTATGAACAAGTATGTTCAGGATTCATAGACACTTGGCGCATTTATACACCCATGAATCAACTTAATGTTAGTTTTTCACAGCGTCTGAATATATTTTTAGGATCTGTTAAAAATGTAGAAACTTTAACGGCTGCTACTAGTTCGGATCCTGCTGAATATCTTTACACAATAGAAAAGGATATTTCATTTCAAATTCTTCAAGAAAAAGATGATGACAATCCTGAAGGGTTTGACTACACTCAATGGGAAGTTTATTTCGGTGAACTATCTAACGCTTCAATAAACATAAATGGTTTAGCAATAAATGATAAATTAGTTGAAAATGAGCATTATGTATTTTTAGTAACTTCGGAAGAAAAAGAAATTGGTGAATCCGTATTCATAACTAGAGAAGAAGAAATTATAGATGCTAGCGGCAATTGGTCTTCAAGAACTTTCGAGGATGGATATTACACAGTCGCAGATGGCAGTGATAACTTTTTATTCCTCGTTTCAGGTGGTGCAGCAGAAGAAACATCTGATACACTTGACATAGGCACGAACACTGACATATGCGTAGAGATTCCTGTAAACACAAATAAATATTATCTTCTAGCTAAGGTTTCTTCTGGATCTTTTCCTGTTATTTTAAATCCACAACTGGCATTAAATAACTTAACGTCGGAAGATTTTGGGGCAGGACCATTTTCTAAATCTGTAACTTCTTTCGTCAATCCATATACAGCAATTGCGGACATAGATATATCTTCAGTTCAGTTCCCAACAGAAAATTTTGTTCCAGGAAATAAAAAATACGACTGGAACATTGAAAAGAAATTTTCGTGGTACGATAAAGCAATTCTGGACTTTTTGTTAATTGATCTTTCATACGGAAGATATTTTAGAGATTTCACAACTTTCACAGGTGCTATAGATCCGCCTGCGGAACTTAGTAGTTTTGTTGTTGCACAAAAAAATATGCAATTTGATATTGTAAGATCTATAGCCAGAGGCTCTATGGACGAAGAATGCTTGCTGTGCAGTTTTTTGGACTATACAAACGAAGGGGAAAAAATTTATTGGATTGGTGCTAATGGAACTCTCTCTTCCGATTATAAAGGATATAGATTCAATAAAGAATCTGATCTTATTTGGTGGAACGGATCTATAGTCAAAAGTTCTTTTCAGGAAGATAGTGGAGGTCTTTTTTTAATTGGGGGTTCACAAAGAGAAGACAAAGAGCCTGCAGGTTCTGGTAGTAACAACTGGGCAAAAGGTCTAAATGGCGATTATACTAGCAACATCTGGTTTAAAAGTAGTGTGTACTCAAATGAGGATTTCTACACCGGAACTTTCGAACCAACTGCTTCTGGACCTTCTCCATCAAGTAAAGCTGGAGGTTTATTTAATGAACAAGACAATGCTTTTGTTTCACTTTCTACAGGATCCTTTTATTCTCTTTCTTCTTTGCTAGGTCTTGATGAAGAAGAAAATGAAATTATTGAAGTTATTGGGTCAACCCTTGGTAAGATTCAGTGTCGAGCAATGAAGCCATGGAGGCATTTTCTTTATGATAATAATAGTCGGATGTATATTACTGTCGATAATAAAAAATTCTTCAACGTAATAAACAGCAATAGTCAGGTTCTTGATGAAAGAGATAAGTTCTATACAGATTTTTGTGGATTTGCTAATTATACAAGTAGTAATTTAGAAATTAGATCTGGTGTAGCAGAAGCATTTTCTGATGTAAAAAATATTGAAAATGCAGATCTCCTTGCTGGAGTTACAGTTACAGATTCAACAATTACATATTCCGATAATGGAAATGTTGGAAAAGGTTATTGGGACGTGGTTCATTTTAAAACTAATAATGCCACTTATGCATCACCGATTTTAAACGTTCCATCAACTCTAATATCTTTTACAGATCCGGAAGATGATACTTCTTTACAATGGCAAAATGTTTACTGCAGAACAAAACTAAAAGGTCACTGGAAAAACGGAACAGATAGTACATATGCACCAAATATCAAAAATACTCTTCTTGTGTCTGATACGGAAGAACAAATAATTTCCAGAAATAGAGATAATACTGACTGGACATTCGATCTTAAATCTCCTACAGTTGATGAAACTGAATATGCATCACAAAGAATAATAAAAGTTAGTAAAAATGGTTTGCTTCAAGATTGTGAAGTCTTTATCTCGAATAGTAAAATAGACAACTTTGGAAATTTCTTGAATAAAATATATGGAATTGAAAATTCAGATGGTGATTTTGAAATAAAGGAAACATATGCGGAAGGCACAGTTTTCTACATTTACTTCGTTGATCTATTAATGTCTACCATACTTAGATCCAAGGAATATACTTCACTCGGGCCAATAGAAATTCTTGCAAGCTCTTCTGGTCAACAATCAGAACCTACTGCTGCTGGAGATGGAGATGTGACATTATGAATAAAAATTATG